>JAEEGL011865380.1_pt1 | contig 17974 bp, 16 predicted proteins | sample 9134231 | NCBI WGS metagenome assembly JAEEGL01 (sample SAMN16246548, study PRJNA631951) | gut metagenome | biome: gut microbiome; feature: rumen; material: fiber-attached | host: Bos | place: Iran: Karaj | collected 2018-10 | reverse complement strand
AGACGCGTCCGGAACTGTGGTGGCCGGCGCGTCGGATCTCGTGACCTTCTCCGTGACCGGCGGACGCGTCCTGGGCACGGGCAACGGGGACCAGGCCAGCAGGGAACCGGATCCGGCGCCGTACCGGAAGCTCTATCACGGCCTGTGTCAGGCCGTCGTCGCCCCGGACGGGGGAGGGGAGCTCACGGTCGAGGCGGCCTGCGGAGGCCTCACGGCCGCCGTCACGCTTCCCGCGGGGACGGCGCGCCGCTGCCCGGCCCTGCCCGTTTCCGCCTGCCGGATGGTCATCGCGCCCTGGCGGATGAGCGACGTGAAGCCGGAGTACCCGTCTGCCGAGGCGATCCCGGACCAGAGGGAGAACTGGATCCCCACCACCGTGGGAGGCGGGAAGAGCCTCATGCTCTCCGGGAAGCACGGCTTTGCCTCGGTCACGGGGCAGGTCACCGTGCCCGCCGGGGGCGACGGCACACTCACCGTGGTGCTGGAGCGGATCGTGGGCGCGTTCGATCTGTATCTGGACAGAGATCTGGTGTTCTCCGCGCCGGAGCGGGTGGACCGCGGCTTCCGGATCCCTTTGAAAGACGCGAAGCCCGGCACGGGTGCGACCCTCGCCATCGTGTTCCGCCTGGACGGCGGGGACTGCGGCTTCTACGGCGGCGCGTACCTGGAATTCGTCACGGAGGGATAGAAGATGCTGATCACCGTGATCGGTCGGGGACATTCCGGCACCCGGGCCATGTCCCACACCCTCAGCGCCAGCGGCGTCTACATGGGAGAGCCCCTCAACGGTTCCGGGGATCTGCTGCCGCCGGAGGACATGTACGAGGCCTGCCGGGTCATGGCGAGGTACGTGGACTGGAAGGGCGGCCTCGACTGGGATTTCTCCAGAGTGCTCTCCATGGCTCCGGATCCCGCCTTCACGCGCCTTGTGGAGTCCTATCTCTCCACCGTCCTCTCCAGCGGCGCGGAGCACCGGGGCTGGAAGATCCCGGAGACGACGCTGGTATATCCGTGGATCGCGAAGATGTTCCCGGAGATCCGGTACATCCACTGGGTGCGGGATCCCAGGGACTGCGTCCTCGGAGCCCACCTCACCGACGATCTCAGCGACTTCGGGATCGCCTATCCCAGACGGCAGGATGACGTGCGCTGGAACCGGGCGGTGAGCTGGTACTACCAGAGGGAGATCGTCCGCGCGACGCCGCATTCCGCCCACGAGATCTCCGTGCGGTTCGAGGATCTGGTGTTCCGTCAGGAGGAGACCCTCGCCAGGCTTGAGGGATTCCTGGGCATCCCGCTGGCGAAGATCGGGATGCGGCCGGAATCCGTCGGCCGGTACAGACATGACAACGGCGTGCACATGTTCGACTTTTTCCGGGGGGATCTGGCCCTGTGCGGGTACGACCCGGAGTGAGACGCGCGACGGAGGTGCGGGATGGTATTTGATCGGATCCGCTACAACGCTGGTCAGAAGCAGACTCTGGAGGAGAAGGGGATCGCCTACGGCGCCGCCCGTGAGGGATACAACCGCCGTCTCTGGGACGTGACCGGGGAGCTCTCCCGGTACGGCAGGGTGAAGCGCCGGGTGTTCGATACCCTGGAATTCTGCCCGGAGCTGACGGGGGACGGATACGTGGCGAAGGCCATGGAGCACGTGAGATTCCAGGTGAAGGAGGGAAAACCCCTGGAGCGGACGGGGCTCACCGGAGTCGCCCTGCGGGAGTGGGGCAAACGTGATCTCTCCTATCCGGATATCGAAGGCTTGCGCCCCCAGGACGCCTTCGAGTATTACGACCGGCTCACCGCCGAACTGTGGGAAGCCTCCGAGAAGCTGGAGGACATGTGCCGGCCGGTATCCCGGTGGTGCGACAGCGGAGAGGCGCTCCTGGAGGAACTGAACCGGCGCAGGCGCGATCCGGAGCGGGCAAAGCCGGTCGTGAAGCTCCTTGCCCTGTTTCTGGAGGCGGAGCTCTTCGCCCGCGTGGATACGGAGCTGGTGCTCCGCAGAGAGCCCATTGAAAAAGTATCCGGCGCCGTTCTCGCCGCCGCGGGGATGGAAGAAGCGGCTCCCGCGGCGGAGCAGGAAAGAGAAGGGGGTCCCGCGTGAACTATCAGGACGTGAATGCCCAGGTCATCGACCGCTGGGTGCAGGAAGGCTGGGAGTGGGGCGTGCCCGTGTCCCACGAAACGTATCTTCGGGCGAAGGCGGGCGACTGGCAGATGCTCCTCACGCCCACGAAGCCGGTGCCCAGAGAGTGGTTCGGAGATCTCCGGGGCAGGCGGGTGCTTGGCCTCGCCAGCGGCGGGGGACAGCAGATGCCGATCTTCGCCGCGCTGGGCGCGGTGTGCACCGTCCTGGACTACTCACCGGCCCAGCTGGAGAGCGAGCGGGCCGTCGCGGAGCGGGAGGGGTACGAGATCGACATCGTCCGGGCGGATATGACGAAGCCTTTTCCATTCCCGGACGGATCCTTCGACCTCATCTTCCATCCGGTGTCCAACTGCTATGTACGGGAGGTAAAGCCCATCTTCCTGGAGTGCGCCAGGGTGCTGCGGGACGGCGGCGTCCTGCTCGGCGGGTACGACAACGGCGTGAACTTCATGGTGGGGGACGACGAGCGTGAGATCGTGAACGCATTTCCCTTCGATCCCCTCACTCAGCCGGAGCAGATGCGGCTCCTCACGGAGACGGACTGCGGTGTGCAGTTCTCCCACACTCTGGAGGAACAGCTGGGCGGCCAGCTGGAAGCCGGATTCACCGTCACGGACGTATACGAGGACGTGAACGGGGAGGGGCGGCTCCGTGATCTGAATATCCCGACCTTCTGGGCGATGCGGGCCGTCAAGAAACGATAAAAACACCAGGATCCCCGACGTGACAGTCGGGGATCCTGCTTTCAGGTGATGCGATTCGTTTACCGGCGGAACTCCAGCAGCTTCTGCTTGAGCTCGCCTTCGATGCGGGCCAGCTCCGTCTCGGCGGCGCGGCGCTTCTGGTAGCCGTCCTCCTGGATGGTGCGGACTTCCTCCAGCGTCTCGATGAGAGACTGGTTGGTGTGCTGCAGGGTCTCCAGATCCACGACGCCCCGCTCGGACTCCTTGGCGATCTCGATGGAACCCATCTTGAGGGTGTCCGCGTTCTTGCGGAGCAGCTCGTTGGTGAGGTTCGTCACGTCCCGCTGGGCCTGCATGGCCTGCTGGGAATGGGCCAGACCCAGGGAGAGGACCATCTGGCTCTTCCACAGGGGGATGGTGTTCACGATGGAGGTCTGGATCTTTTCTACCATGAGAGAGTCGTTGTTCTGGATCAGGCGGATCTGAGGCGCCATCTGGATGCACACGAGGCGGGTCAGCTGCAGATCATAGAGTTTCTTGTCAAAGCGGTTGAGCATGTTGGCGTAGTCGTTGGCGGCCTGGGCGTCCTCCGGGAGCCCGGACTCGGCGGCCTTCTTCTGCAGCTGGGGCAGGACTTCGTTGCGGCACTGCATGAGCTTTTTCTTGCCGGCGAGGATGTACATCGTCAGTTCCTTGAAGTAGTTCTGATTCATGACGTACATCTTGTCCAGCATGGAGATGTCCTTCAGCAGGGTGATCTGGTGCTTCTGCAGGATGTCCACGATGGAGTCGATATTGGTCTCCACCTTGCTGTAGTCCGCCTTCATGATGGCAAGGCGCTTGCGGATGCCCCGGGGGCTCTTGGGCATCGCGTCGCCGTTGAAGCCCTTGAGCTCCACGACGAGGCCGGAGAGCATGTTGCCCACCTCGCCCATGTCCTTGTCCCGCACGCTCTTGAGCGTGGTGTCGGAGAAGTCGGAGATGTGCTTCTGTGCCACGGCGCCGTACTGGAGCACCGCGTTGGTGTCCGTGATGTCGATCTTCTCGGAGAAGTCGTTGACGATCTTCTGCTCCGCCTCGGAGAGCTTGGAGAGCTCCAGATCCAGCATGGCGGCGGGATCCTGGGCGGCCTGCTGTTCGGGCATCATGACCTGGGCCTGGGAGGCCGTCGAAGCCGGCTCCGTTTCGCCGAGGGTCAGGGTCGGGACGAACTCCATCTGCATCTCATCCATATCTGTCTGCTCCTTTTGTTTGATATCCCGGCACAGCCGGGGATCGATCCTTTGCGAGGTATCGCGGACGGTGGACCGGGCCGCGGTACCATCCCGTATATTGTACATCCGCCGGTGCCGGAAGTCAATGTTTTGCTTGACAGTGTCAGAGGGGAAAGATACAATATATTGTGCCGCTGGTACAGCGGTCCCTGTCTGAAAGCGGACGGCACGCCGTCCGCCGGTCTATCCCGAGCGCGCCCGGGCGTCCGGCTGCCCGGCGCGTGAAAACAAGGAGCGTTTTATAATGATCCTCATCTCTCCCTCGATCCTTTCCGCCGACTTTGCCCGTCTGGGCGAGGAGATCGAGACCATCCATACCGCCGACTACGTCCATTTTGACGTGATGGACGGCGTGTTCGTACCGAACCTGTCCATCGGCCTGCCGGTCCTCCAGTGCGTTCGCAGGGCCACGGACATGGTGCTGGACGTGCATCTCATGATCACGAAGCCCCATAAGTACGTGGGCCGCTTCTGCGACGCGGGGGCGGACATCGTGGTGTTCCACCTGGAGGCGGACGAGCCCCAGGATGTGCTGGCCGCCCTGGACGAGATCCATGCCAAAGGGAAAAAGGCCGGCCTTGCCCTGAAGCCCAGGACCCCCGCCGAGGCGGTGCTGCCGTATCTGGATCAGTGCGACATGGTCCTCGTGATGACCGTGGAGCCGGGCTTCGGCGGACAGAGCTTCATGGCGGACCAGATGGAGAAGGTCACTGCCGTGCGCCGCATGATCACCGAGCGCGGACTCAGCTGCGACGTGGAGGTGGACGGCGGCGTGAATCCCGAGACCGCGAAGGTCTGCATCGCGGCAGGGGCCAACGTCCTCGTGGCCGGGAGCGACGTGTTCAAGGCCCCAGACCGGGCCGCCCGGATCCGGGAGCTGCGGGGATGAGCGTCTATCCCGCCGCCCTGGAGGCGCTGATCGACCGTTTCGCCTCTCTGCCCGGCATCGGGACGAAGAGCGCCCAGAGGCTGGCGTTCCACGTGCTGGCCCAGCCGGAGAGCGACGCGGAGGCATTCGCGAAGACCCTTCTGGACGCGAGGAGCAGCATCCACTTCTGCCCCGTGTGCCAGAACCTCACCGACGGGGATCTGTGCGGCGTGTGCGCCAACCCCGCCCGGGACGCCTCCACCATCTGCGTGGTCGCGGATCCCAGGGACGTGTATTCCATCGAGCGCACCCGGGAGTACCGGGGGCGCTACCACGTGCTCCACGGAGTGATCTCGCCCCTGTCCCATGTGGGACCGGACGATCTTCGGATCCGGGAACTGCTGGATCGGGTGGCGGACGGCGGCGTGCGCGAGGTCATCATGGCCACGAACCCCGATACCGAGGGGGAGACTACGGCGAAGTACATCGCGAGGCTACTGCGGCCGTTCGGGATCACGGTGACGCGGCTGGCTTCCGGAGTGCCCGTGGGGGGCAATCTGGAATTCGCAGACGACGCGACGCTCCTGCGCGCCCTGGAGGGCAGGACGGAGATTTGACAAAACCCCGGTTTTGGTGTATCATATTGGTATTCTGGGCATATTGACTATGGCTTTTCGTACCGTTTGGTACATGAAATAGACAGAATCATCGCTGCACAGAGAGACAGAGACAAGGCCGTCCCGGCCCGCGTGGAAGGAATGCCGCCGGAGGGACACTTGGATGTCTCTTGTTTTCGTGTGTAAGAAAACAAAACCCGACAAAAACAGAAAAGGAGTATCTATGGCAGAAAAACTGAAGATCATCTCACTGGGGGGACTCAGCGAGATCGGAAAGAATCTGACGGTCTACGAGTACGGAGACGACATCCTGCTGGTGGACTGCGGCATGGGTTTCCCGGACGATGAAATGTACGGGGTGGACGTGGTGATCCCGGACTTCTCGTACCTTGTGAAGAACAGGGAGAAGATCCGCGGCCTCGTGGTGACCCACGGGCACGAGGACCATATCGGCGCCATCCCGTATCTCCTCCGGGAGATGAACGTCCCCGTCTATGCGACGCGTCTCACGGCGGGGCTCATCGACATCAAACTGGAGGAATTCGGCCTTGCGGACAAGGCGGACCTCTTCACGGTGGACGCGGGAAGCAGCTTCCAGCTGGGGTGTTTCAAGATCGAGTTCATCCACGTGAACCACTCCATCCCCGACGCGGTGGCGATGGCCATCAAGACGCCTGTCGGCATAGTGATCCATACGGGGGACTTCAAGATCGACACCACCCCCATCGAGGGCGGCATGATCGACCTCACGAGGTTCGGCGAACTGGGAAAGAAGGGCGTCCTGGCCCTCCTCATGGATTCCACCAACGTGGAGAAGCCCGGTCACACCATCTCCGAGCGGCAGGTGGGCACGAACCTGGAAAACTACTTCAAGGACTGCGACAAGCGGATCATCGTCACCACCTTCGCGTCCAACGTCCACCGGATCCAGCAGGTCATCAACTCCGCCGCCAAGCACGGCCGGAAGGTGGCTGTCACAGGCCGGAGCATGGAGAACACCCTGCGCCTTGCCGTGGAGCTGGGGTACTTGGACATCCCGCAGGGGACGCTCGTGGAGCTCAGCCAGATCAAGAGCCTTCCCAAGGACAAGGTGACCGTCATCAGCACCGGCAGCCAGGGCGAGCCCATGAGCGCCCTCTACCGCATGGCGATCTCCGGTCACCGGCAGGTGGAGATCGGTCCGGACGACCGGGTCATCATCTCCGCCTCGGCCATTCCCGGAAACGAGAAGACCGTGAGCCACGTGATCAACGAGCTCTTCCGCAAGGGGGCGGACGTGATCTACGACCGGGCAAGCGACCTGCACGTCACGGGCCACGCCTGTCAGGATGAGCTGAAGCTCATCATGGGCCTTGTGAAGCCCAAATTCTTCATCCCCATCCACGGGGAGTACAGACACCTCTGCATCCATAAGCGCGTAGCGGAGACCATGGGGATCCCTTCCGCGAACATCCTCATCTCCGATATCGGCAAGGTCATCGAAGTGAGCCCCAAGTCCGTCAAATTCAACGGCACCGTCCCCTCCGGGCGCGTCTTCGTGGACGGCACCGGCGTGGGCGACGTCGGGACCGTAGTGCTCCGGGATCGGAAGCATCTGGCCCAGGACGGCATGCTCGTGGTGGTCATGTCCCTCTCTGAGGAGGACCGCTCCCTGGTGTCCGGACCGGACATCATCACAAGGGGATTCATCTACGTGAAGGAATCGGAAAAGCAGATGCAGGAACTCAAGGAGGCGGCGCTGGAAGCGCTGGAGTACTGCCGTTCCCAGAAGATCCGCGACTGGGGCGCCATCAAGAACATGGTGCGGCAGCAGCTCAGCAATTACCTCTACCGGACCACGCGCCGCAATCCCATGATCCTGCCGGTCATAATGGAAGTATGAACATCCAGATCTTCGGAAAGAACAAGTGCTTCGACACGAAAAAGGCCCAGCGCTACTTCAAGGAGCGCCGGGTCAGGTTCCAGGACGTGGATCTCCTCCGGTACGGGATGAGCATGGGGGAACTCAAAAGCGTGGCGAAGGCGGTGGGCCTGGAGGCCCTCATCGACGACAAGGCCCCCGGGGCGGAGATCCTGCGGTATCTCGCGTCGGAGGACGCGAAGCTCGAAAAGCTCTATGAGGATCCGCGCCTCATCCGCACTCCCGTGGTGAGGAACGGCAGGTCCGCTACCGTGGGCTACTGTCCCGACGTGTGGAAGACCTGGGAATAAGACCGAAAAAACAGCGCCGGCGGGCTTGTGACGAGCCCGCCGGCGCGTTATCGTCTGTCCACTCACTCCCAGCCGGTCAGCCGGTCCAGGATGGCATAGAGCGCGGTCTTCCGTTCCCGGACCATGACGGTCTCGTCCCCGAAGCCCATGAGATCTTCCGAGGAGAGGTTCTGCTCCCAGCGGGGCAGCCCCTCGCCATTCGGATCGCCCGTGCGGCAGAAATTCACGAAATAGGAGACCATCTGGCGGCTGAGTTCCCGGTCCCTGCCGTCGAACAGCGGGGAGGAGGCGGGGAGATTGCCGTAGAGGTAGATCTCTTCGCCGCTGTGCCAGGGGCCGAGGCGGCCGTTTTCCCGGGAGAAGCAGTATTCCCATACGGGGACCCCCTGCCCGACGGCCAGGCGGTTGAGGCAGTAGTGGGGATAATCAAAGTAGGCGGCACCGAAGATCTCCGCCCAGTACTCTCTCGCTTCGGCGTCCGTTTCCGCGGGGTAGAGCGCCAGGACTTCATCGGCCAGATCCCCGAAATAGCCCCTCACCTTGTCTTCGTAGTTCGAGAGATTCGCCTGAGAAAAGAGGATGAAGGGTCCGCTCTCTTCGCTGTTGTACCCGTGGAGGATCGCGGTCTCGTTGAATCGTCCGGCGAGATAGGCGTCCCGGGGAAGCTCCGCGAGGACGTATCCGTCCACGGTGATGTGGTGCTGGGTATATGCCTCCTGCACCAGATCCTCCGCGGGGAGCATCCGCAGCTGGGCGACGGAGGCGCAGCCGTGACGGCCGAGAAGCTGGGCGCCGCTCTCCAGAGCCTCATCCATGAGACGGAAGGAGTGGGGCGGCTGGGCGGAGACCACCGTGGAGCTCTCCAGCACGGCTCTGCGGAAGAGACCGGAAGCCAGGGGAGAGGCGCACAGGGCGCTCACGCTGGCGGACCCTGCCGACTCCCCGGCGAGAGTCACGTTCCCTGGATCACCTCCGAAGGCGGCGATGTTCTCCTGGACCCATCGAAGAGCCAGGATCTGATCCAGAAGCCCGTAGTTCCCCGTGGTGCCGTCCGGGGATTCCTCAGCCAGATCCCCGTCGGCGTAGAAGCCGAAAACGCCCAGACGGTACGCCATGTTCACCACGATGACGCCTTCGCGCGCCAGACCTTCGCCGCTGTAGTCCCCGTACCAGGGCTGCCCGGTCTGAAGGGAGCCCCCGTGGACGTATACCAGGACGGGCAGCCCGTCGCCGCCGTCCGCGGGACGCCAGAGATTCAGATACAGAGAATCCTCGCTCACCGGGGGACGGTAGTTGTCCGTGAAGGAGATCCGGTAGTCGTGGTACCCGATGATCCTGGTGAGGGAGTCGTAGATGGGAATGTTCGTGGGCTGCATGCTCATCGGCGCGAAATGATCCGCCTCCAGGACGCCCTCCCAGGGCTCGGCGGGGACGGGCTCCCGCCAGCGCAGATCGCCCACCGGGGGCCTAGCGTAGGGGATCCCGGCAAAGACCTCCACCTCTCCGTCCTCGGTGAGGACGCCGCGCACGTCGCCTCCGGAGACCGTGACGATCTCCGTGGGACCGGCGCTGCGTTCGACAGCGGGAACGGGCCGTACCGGCGGCCAGGTGAGGAAGAGGACCGCGGCGAAGACCCCGAGCCATCCGATCCAGGCGGCAAGGCGCAGATACCAGCGGCCGCTTCCGAGGCACCGTGCCTGGAGCAGCCAGAAGAGCGCCCCGGCGAGACAGACGAACAGCCACCCCCACAGGGTGTTCTGATTGAGTTCCAGGATCGCCAGCATCAGCAGGAACACCAGTGCCGAGCAGATCCAGAAGCCGATCTGTTTCTTCTTCATGGGAGATCCTCCGTTCCGGCGGCGTGCCGCTTTTTCTCCAGTTTACCAGACCGGCGCGCGGCTGTAAACCCGCATCGGCACTCCCGGTTGCCCCGGGGACGGATCCGTGGTACACTGTAGAAGTCAAGCCGCTGGAAAGGGGGCCGTGCCGTGGCAGAAAAGAGAAGGACCTACCGGAAGCCGGGCTTTTTCTCCTATCTTCTTTTGAGAATCGCGTCCTTTTTCGTCTCCGCCTTCGTCTTCCGCAGGACAATCCTGCGAAACGAACTGCGGGGCGTGAAGGGCCCCTGTGTCGTCATCGCGAACCACGAGGCGGCTCTGGATTTCGTGAACTTCGTAGGCGCGACCCGCCGACGGGTCACCTTCGTCATCAGCAATTCTTTTTACAGCTCTTTGCCCCTCAGGGGCATCATGGACCGGCTGCACGTGATTCCGAAGCAGCAGTTCCAGACCGAGACCTCGGACCTTCTGAAAATGAAGGCCGTGGTGGAGGGCGGCGGGATCCTCGTGATCTATCCCGCGGGACTCATGTGCGAGGACGGTCTGTCGACCCCTATCCCCCAGGCGACGTACAAGTTCCTCAAGTGGATGAAGGCAGACGTCTATGCCGCCCGTACGACCGGTACATATTTCTCCATGCCGAAATGGGCAGGCGGGATGCGCGCCGGGAAGACGTATCTGGATATCTACAAACTATTTGACAGGGAAACTCTTGCGTCCATGCCTCTGGAGGAGGTCCGTGAGAAGACAGACGGGGCGCTCCTGTTCGACGCCTACCGGGAGCAGGAGCGGTACCGGGTGCGGTATCGGAGGAACGACGACATCCGTGGGCTGGAAAACGTCCTTTATGTGTGCCCTCACTGCGGGAGAGAGTTTACCATGTCGGTGACGGACCGCAGCACCCTCCGGTGCACGGAGTGCGGCTTTGCGGAGACGAGCGACGAGCTGGGATTTCTCCACAAGACCGGCGGAGAGGGAGAGGAGATCCGGTATGTGAGCGACTGGAGCCGCTTCGTCTACGGCAGGATGCTGGAGCGGATCCGGGAGGATCCGGAACTGACGCTCTCCTCGGAAACGGATATCCATATGATCGACCCGGAGAAGCACAGGTTCGTGCCCGTGGGGGAGGGGACCGTCACTCTGTACCGGCAGGGCTTCCGCCTCCTGGGAAAGATCCGGGAAAAGGCCGTGGAACTGAAGATCCCCATCGTCTCCATTCCCATCCTGCCCTTCAGTCCCGGCAAGCGCTTCGAGCTGCAGCACGGGCCGGAGATCTACCGGTGCGTGCTGAAAGACGGACGTCTCGCCCAGAAGTTCATCCACATGCTCAAAGCCCGCTACGCTCTGCAGAATCCTTCGGACGCTTAAGGCTGCAAAACACAACAGAAATCCCCCGTGGGAATCGCTCCCGCGGGGGATCGTTTCAATCTGATCCGTCCGTTTATCCCGGTTCCATATCAGTAGAAGTGTCCGATCCGTCCTGCGTCTGATCTCCGCCGGTCCCGGATCCGCCGTCCTGCCCGTCCGTGCCGCCCTGTTCCCAGGGGGCGGTGACGTTCTGCTCCCAGGGAGCGGTGACGCTCGCGTCCGGCGAGGTCATCTCCGGAGTCGTGAGCGCGGGCGTCGAACGCTCCGGGGTCGGCTCCGAAGGATCTGCGAGCCAGGGGATGTCCAGATAGAGCCCGTCGTCCGTGTAGACGATGTACCGCTTGAACCATACGTAGAAGAAGATGGACATGAAGAGGGCGAGGGCGATGAGGATGAGCAGCAGACGCCCCAGGAACCGCCAGGGACGGAAGCGGCGGTAGATCCGATGATCGTTTGCCAAGACGGTGTCCTCAGCCCCGGCGCTCGATGTCCGAGATCAGGTCCACGCGGACGGCGTGGCGACCGCCCTCGAACTGCGCGGCGAGGAACGTGTCCAGGATCTTGAGCGCGAGGCCCTTGCCCACCACGCTGGCGCCCATGGCCAGCATGTTGGCGTTGTTGTGCCTGCGGGTCATCTCGGCGCTGTAGCAGTCGGAGCACAGGGCACAGCGGATGCCGTGCACCTTGTTCGCGGCGATGGAGATGCCGATTCCCGTGGTGCAGATGACCACGCCCATGTCGCACCTGCCCTCGGCGACGGCCCGGGCGGCCTTCTCGCCGAAAACGGGATAGTGACAGCTGGCGGTGGAATCCGTGCCGCAGTCCTCATATTCCACGCCGATCTCGTCAAGGTGCGCCTTGACCTCCTGCATAAGTGCATAGCCGCCGTGATCGCAGCCCAGTGCCAGTTTCATAGGGGATCCTCCTGATCAGTCGATTTTTACGAATTCCGGGATCCGGTCCCGGAAAGTTGCAACATAACGGAAACCTGCCTGCCGCAGAAGCTCGTATCCTTCCCGGATGCCGCGGCCCACATCCTCCCGCCGGTGGGCGTCGCTGCCGCAGGTGACGATCTCCCCGCCGCACTCCCGGTAGAGCCGCAGGAAGGAGAGGGGGGGCAGGGTGCAGCCGATGACGTCCCGCAGGCCGGAGGTGTTCACCTCGATGCCCACTCCCAGCTCCGCAAGGCGGCGGAAGACGGGGCGGTAGAGATCCTCCTGGAAGAGACCGGAGACGTCGTGGCCGTGTATCGCCATGTAGCGCTGGGGATAGCCGATGTGGCCGATGACGCTGCAGAGCCGTGTCTCGGCCACCTCCAGGATCTCCCGGGCGTACGTCTCCAGCAGCTCGGGGAACGCGGATGGGTCATCGTAGGGAAGAAAGGAAAAGTCCGTATAGCCCCGCAGATTGTGGACGGAGCCGATCACGAAATCCAGACCGGGCTTTGCGGCAAGGGTGGCGGCGAACTCGGGATAATGGTTCGCGGCACCGAGCTCCATGCCCAGGCGCAGTTCCGGGAGCCCGGGGAGCTTTTTCGCCTCGGCGAACTCCTCCCGCATGGGCTCGTACATGATGAAACACCACTTGTCGAACCTGCAGCCGCCGTCCCAGGAACGGTCGATGTCCACATGGTCCGTGAAGCAGAGCTGCGTGATCCCCCGGGACGCGGCCGCAGCGGCCATCTCCGCCATGGGATACCGGCCGTCGAAAGAATTGTCCAGGGTGTGGATGTGATAATCTGCAAGGAACATGGAAGCACCTCAGAGGGGCCAGGTGGAGGGGAACCACCTGAGGAATGTGGACGTGAACCACGTGCTGACGGGAAGTCCGGAGGTCGCGGGGTAGAACAGGACGAACAGTCCGCCCGCAGCCGCAGTATAGGCTATGACAGCCTTCCGGGAGCCCCGCTCGTACACCACGGAGAACACGTAGCTCAGCGCAAGGATCAGAAACAGCGTGCAGGGGAAGTAGTGATAGATGAAGACGATCCGGTGGATGAAGACCCAGGGCAGGAGCTGGGCGAGATAGCCCAGAAGGATGAAAAGGGCCTTGCCGTCCCGCCGTGCCAGGGTCAGATGGACCATGGAAATCATGGCCAGAAGACCGCCCCACCAGACGGCGGGGTTCCCGAAGGAGGAGATGGCGGATTTCACCGTATCGTTGTCGGCATATCTGCGGTAATAGAGGATGGGACGGATATCCAGGATCCACTGGTACCACTGGGAGGAGTAGGGATGCGTCGCCTCCAGCCCGGCATGGTAGGTGTACATGAAGACCTGATTGTCCCAGACGATCTTGTAATAGGCGGGATCCCACAGCATCCCGTCCTTGAGAGAAAGCCCGGAGGCAAGTCCGTAGGGGATATAGGCGAGGACATAGATGACGGCGGGGATCAGCACGAAGAACGGGATGCACAGCAAGACCGTGCGGAGGAACCATACGCAGAATTCCATGCCTTTCCGCTCCCGAACCGCATCCCGCAGGCGGAAGATCACGTTCAAAAGCCAGAGAACGCCCAGCCCCGCGCCGCCGTAGATGGCGGTCCATTTGCTCGCCGCGCCGATGCCGAAGAAGAGGCCCGCCAGGAACAGGGGAAGGACGGACTTCCGGAAGGGCGCGTCCCTGGGAACGGTGAGATATCGGTACATCATCCAGTACATGAGGAGAATGAAGAACACCCCGTACGTATCGATCGTTGCGATGCGCGTCTGGGTGAAGTGCATGAAGTCAAAGGCAAGAAGCAGCGTGCCGCACACGGAGACGGCCCGTTTGCCGAAGAGGTTTTTGAGGAAGCAGTAGAGCAGCGGCAGCATGAGGACGCCGAAGAGGGTGCCCATGAACCGCCAGCCGAAGGGATTGAGCCCGAAGATCGTGATGCCGAGGCAGATGATGAGCTTGCCCAGCGGGGGATGCGAGATCTCGTAGGGATACACGCCCAGATAGTGCTCGTAGGCGGTGCGCACGTGATAGATCTCGTCGAAGTAGGCGCTGTTGAGACAGGTTTCCGTCTCCGGCAGGAACTCCGGCTCGTCCACCAGTTCCGGCGCGTCGGAACTGGAGAGCAGATACCAGGGGATGCGGAAGCCCTCGGCGTCGTAGAAGGACACCTCGCCCAGTTCCATGGGCCGCCGGTCGGCGGTGATGGTCACGTAGCGGACGTTCAGCCCCGTCTCCGGGAAGGTGGAGGTGCGCCATTTGAGAAGGTTGGAAAATTCCTGGGGCATGGCGGGAGCCGTGCCGTACTCCGTGGAGGGCATCTCGTACCAGACGGTGCCGTCCTCGGAGACGGAGAGCACATAGTTCCCGGTCCAGATGCCGGTGTAGTAGTCTACCCTGGAGAGCGTCACGGGGGAGGAGAACTCCAGGGAGGCGGAGGGCGCCTCGTCGGTGAAGCGGTGGAAGCTCTCGATCCCGGAGGTGTCGCCGAGATTCACGAACGCGGTGACCGCATAGATCACGGTGATGAGCAGGATGGGGAGGACGTCGCGCCTGTCCAGTGGATGACGGTGCAGGGAGAAGGTGACGGGCTGCGACCGGCGTTCTTCCAGGGAGATCCACTCCAGCGTGCCCCGCTTCGGCCGCAGCGCCGCGAAATAGTATGCGAAAAAGAGCAGGAGGAACAGTCCGGCGATCACCGGAAAGGCGGTGGTCATATTGAGGTTCCGCAGCATGGCCGGTCCTTTCTCCGCTCTCGGCGGCATGATTTCTCAAACACATATTATATTCCGATTTCACCGCCGCCGCAAGTGTTCTTGGCGGGATTTGTTGGCGTTCCGGTGAAAAAAGAGCCGCGCAGGGCATGCGTCCTGCGCGGCTGTTGTATCGACGGAACGGGGATGCGCGGCGCGGCGCCGCCCTCAGCCCTGCATATCGATGAAGGTATGGAATTCCGGATCCTGCTCGCTGCGTCTTCTGGCGGTCTCGGCGATTGCGACATCCGGACAGCCCATCCCGACGAGCTGGGCGTACACCCGCTTTTCGGGATCGGGCGTATAGGTCTGTTTTCCCGCGAGGAGAAGTCCCATCTCCACGTCGAAGGAATCCTCCGTGATCTCGCCCCGTTCCGCCAGGGGCTTCAGATTTCCCCGGTGGAGCGACTGGGCGACGTGGTCGACCGCGATGACGTCCGCCTGGCGGACGACGTCGAATTCGACCTCCCGGAAGGAGCCCATCGTGATGACGAGGCAGCCCTTCCGGACCCAGGAGGCCTTCACGAGGTCGGCGTCCGCCGTCGTCACGGTGATGATCACGTCACTGTCCCTGCAGGCGGCCTCGCTGTCAGTGCAGTTGACCAGTTCGAAGGCGGCGTCCGGGAATTTGCGGATGAAATCCAGTCTCGCCTGTTCGCTGAGATCGCAGACGTACACCTTTTTCATCCGGAGCCGCTTGCTCATGCAGAGCAGGCTGGAGTATCCCTGCAGGCCGGCCCCGATGATGGTGACGGTATCGGTCCTGGCCGCGAGACGCTGGATCATGATCGCCGGCTGGGCGCCCGTTCGCATGTCCGAGATCCAGTCGCCGGATACGAGCGCCTTCAAAAGCCCCGTGCGCGGATCCGTCAGTAGGATGTTTGCCTTGATGTACGGCATGCCGCAGCGCTTGTTGCCGGAATATCCTCCGACGACCTTGATCCCGGCGATATCCAGTGGCCTGATGTAGTTGGGCATGGAATTGAACCAGCCGTCCACTCCCGCCGGACTCATGTCGGTCGTGATCTTCGGCGGCATGATGATCTCGCCGTTCCCGAACCATTTCCAGGTCTGTTCCACGATATCGATCGCGTCGTCAGCGCTGACGTATTTCTGCACCGCGGACCGGGTCAGGATGCGCGCCTTTTCCTGAAAACTCATGATGACACCTCCCGGGCATCGTCCTGTCTCTGCTGTCTGGAACCATTATAAGGCAATTCGGGGCCGTGTCAACAGAATGGAGAAAACAAACCGGCCTCCGTCTGGCGTGCGGTCTCTCCGCGCAGCGGGGGACCGGAAACGCTCCGGAGACCGGGATCGGTTCTGGATGTGATAATGGAGTGAAGGTTATTTGTGCTTGCGGGCCTTGCCGGCTCCGGAGCCGCCCATGGCCTCGTCGAACTGCTGCAGCAGTTCCTTCTGATGCTTGCTGAGCCCCTTGGGGATGTTGACCTTCACGGTGACGTACTGGTCGCCGCGTCCGCCGCCGCGGAGATAGGGGATCCCCTTGCCCCGGAGGCGGAACACGGTGCCGGACTGTGTCCCCTCCGGCACGGGATAGCGCACCGGACCGTCCAGAGTGGGCACCTCCAGCTCGCAGCCCAGGATGGCCTGCGCCACGGAGATGTCCATGCTGCAGAGGACGGCGTTCTCGTCCCGGGTGAAGAAGGGATCGGGCTGCACGTCCACGGTGATGAGCAGATCGCCGCTGGGGCCGCCGTTGGCGCCCGCGTGGCCCTGCCCTCTCAGGGAGATGGTCTGCCCGTCGTCGATGCCGGCCGGGATGGAGACGGCGACCTTCTTCTGACTGCGCATGGTGCCGGACCCCCGGCAGGCCTTGCAGGGCTGATGGATGATCCTGCCCGTGCCGCGGCAGTTCGGGCACTCGGCGGTGGTCTGCATCATGCCGAAGGGCGTGCGCTGGGCCGTGCGGATCGTGCCGGTGCCGCTGCACTTGGGACAGGTCTCCGCGGTGGTGCCGGGCTCGCAGCCGGTGCCCTTGCAGGTGTCGCACTTCTCCGTGCGGCCGACGCTGATCTCCTTTTCACAGCCGAAGGCCGCCTCCCGGAAGGTGACGGTCAGGCGGGACCGGATGCTCTCGCCCTTGCGGGGGCCGTTCCGCCGCCCGCCTCCGAAACCGCCCCCGAAGCCGCCTCCGAAGATGGAACCGAAGATGTCTCCCAGATCCACGTCTCCGAAGCCGCCCTCGAAGCCGGCCCCGCCGGCGCCGAAGTTGGGATCCACGCCCGCGAAGCCGTACTGGTCGTACCGGGCCTTTTTCTCCCCGTCGCTGAGGACCTCGTAGGCCTCGTTGAGCTCCTTGAAGCGGGATTCCGCCTCCTTGTCGCCCGGGTGCAGATCCGGATGGCACTCCTTGGCCTTTCTGCGGTATGCTTTTTTGATATCGTCCTCGGAGGCGTCCTTGTCGACGCCGAGGACCTCGTAATAATCTCGTTTCTCCTGTGCCATTGTCTTCCCCCCGGTGCTGAGTGCTCAGACGCCGTGCATGGGACGGAGCGAGGCTCCGTCCCATGGACCTCTACCGGCCGCGCCGGATGTGAAATCTCAAATGGGTCTTATTTCTTGTCGTCGTCATTGACTTCCCGGAAATCGGCGTCATAGTACTGGCCGCCGCCCGGCGCTCCCTCGCCCGGGTTGGGTCCCGCGCCGGCTCCGGGGCCGGGCTGGCCCTGCTGACCCTGCTGGCCGTACACCTTTTCGGCGGCCGCGAAGAAGGTCTTCTTCAGGGCCTCGGTGGCGTCCTTGATGAGGGCAGAGTCGTTCTTGCTCAGGGCTTCCTTCAGGGCGGCGACGCCGTCCTCGATGGCCTTCTTGTCGTCAGCGGGGAGCTTGTCGCCCAGATCCTGCAGGGACTGCTCGCACTGGTAGACCATGGAGTCGCCCTCGTTGCGGATGTCGGCCTCCTCCTTGCGCTTGGCGTCGGCCGCGGCGAACTGCTCGGCCTCCCGGGCGGCGCGGTCGATGTCCTCCTTGGAGAGGTTCGTGGAGCTGGTGACAGTGATGTGCTGCTCCCTGCCGGTGCCCAGGTCCTTGGCGGAGACGTTCACGATGCCGTTGGAGTCGATGTCAAAACTGACCTCGATCTGGGGGACGCCGCGGCGGGCCGGGGCGATGCCGTCCAGATGGAAGCGGCCGAGAGACTTGTTGTCGGCGGCCATGCTCCGCTCGCCCTGGAGCACGTTGACCTCCACGGAGGTCTGGTTGTCCGCGGCGGTGGAGAAGATCTGGCTCTTGCGGGTGGGGATGGTGGTGT
>JAEEGL011415194.1_pt1 | contig 17974 bp, 15 predicted proteins | sample 9134231 | NCBI WGS metagenome assembly JAEEGL01 (sample SAMN16246548, study PRJNA631951) | gut metagenome | biome: gut microbiome; feature: rumen; material: fiber-attached | host: Bos | place: Iran: Karaj | collected 2018-10 | reverse complement strand
CTTAGTTCGCACCAACCACTAATTCTCTTAAAATAACTTAGATTATTACTATTTCTCCAAAAAAGATATTAGTATTTTAACACTATAATCTTATAAAATCAATATTTTTTATTATTCAAATGGATGTCCTGCATCAGCACAGTTATTATTGAATTTAGTAACTGCTGCATCTTTTCTTCTCTCTAAACTATCTAAAGCTTCAGTTCTTGCTTTAGCAACAACAGTTGGAGAACAAGGAATAGCAGCTGCATATCTTTCAGCTTCATTTTGAACAGCAACTTTTAAATCAGCATATGTTGGACAATTGGCAGCAATATAATCAAGTGTCCATTTTTCCATATCTTCTTCCATAGCAGTTCTAACACCTGTTTTCATTTCATCTGGTGTATCACTCTTACTACATTTTGGATATTCTTGAGCTGGTGGAGTTGTTGTGTTCTCTGCTGGTGTTGTTGTATTTGTTGTTGTATTTTCAGTTGGTGTTGGTTCAGCTGCTTTTGGTTTACCTTTCATCTTTAATGTAACTTTATCCATTTTATCAGCATATTTAACAGTAAATTCAACATCTATATCTTTTTCTTGTTGATTTATATTTTTAAACTTACCAGTTTTTTTATCTACAACTTGAACAGTTGAAGAATCATTTACAGACCATTCTAATTTTTCTTGACAATTTTCATCTTTTTTTGCACTTGTACAAGTTGCAGTTAAAGTAAATTCTTTATCATTTTCAAAAATTTTATCTTTATCTTTTGTTGGTTTATTAATAGCTAATGAATCAACTGGTTCTGGTGCTTTCTTACATGCAAAGTATCCAGTTTCACCTGTTTTTTCATTTGCAGTTTCGTTTGTTTCGTTTGCTTCAGTTGCATTAGCTTCAGTAGCGTTTGCCTCTGTAGCATTTGTTTCATTTTCTTCATTAGCTTTTTGCATAGCAGCTAAATCTTCATATGTGATAGCTTTACATTCAATACCAGTTTCATCTTTAGTTTTATCACCATCAACATCATCAGCTGTTGCTGTTAAATAACCATCACCTAAGAATGTTAAATAATCAGCTACTAATTCTTCTAAAGATTTCTCTTCAGTTTGAGTAGTGTTTTCTACTGGTTTTGTATTATTTTCTACAGGTTCTTCTTCATCTTTCTTTAAGAATAAGAAGTATACTGCAGCACCAATAGCTAAAACTGCCACTACAATTCCAATGATTAATGGTAATTTGCTTTTCTTTGGCGCATCAACTGGAGCTTGTGTTCCATCTGGTGAAACAACTCCAACTTCTACTGGAGCTTCCCCTGGAACTCCTTCTGCTAAAGTAGGTTCCTCTACAGGTGCGCCTTCTACTGGGGCACCCTCAACTGGAGCACCTTCTACTGGTGCTGGAACTGGCTCTACTGCTGCTGGCGTTTCTGGTGCTACTGGAGTAGCCTCAACAGATGCGTCAGCAGGAATTACACCGATTTCTGGTTCAGCTGGTTGTTCTAATGTATTAGAAACTGCATCCATAGCTGAAACTTGATCAGTTGTGTTTGGTACATTATTGTTTTCATTTTCCATATTTAATTCCCTCTTTCTCTTTTAAAATTATTTGGATTTCTTTGATTATGTCTCTATAATCAATCAATCTAACGTTCTCGTCATCTCTTAATTTTAGTTCAACCAAACCCTCTTTTTCTAATTTTTCACCAACAGTTACTCTGAATGGTAAACCAATTAGGTCTAGATCGGCAAACTTAGTACCAATAGTTTCCTTTCTATCATCGATTAGAGCCTCAATCCCCACTTCATTTAATTTATCATATAAACTCATAGAGTATTTATATGCATATTGATCATTGACATTGACAACAGCGATACCTACTTTGAATGGAGCAACACTAATTGGCCAAATAATACCTTTATCATCATGGTATTTTTCTACTAGTGCTCCAATGCATCTATCAACGCCTATTCCATATGAACCCATATGGACATAACCTAAAGTATTTTTTTCATCCACATATTTTAAGCCATAGTCTTGACTATAACTATCGCCTAACTTAAATATATGTCCTACTTCAATACCTTTAATGATGTCACATTTCCTACCACATTTAGGGCACTTGCTTGTTTCATCAAACAATTTTAAATCAGCATATCTATTTACCCTAAAGTCTCTACCTGGGACAACATTAATATAATAATAGTTAAGTTTGTTACCTCCGCAAGCTGCGTTTATTAAATACTTAACTTCATTATCTGCAATAATATCCATAGTACTTTTAATCGGACCAATAAATCCAGGATAAGTACCAATTTTTTCAAGTTCTTGTTCACTTGGTATTTCAATATTATTACACTTTAATACTTTTTTAAGTTTGATAAAGTTTAATTTACTCTCTCCTCTTAAAAGTATCATTAAATATTTTTCATCTACTTTAACTACTAATGAATTAATTATTTTGTTTGGATTAATTTTCAAACTATAACTTGCATCTTTAATAGTTCTAGCATTAGGTGTTTTAACTAGTTCCATTTTCTTAAGACTAGTATTTTCTATAGATTCACTTACCTTGCAGGTAGCCTCCTCTATATTACTAGTATAAGCGCAATTTGAACATTTTACAACTATATTATCACCATTTTCCGAAATAATTTGAAATTCTTCTGATGATAATCCTTTCATATATAATGGATCAGATCTAACAATTATTGTGTCTAAACCTATTCTATTAAATATATGAGTGAATGCTTGATACATCTTATCATAGCTAACATCTAGCCCACCATCATTAGAATCAAAACTATATGCATCAGCCATATAAAATTCTTTTTTTCTTATTAATCCATATTCAGGATGAGCTTCATCTCTAAACTTATTACTAATTTGAAAAAGTGTAAAGTGTAAATCTTTATAGCTTTGAATTTTTGCTTTAGCTAAATATGCAAATAATTCTTCATGTGTAGGACATAATGCATAATGTCTATTATTTCTATCATAAACTTCATACATTTCTTCTTCTAAGAGTTTATCTCTATTAGTAAGTTTAAAAAACTCATTATTAATTAAAGAAGGCATAAGAACTTCTTCTGCTTTTACTTTTTTCATTTCAGATCTAATGATTTTCTCAATATTCTTAATAACTTTTAATCCTATTGGAAGATATGTATAAATACCACTATCATTCTTAATAATCATTCCACTTTTAACAAGTAATTTAGCAGAAATAGATTCCTCATCTTTAGGATACTCTTTTCTAGTTATAAAAAAACTCTCTGATAATTTCATAACTATTATTCTCCCCAAAGAGATGGCTCACCAAGAATGTAAGCTATTAATTCTCTTTTTTGAGGATCATTAGTATCATATCTAACACAAACAAGTTCTGAGTTAAGTGATTTTCCTGTTAAAGGATTTTCAATTGATGTTCTACCTTCAGTATCACCTACTAAGTATCCTCTATCAATTAATGCTTTTACAAGAACTAGATAACAGTATTGAAGGCATTCTTCATTAGTACCACTTTTATAAAAAGCTTTTCTTTCATCATCTGAAAGACCAGTGTCATCATAACACTTTTTTGAATTTGCAGTTTCAATACCTTTTGGTATATCCATAATATTATCACTTGCAAAATCAATCGCAGCTTCAGAAATCATAGATAATTTATTTTCTAGAGTATTTCTAATTACGTTATTTCTCATACCAATGATTGCTGGAGATACAAGTACAACTAAAACACCTAAAATAACTATAACAGCAACTAATTCAATTAATGTAAAACCTCTTTTATTCATACTATAGCCTCTTATCCTACTTTAAAAGTATATCAAATTTTATCAAATATGACAATCATTTTTCTTGAAATACTATTTGTAATATTATATAATAATTATGAGAATAGAGAGGTGCGTTATGAAGACATTCGATTTTGAGAAAGTTCCTATTGTCGAAATAGTTAATGAAATACTTTTAGACGGTGTCAAAAAGGGAGCAAGTGATATTCACTTTGACCCAAGCAAAGATAAAATTACTATAAGGATGCGTGTAGATGGAGTTCTATATGACTACGCTATAGTACCAATAGATTATAAAAGAAATACAATTTCACGTGTTAAGATGATAGCTAGTATGAACATCATGGAAACAAGATTACCACAAGATGGTGCTATCAAGAGTAAAATTGGTGAAAAGATGCTTGACCTTCGTGTTTCAAGTTTACCTACCAATTGTGGTGAAAAAGTCGTTCTTCGTATTTTAGATTACTCAAAGAGTTTACAAGGATTAGAAACTTTAGGATTCTCTGAAGCAAACTTAAAGAAAATCTTTAGGATGATTGAAGTTCCAAACGGAATTGTACTAGTAACTGGTGCTACTGGTTCTGGTAAATCTACAACTGTTTACTCTATTCTACAAAAATTAAATACAAGAGAAGTTAATATAATTACTGTAGAAGATCCAGTTGAAATGGATGTTGAAGGAATTAACCAAGTACAAGCTCAAGCTGAAATTGGTTTAGACTTTGCTAGCGTATTAAGAAGTATCTTAAGACAAGACCCAGATATAATTATGATTGGTGAGATTCGTGACTCTGAAACTGCTAAAATCGCTGTTAGAGCATCTATCACTGGACACAAGGTTCTTTCTACAATCCACACAAATAGTGCACTTAATACTATTGAAAGACTTACTGATATGGAAGTTGAAAGATATTTGATTGGTACATCATTAAATGGTGTTATTTCTCAAAAACTTGCTAGAAAACTTTGCCCTAAATGTAGAGTTGCTAGACCTGTATCAGAATATGAAAAGAATTTATTTAAAAAAGTATTAAAACAAGATATAGATACTGTTTATGATATTAATCCTGAAGGATGCGACGAATGTGTTAAAGGATATCGTAACAGAGTTGCTATTGCAGAAGTATTATTTATTACAGATGAAGTTAAAACTGGTATTACTAATGGATATGATAAAGAAAAGATGAGAGACTTAGTTTATGGACAAAGTGATACTCATACCCTATTACAAGATGGACTTGAAAAAGTTGCATTAGGAGAAACTTCATTTGATGAAATATTAAAATTAGTTGATTTAGAAAACGATTTAGCTATACATGAAGAATTAGATAAAAAAGGACTTTCTACTGGATCTAACTTAGAAGCTGAGAAAGCCGCTATTGAGAAAAAGAATGCTGAATTAGCTGCTGCTAAAGCTAAAGAAGAAGCTGAAAAAGCTGCTCAAGCTCAAGCACAACCTGCTGCTCAACCAGCAGCAACAACTGCAGCACCAGCAACTCAACCAGCAGCAACAGCTGCAGCACCAGCAACTCAACCAGCAGCAACACCAGCACCTAAGAAAGAAGCAGAAGTAATTATTAATGGTACTCCTGCTACAAGTGCTCCAGCAGAACAAAAAGTTGAAGTAATGTTTGAGGGTGAAGCTAATGCACAACCAGCAGCAACAGGAGATGCACCAAAGAAAAAGAGTGCTAGTGAAGTATTTGACGAAATGTTAATGAATGAAATGCAACCTTCTCAAGCAGAAGCAACAGAAGGCGCTGATAATTTAATACCTCCTGTTCCAACTGAAGATACACCTGCTCCAGCTCAGGCTTCAGCACCTGCAGTAGCTCAAGACGGAACTCAAATGGTTTCATCAACACAAGCTGCTCCAGCTGCACAGCCAGCTCAAGATACAAAAGCTGCTAAAGAAGCAGCTCCAACATCAACTGAACCTAAAGTTGAACTTACAGCTGTGATTCCTCCAAATAATACACAAGCTGCAGTTAACTTAAATACTGGTGAAGTTCCAAAGAACATGGCTATGTTCGAACAATAATTAAGAAGTTTAATACTTCTTTTTATTTACAAAAATTTGTTTGTGTGTTAATATATTCTTAGGAAGTGATTTTATGGAAAAATTAACTGCTAAACAAGAATCAATACTTAAGGAAATTAAAAAGTTTATCGCTGAAAAAGGATATGCACCTACTATTAGAGAATTATGTAAGTTATGTAATTTAAGTAGTACTGCTACTATGTTTGTACATTTAAAGAATTTAACTAATAAAGGATATATTAGTCAAACTGAAAGTAAATTTAGAACTATTGAATTAAATGTTCCTAATGAATATATAGTTAAAGATGAAAATGTTGTTGAAGTTCCTTTACTTGGTAAAGTAGCAGCTGGTAATCCAATCGAAGCAATAGAACATCCAAATGAATTCTTCAATTTACCAAAGGAATTAATACCAAATAATACTGAAGTATTTACATTAGAAGTAAATGGTGAAAGTATGATAAATGCAGGAATACTTGATAATGATATAGTTATTGTTAAAAGAAGTAAAACTGCTAATAATGGTGAAATTGTAGTAGCAATGACAGATGAAAATGAAGTCACATTAAAAAGATTCTATAAAGAAGATGACCATATAAGATTACAACCTGAAAATGATTTACTAGAACCAATAATATTAAATAATGTTACTATTCTTGGTAAAGCAATTGGTTTATATAGAAAGATATAAAAAAAGAACTATTTAATAGTTCTTTTATCTTGTAATAAATCTCCACATCATAAATGCAAACATTATAATTAATACAATTATTCCATTTATTTGATCTGCTTTTCTACCTTTATCCCCTATTCCAATTCCCATTGAAATTAATATACCACCAATTAAACCACCTATATGTGCCCATACATCAATACCTGGTACCATAAATCCAACACATAGGTTAATAAGTATTACTGGTAATATTTGACTTCTAAGTAAACCTTGAAGTGTAGCTCTATAATAATATGTGAAATATGCAACACTACCAAATAAACCAAATATTGCTCCACTAGCACCCATTGAGAAAGTGAAATTACCCATAAATACACAAGAGAACACACTACCAAGTAATCCACTAACTAGATATATTAATAAGAACTTACTTCTACCATAATATCTTTCTACTTGTGGTCCGATTAAATATAGGGCATACATATTGCATGCTAAGTGTATAAGATCTACATGTAAGAACATACAAGTAAATAATCTAAAGAATTCTCCACTTCTAACTAATAAATAATTATTAGCAAATAAAGATTTTAAAGAACCATCTTTATCAAATAAAGCAAAATATAGGAATAATGCTATATTAATAGCCATTAATACATAAGTTGCAACTGGTCTTTTTTGACTGAATATTCTAGCTAATTTTCTTTCATTTCTAATAGTCTTTTCATTCATATCTTCTGTTAGTTTAAAGAATTCATTATAATCTATTTTATCATTTAATATTGCATCTTTTACTTTAGGAAAGAATTCACTTACTACTCTATTCTTCTTAAAATCATTTATATTATTAACTTTAATAGTTTCTACATTCTTAATATTAGCATTTGATACATCTACTGCATCTCCAGCATCAAGAATAAGATTTAACATATTAATATTAAATGAAAGTGTATTCTTTTTAATACTATTCATTATAGTTTTAGCTTTATATGTATCTGTTTCTAATTGAACATTATTATGAATATAATTAGTATTTATTCTAATAAGTTTTAAACTAGATTCCATATTTTCTAACCATATTTCATTTTGAAGACCATTTATTATAACTGGTTTATAGTCTTCTTCTGTTATAAAATAATGCAATATTTTAAGTATAATATCATCTTTTTTCTCAATCTTTATATTCATATTTTATCCCTTCATAACTATTTTACTATTAAAACACTTTTTAGTAAATAAAGCCAGCTTTATTATACACTATCTAAATGTATTTAATATATCATTAAATTCTTTCTCTGGTTCTACTTCAAACTCCATAAACTTACCTGTTATAGGATGTTCAAATCCTAAATAAGCAGCATGTAACATTTGACCATAATCATTTATTATTTTATGATTTGAATATACTGGATCATTTACTACTGGATGTCCAATATATTGCATATGTACTCTAATTTGATGAGTACGTCCTGTTTCTAAAACTAATTCTAATAATGTAGCATTATTTAATCTTTCTAAAACAGTAAATGTAGTTACAGCCTTCTTAGAATTCTCATCAGTAACACACATCTTCTTACGATCTATTTTACTTCTTCCAATCGGAGCATCAATCTTACCCCTATTATTATCAATAATACCATGTACTAAAGCAATATATTTTCTATGTATTGTTTTATTTTTAAATCCATCTGATAAGATTCTATGTGCTTCATTTGTTTTAGCAATCAATAAAATACCACTAGTATCTTTATCTATTCTATGAACGATTCCTACTCTTTCACTTCCACCTTCATCAGATAAATCATCTGTGTAAGCCATTAAAGCATTTACAAGAGTACCAGTATAATTGCCATTACCAGGATGAACTACCATCCCACTCTTCTTATTAACAACAATTATATCATCATCTTCATATAATATATCAAGAGGTATTTCTTCTGCTTTAACAGAAGTATCTACTGTTAAATCTTTAATTTTAATAACATCATTTTCCTTAAGAGAATAACCATTTTTAACAGTTTCATCATTAACAGTTATATTACCATTCTTAATATTCTTAGATATAAAGTTTCTACTCTCATTTAACTCTTCAGTTAAGAATACATCTAATCTTTTAGAAACATCATTATTTTTTACTACTATTTCTTTCATAATTTCTTTCCCTTAAAATTCCTAATAAATATATTATAACACCAATTGTAATATATATATCTGCTACATTGAATATTGCCATTTCACGTTTAAATAAAGTAAATGATATAAAATCTATAACATACTTTCTAAACACTCTATCTATTAAATTACCTATAGATCCTGATATTATTAATACAAGAGAACATATATTTAGATTATCAATTTTACTTGTTTTAATTTCTTTATATAAGAAATATAATACAACAAATGTAATTATTATTAATAATATTAAATATCCACTAAACATACCAAAAGCAGCACCAGTATTTTGAATATAATAAAATTTAAGAAAGTTTCTAATTAAAATAACAGCATCATTCAAAGGAATAAGCTTAACAACTAAAAACTTAGTTAATTGATCCAAAATAACTAATAATATTATTGATAATATAATTATAATGTTCCTCTTTTTCATATGAATATTTTATCATAATATATAAAAAAATTCTTTCATTTAAGAAAGAATTTTTATTATTTTAATCAAGTTTTATATTTTTAGCAAGTACTCTTAAAGTTTCATCATCTGTAACTTCTTGAACACTGAAGCTTTCTCCATCATCACTATCATCTACTCTTTCTAAAAAGATAAACTTATTAGTGAAATCTTCTTCATCTTCTGTAACTTCAGCAGCAAAGAAATATGTTTTCTTTCTAAAAGATGCTTGCCTAACCACAAAAAACTTTTTCCCATTTTGTAATTCTAATATTTGATTAGTTAAATTTATCATTCTTTTTTCCTCCCTATAATTAATTTGATAATGTCAATGTAGGGCCTGACTCTTCATATGATTCAGCAGGTGCTTCATATGTCTCAACTGGAGCTTCATAAGTTTCAGCTGGTGCTTCATAACTTGGAACTTCTACAGCTGGAGCCTCATATGCTGGCTCTGCAGGAGCTGGAGCTTCATAAACTGGAGCTGGAGCCTCAACTGGAGCTTCATATGCAGGAGCTGCAGATTCAAAAGTTTGAGTTTCCACTGGAGCTGGAGCTTCAACTGGAGCTTCGTAACTTGGAACTTCAGCAGGTGCCTCATAACTTTCAACTGGAGCTTCATAGCTTTCTACTGGTGCTTCTGGTGATGAGTTTGAAACAAATTCATCATTAAATGCACTAATTAAATTATCAAATTCATCAGCAGATAATTGCTCTTGAGCATCTGCTAATGTTCCTGGTTCTTCTTCAGGAGGTGCTGGTGGTTCAGGTAATGGTTGTAAATCATCAGGAGTAATTACTGAAGCACCATCTTCTGTGTATGTTGGTGTTGGATCTTGACCAGATGGAATATCTGTTTCACCATCACTATGGTCATATAAAGTACCATCATGTACTTCTTCAACACCTGTATCTAAATCTATAACAGCTTCACCCTCATCTATTAGAATTGAATCTTCAGGTAATTCTGGTTCAGTAGGTTCTTCTGGAACTACTGGAGTTGGATCCTCTGGAATATATGGATCATCCTCGATAGGTTCATCCTCAATTGGTTCATCCTCAATTGGCTCATCTTCAATTGGTTCATCCACGATTGGTTCATCTTCAATTGGTTCGTCCTCGATTGGCTCATCCTCAATTGGTTCGTCAATTACTGGATCCTCAACATATGGATCAACAGGATCTTCTGGATAATCTGGATAATCTGGTTGTTCAATAACAACTGGATAATCTGGATAATAAGGTCCTGGTTCAGATGGAGGATAATATGGTTGTGGATTAGGATTTGTTGGATTTGGATTTGGGCTTGGTTTTGGAGATGGTTTTACAACTTCATCACCTTTTCCGTACTCACTTTCCTTATCTTTTGTATCATCCTTATCATCAACTACTGCCTTAGCAGCAACATTTTTAGAGAACACAGTATTCTTACCAGCCATAAAAGCAGCTAACACTGCTACTGCTGCTAGAGCATATGCAGTAAATCTAGCTAATAATTTTGTTTTAGCTGGTTTCTTTGTAATAACCTTTGTTCTTGGTAGTGGTGCTACTAAAGGTTTATCATCATCTTCCTCTTCTTCTGGAAAAGCTTCAACTTCCTCTGGAAAATCTTCTACTTTTTCATCTTCAGGGAAACCTTCAATTTTTTCTTCTTCTGGAAAAGCATCTACCTTTTCCTCTTCTACTGGGAATCCTTCTACTTTTTCTTCCTCAGCAGGAAATTCATCAATAGCTTCTTCTTTTGGTGAATCCATAACTGGTGGAACTACCACAGTTTTTGTTGATTCCTCTTCTTCTTTTGTAGATTCTTCTTCAGGTTCAATTGGAGCACTTACTCCTGCTGCAGCTGCTGCTGCAATTCCTGCGGCTGGTATCATTGCTGATACTCCAGTTGGAACCAAAGCTGTTGGTTCTTTTTCCTCATCCCCTGATTTTTCCTCTACATTTAAGCCTTTGTCTTTTGGATATTCATCCTTAAATGTATCACCTACTAGTATAAAACCCGTATTTTCTCTTTTTTCCTCTTCTGAATATCCATTCTTAAAAGAATTGTCTGCTACAAATTCTCCTTTAGTATTTAAGTAACCAAACTTAAATGCATCATCTGCAGTATATTGATTATCTGCATTTATATATCCGTTTGCAAATGCATTGTCTGCTACATATTCACCAGATGATTTACTCATATATCCAAATTTTAAATCTTTGTCTTCTACGAAATCACCATGTTCATTAATGTATCCATTCTTAAATGCATCATCTGCAACAAATCTAGAATCTAAATTGATAAATCCAAATTTGAATGCATCATCTGCAACATATCTATTGTCTGCATTTATATATCCATTCTTGAATGCATCGTCGTTAACCCATTTACCAGTTTTAGTTATATAACCAAACTTAAATGCATCATCTGCGATATATTTACCTTCTTTTAGGTATCCATTCTTGAATGCATCGTCTGCAACAAATTTTCCTTTGTTATCAACATATCCATACTTGAATGCATCATCTGCGATATATAATGAATCACCTGTTATAAATCCATTTTTAAATGCATCGTCTGCAACAAATTTTCCTTTATTACTTATATATCCATATCTAAATGCATCATCTTTAGTATAATCGATTTCTTCACTTACTGGGAAAACTTCGTTTTTACTAGGAGCTTCTGGAACTTTAATATCTCCTTCAACTCTTAAATCTTCTTCATTATATCCATTCTTGAATGAATCATCTTGATTGTATCCATTTTTGAATGAATCATCTAAGATAAATCTCTTAGTTTCATTTGATTTTTCAACGATTTCTCTCTTTTCAGTTTCTACTTGGTGAAGTAATTCTTCATCATGAGTCTTTATTCTATCATATTCTGGAATGTTTCCACCCATTCTTAATATTTCAATTTCTTCACCTAATTGCTTAATCTCATCATCACATTTTCTATCATAGTCCATCATTTCTTGAACTGCAGATTTTAATGCATTGATTGGTGAAGTATATACAGCTTTTAATTCTGTACTTCCAGCATTCTTTTCAGCTGCTTGTAAGTCTGCTAATACATCAGCTATTTTCTTAAGTGAACTTAAGTTTCTAGCTTTATTAGCCATTACGTCTCTACGTCTAGTAGTTTTACCCATCGCTAATTGAGCTTTACGAGATAGTACATCTTCAATAAGAGGAAGTTCTTTTTGAACTAATGTCCACAAATTTTCACTTTCTAATGATATATCATCATAGTCAGCAGTATCTACATTTTCATCAAATCTACTTCTATTTTTAAGATCTAGATTTAGTTTATGTAGAGCTCTATAATCTCTTTTTAGTCTGCTTAGTTCAACTATGCCTAATTCATCAATATTTTTTCCTTCATATGAATCAACTATTTCTTGTGCGATTTCTTTTAAACTATTAATCTCATTCATTATTTAGCACTCTCCTTCTTATTTCTTATATACATCTTAACTTGATATCTTATCTCGCCATTATTATTAATATCATCAAGTGTTTCAACGTTATATCCTTTTTCCTTTAATGTTTTTATCATTTCTTCTTCAGTAACATATCCACCTATTGTATCCCAGTTACCAGAAGAATCTGATAAGATTTGTTGTAATTTAATTTTTATTTTTGATTCTATATTTCTAACTCTTCCATCATCTGTTTTTGGATTGTTAGTAGACCAGCTTGACCAATTTGACCATTTGTAGTTATCAGTTTTTGATGCTGTTGCATAACCACTAGGAGCAACTGCTGTATATTCACTAGTTGTTTTAGTTACTACATAGTACCATTTATATGCTGTTGTCTTTGGTTGATCATTAACTGCTCCGCTTACTGGTGCTGATGTGAAGTAAGCTTTCTCACCTTCAGCTGTAGATGATCCAGAAGGATAATAAGTTTTATCTCCTGTATCTACTAATTTATACCAGTTATAGAATATCTTTGATTGAGCTTCGCAAATATCACTTTGTGAAGTATCACAACTTGCTGTTGACCATGCTGTCCATCCTGAGTATTTCTTACATACAGTTCCTTCTGGAACTTTGTTTCCATATATTGAATCTGAATTTAAATCATTAACACAGCTGTAGAAGATTCCTCTTTGAACTGTAAATGTTGGATTTAATGATTCTCCACATGGTTTTTGTTGAAGAACAACTCTTGAATTTGTTTCTGAATCTGAACACATATAGTATTTATATGGTTGATATGTTCCAGTTATTGTTCTTGATCTATATGCCGTTATTTTATATGGATTATCATAATAGATGTAATCTTCTATTTGTTTACTACTAAATGCCTTAGCTCCATTTGCATCTAACGCATATACTTTCTTAGATGTTGTTGTGTACCACTTATAAGCATTAGTAGTTTTACTATCATAATATGGATATTTACTACTTGGTTTACTTGTGTAGTACTCTTTAACATCATTTGGATTAGTTTTCTCACCATTCATTGAGTAATAATACTTATTTGAAACATTCCATGTAAACAACTGATCTCTATATCTATAATATGTTGTTGTTGCTAATGTTTTATATGAAGAATATTTGATATCAGATTTCCAAATTTCTTCAACAGGTCCAAGTGATTGACCATTATTTGAAATAACTTGAGGTAAGAATCTGAATTCTATATAAGTTGAATCAGTTACTACATCATCAATCTTTCCTTCAGTCATAGCTGTATATTTACCATCTGACATATCATCACTACATGATAACCATGGAGTATATTGATATTTCTTATTTTCTAGTAAACATACCTTAACAAATGTTGCTGTTCCATCGCATTTCTCAAAATCAGTTCTATTAACCAATCCTTTAGAAGCGATATCATCAAGTGTTAATGTTTTACATTCACCAATTGAATCAGGTAATTCACTATTATTATAAGTGAAATAACTTTTTGCTGCTTCAACTAGTGTTTTTTCATAACCACTTAATACAACAGAACTCTTGTTACCATTACCGTTGTTATCTTTACCTTTCTTTTTAGTACCATCGCAACCTTTCAGTAATAAAAGTATAATTACAATTACTATTATAATTAATACAATTATAATAAACTTTTTAAGTAAACTTCTGTTGCTATCGATTCTACTATCGTTCTCGTATTCGTCATAATTATTTGACATGAACCCTTCACCCACTTACTTTAAGTATTATTTCTAATCATACTATTTTAATTTTACCATTTTACATATATAAAAACAAGTAAAAACATCAAAAAAATGATTAGAAATTCTAATATTTTTTAGTCTACTTTTTATATAAAAATATAGACCCCCTATAACTCTTCTAGAATAATCTTTGTTGATAATCTTCTTCTACGTCATAAGACTTTTGTCTTACCTCTTCATAAGCTGCTTTGAAAGCCTCGAACCTTTCCTTTTCTTCCCTTAATTTCTTGATTTGTTCTTCTTTTGGAACATCATTAAGTAAAGACTCAATTCTCAGCTCTTCTAATTCTCTTTCTTTTGCCTGATTTTCTCTATTTTTCTTACTAGTTATAGTAGTATTTCTACTAACTGCACTAATACGTGTCCCAGGCAAGCACTTATAATACTTTATAACATTGCCAATGTCAAGTATTCTTCTCTTACTATATAGCACATTTCCACTATTATCACGTGCAATAGTACCCTTTTCTCTATCAACAGTGTATTCATATACTAATTCTCTAGCAGTTTGATAAACACTCTTCATAGCTATATCTAATAAATCTTTATTATATTCTTTACTTTGAGCATCATTTACTCTTTCAAATAATAAAGATGCTTTTTCACGTAAACTTTTTCTTACATTATTAGCAAGTTCTTTAAAGAAACCGTAATCATATTGATGAGCAAAATTAGATATCATATTATAAATAGTATTTAAATCTAAGTATTTTAAATCATCTTTATACATCATAGGTAAACACTTAAATCTAACATCATAATTTTTATCATCTAATTCATTTTTATTCTTTTCTTCTTTATAAATAATATAAATGTCTGGATAGAAGCCTTTTTCCTCAGAATATTTTAACTTACCTTCACTAGCTAATTTCTTTTTAAAATCTTTTTCACTATATTTAGTAGTAACATCTAAAATACCACTAATAGTACTCTTAGGAGCTAATTTATTATACATATGTTCTACCACATGTAATCTACCTCTTCTATCAGTGTATCTTTCTATATTACCAATTAGTATATTATTCTTTTCATTCTTATTATTTTTCTTAGCTGAAGCTACTATTTTGTAATATTCTTCATTAGATTCAATAATAGTATCTCTACTGTCTTGGTATTCAATCAAATAATATCTATTTAATTCTTCCTTCATATGGCCCCTCATTTCGACTAGATTATATCAAAAAAATACTCAAAAAGCAATTTTTTGCTTTACTTAAGTGTTTTTTTATGTTAAATTATATTTGGCTTAAAAAGGAGGCAAGTTAAAATGGCAAAAAATATTTCAAATAGAAACAATATGAGTTCTCAAAATAGACCTTTCTCAGAAAAAGCTACTAAGAAAACTCAAAAGATTAATTTACAAACTACAATTGTTGATGGTAAAAAAGTAAGATTATCTACTAAGGAAATTAGAGCAAATAAAAAAAATAAATAATTAAATTACTTATTTTTTTTTGCTCTATTTTACTATTTCTTGTTCTAAAACAAGATCTATTCCATATGCTTTTTTAACATCTCTTTTTATTTTTCTTATTAATTTGATAATATCTTTTGAAGTAGCATTTCCATTATTAATAATGAAATTAGCATGTATATTGCTAACCATTGCTCCTCCTATTGAATAACCTTTTAAACCTAAATCATCAATTAGTTTACCAGCTGCCATACCTTCAGGATTTCTAAACACACTTCCACAAGATGGATGAGATAGATCTTGAGATGCAGCTCTTTTTTCTGCTCTTTCAGATATTATACTTAACAATTCTTCTTTATCAGTTTTATGTATTTTAAATCTAGCAGATAAAACTATTAATTTATGTTTTTCTTTTAATATAGAACTTCTATATTGAAACTTTAATTCTTCATTAGTATACTCTACTATTTTTTTACCATCTAATACAATCGCACTAATTAACACTTCGCTAATGCTACTACCATAACTACCAGCATTTCCATATATAGAACCACCTATTGTACCTGGTATTCCACATGCAAAGTCTAAACCAGCATAACCATTTTCAGCAAGCATCATCGCTATTTTATTAATCATGCAACCTGCTTCAACATATATTTCATCAGATTTAATAATATATTTATTTAAATCTAATTTAATTATTACTCCATCATAATATTCAGGAAGTATAACATTAGATCCATTTCCTAAAACAAACCATTTAGTTTTATACTCTTTTAACTTAGAAATAACAGAAACTAGCTTTTCAATAGAATCAACATGAACAAGTGCATAACAAAAAGAATTTAATCTATAAGTATTATATTTGGTTAAATCCACATCTGTTTCAACTTTGCAAATTCTACTTAATTCTTCTATCATTATCTACCAAAATATCCTTCAATTGCTTCATTGCCTTCTAAATATTTAGCAACTTTTCCATTAGTTATTTTTATAAGAGTAACACCTTTTATCTTAAGTTCATTTGAATTAGTTGGATTTGAATTAGATTCTTCACTTTTTACTTTACCATTTCCATCTTTACTCATATCAACTTTATAAACTCTATAATCTTTTTGATCTTGTAGTAAACCATCAACATAAATATCATATGTAAAAGAATCAGTATAATCATCAAATATTACATAATATGTTTTTTCTGGTCTATTAAATACCATTCCAGTTGATATATATTCATAACTTACTTGAGCTTCTTCTTTATCAGGAGCAGTATAACCTGCTTCAAAAACACCAAGTTTTTCCATACCAAGCACAATTAAATATGCGCAACCAAAAAATATAATTACACCACATATTGATTTAATAGTACTCTTTATATAATTCTCTTTTTCTTTTTCCTCGTCTTTATTCTTTCTTTCTCTTTTTGGACTCTTATATTTAAGATTCATACTTTTCTTTGCCATAATTCATCTCCACGCCATAGATTATAACATATTTTTCTCGCTTATATCAATTATTTCTTGCTTTTTTAGTTTTTTTAGTATATAATTTACCTTGTATTTAAGTGGCAGTGCTATAAGAAGTTATAACGTGTTTCTTGTGAGTGATAAGTAATCTCTGCCAAGATGAAAGTCTAATAGAAACTCCCTATAATAGAAATAGTGGCCTTTAATACAAAAATATTTTGTAAAGGAGGAACGAATACATGGCAAGATACACAGGTCCTGCATTTAAGAAATCAAGAAGATATGGTTTTTCTACTCTTGAAACTGGTAAAGAACTAAGAAAAAGACCTACTGCTCCTGGAATTCATGGAACTAGTAGAAAGAAACTTAGTGAATACGGAGTTCAATTACAAGAAAAACAAAAAGTAAGATTTATGTATGGTCTTACTGAAAAACAATTAAGAAAGACTTTTGAAACAGCAGGAAAAATGAAAGGTATTCATGGTATTAACTTATTAATCTTATTAGAAAGTAGACTTGATAATTTAGTATATCGTATGGGATTTGCTAAAACTAGAAGAGCTGCTAGACAATTAGTTAACCATGGTCACATTTTAGTAGATGGTAAGAAAGTAAATATTCCATCATATAGAGTAAAAGTTGGAAGTACAGTTTCTGTTAAAGAAGCTTCTCTAGACCATCCAGTAATTACTGAATGTTTAGGTATGGATATTAATATTCCAGCATTCGTAAATGTTGACAAAGCTAAAAAATCTGGTGTTTATACAAGATATCCAGAACGTGAAGAAT
>JAEEGL016505774.1_pt1 | contig 17975 bp, 16 predicted proteins | sample 9134231 | NCBI WGS metagenome assembly JAEEGL01 (sample SAMN16246548, study PRJNA631951) | gut metagenome | biome: gut microbiome; feature: rumen; material: fiber-attached | host: Bos | place: Iran: Karaj | collected 2018-10 | reverse complement strand
TCTTCAATTTCTGTTCTCCATTTATCTTATTAAAACATTACTTAAAGAAACTTTATTAAATCGTATTTTTTTTAGTGAGACCTTTCCTCTCATCTTCTATTTTCGGCCCTATTTCCCCCTTTCTTGAACTTTTTTTTGACAGTACGAAAATACATGTACCATTTGAATATAAAATCAAATAATGCTAAAATGCTTAGGATTAGACGACAATGAATAAAAAACGTAGTGCATCGATATTATTTAAGGCAATAACAAGAAATTTCTTCAAAATATTCGTACATTATCCAAAAATGGTGTACATGACATCGCATAAGAATAAATATACTAGAGAACAGATGTATTCTTATGCGCTTGAAGTAATTGACTGCGCAATTAAACACTCTGGATTAAAAATCGAAGCATATGGCCTTAAAAATATTCCACAAAAAGACGGTTTTTATGTCTGTGCAAATCATCAGGAAAAATTTGATCCGTTAGCAATCTGGCAAACTTTCCCAAGACAATTAGGCGTTATTCTCGATGATGTTGCTACACACAGACCTTTAATCCGTGAAATCTGCTATTTAATAAGATCTCAAAAACTGATTAAACATAATACACATTCTGTTGTACAAGCCTACAGTGAAATCACAAAAGAACTAAAAGCCGGAAATAACTATATGGTTTTTCCGGAAGGCGGTTATGAGGATGAAGATGGCAAGCTTGGCGTATTCCATGCCGGCAGTTTTAAGAGTCCTCAGAGAGCACATTGTGCAATTTTACCGGTTGCCATAGTAGATTCGTTTAAGATTTTCGACCGTGGTTTTAAAACTACAAATCCTATTCAGGTACATTATCTTAAGCCAATTGCCCCGGAAGAATATGAGGGAATGACTACAGAAGAAATTGCCGCTCTCGTAAAAGGTAGAATCCAGGAACAATTAGACATTTATCAGAAATAAATTTCCGCTTTCACTGAATTATGATGTATAATTTTAGTGAGGTATTTTTGATGAAGAAAAAGTTTCGAATTTCCGTACTTGGAATTGAACTGATTTTTGGAGCCTTAGTTTTTGGTGCCGTTATGTGCCTTGTAAACAGCTATAACGGTTATCGTGAATTCAAAAAAGAACTTGAAGTAATTTACGGTACAGTAACTGAACAGTTTGCTCAGACCGCAGCCACTTATGTTAATAGTAAAAAAATCAATTATTGGCTTGAAAATGGGCCAGATGAAGAGTGGTATGAGACAAATGAACGCTTAATCGATATCACAGAAGCTTCTGAGCTTGTTTATGTATATGTAACAGTAGTTGCGCCGGACTATAAATCCCGAACCTACGTTTTTGATACAGTAAATCACAAAGAAAAAAACAGTAAAGTTATAGAACTCGGCTATGTTCAGTCTCTGGAGAAAAAAGATAATTATTACATAGGAAAGCTTCGTGATGTACTTGAATATGGTGATAACTACAGTATGTTTTCTTACAAAAAAAGTGGTGGACATGTAACAAGTGCCGTTCCGCTTTTAGATACAAGTGGAAAACCTTGTGCCATTGTAAGTATTGTAAAACCAATGCACGAAATCAAAGAATATAAAAAACGATTCCTGCAATCAATAATCATATGGGCGCTTATTATTACTGCGCTGTTTATTGCCCTTTATGCATTGTTCCTTTACCTCGGAATTATCCGTCCGATTCTTCTTGTTACACAGGAAACCAGCCATTTTGCAGAACATCATGGTGAATTAACGGGAATTCTTAAAAAAGTTCATGGACATAATGAAATCAGTACGCTTGCAAAGTCTGTGGAAAAGATGAGCATAGACATGAACCAATATATTGAGGATTTAACGCATGCAACTGCAGAAAAAGAGAGGCTTGGAGCTGAGCTCAATGTAGCAAAACAGATTCAGGCAGAAATGCTTCCGCGAGTATTTCCTCCTTATGAAAATCACCCTGAAGTTGAATTATTTGCATCTATGGAGCCTGCAAAGGAAGTAGGTGGAGATTTTTATGATTTTTACATGCTTGATGATGATCATTTTGCGGTTGTTGTTGGAGATGTAAGCGGAAAAGGTGTTCCTGCTGCACTTTTTATGGTAATTACAAAAACCTTGCTTAAAGATACCGCCGAACATGAGTTTGATCCGTCAAAAATCTTTGAAAATGTAAATAAAATCCTTTGTGAAGGAAATGAAAGCGGACTTTTTGTTACCTGCTGGATGGGTATTCTGACACTTTCTACAGGTGAACTTAAATTTGCAAATGCCGGACACAATGCTCCGATTATTGTGCAGGATGGCGAAATCAAATATCTTACAACAAAGCCGAACCTTATGCTTGCTGGAATGGAAGGCATGCCGTACACAACCCATACAACAAAGCTTTCTAAGGGTGATCAGCTTTTTATTTATACCGATGGAATTACCGAGGCAACAAATATGTACAACGAACTGTACGGCGAAAAGCGTCTGCTTACAGTTATGAAAGCCGGTATTGGAAAATCTTCGCGGGATGTTCTGGATATTGTCAGAGAAGATATAAACAATTTTGTACAGGATGCTCCTCAGTTTGATGATATTACAATGCTTGAAATGTCTTTTTTGGGATAGGGGGAGCGCATGAGAGAGACTAAACATCTAACGCTTAAAACTACAGAAGACAATATTAATGTAATAAATGAAGCTATACATTCTATGCTTCCTCCAGACTGTGATGAACTTCTTTTGAATCAGATTGATTTAGCAGTAGAAGAAATATTTGTGAACATAGTGCATTATTCAGGGGCTGCCGAGGCTGATGTTGATTGCAGTTATGATAAAGAAGGGGATGAAGGGGTTTTAGAAGTGATTTTTAGTGATAATGGTACCCCGTTTAATCCATTGGCAAAGCCGGATCCAGATATAACTCTTTCTGCAGAAGAAAGAGAAATTGGCGGTCTTGGGATTTTTTTGACAAAGAAGTTTATGAATAAAGTTGAATATGAATATATAGAAGGAAAAAACAAATTAAAAATACAAAAAAAATTGCCGGGTTGAGCCCGACAATTTAATCTTATTCTACAGTCAGAATGCTGTCCATTCCTGTGGCTGAAAGAACCTGCTTACAGAAAGCAGATGGTGAACGGATAATCATCTTTCCACCGGTTGGAAGCATAAGCTTATGCGCAAGCAGAACTACGCGCAGCCCTGCACTTGAAATATACTGAATATTCTGAAGATTCAGATAAAGAGTCTGAATTCCTTTTGTAATCTGTTTAAGTTTTACTTCAAGCTCTGGGGCAGTTGCAGTATCAAGACGGCCAGAAATCACCAGTTCAATTGAATTCGAATTAATATTTTCAGTAATAGTCATAGCTTTATTTTCTCACGAATAATCAGATTTTGCAAGTTACATAGTGTCGCCCATCATGCTGCAGCAAACTCTAAAGCCAAGACTGCTGCTCTTTCCGTTAGGGGCACTACCACTTCGATAGAAAACTGTACACTGCTGAGGGTCATCAAGCCAGCTTCCACCGCGTTTTACGTGCATATCACCGGTACTAGGTCCATGAGGATTGGTCTGTGCTCCCGAAGGCAGATTAGGTACATAGTAATCCCAGCACCATTCAGCAACGTTTCCACACATATCATAAAGTTTAAGGTCATTAGGCTCTTTAGTTGCAACATTGTGGCTTGTAATACCGCTGTTTTCTCCATACCAGGCAACTGAATTTATGTTTGCGCTTCCTGCATAAGGAGTTGGTTTTGAAGTTTTTCCATCGCGGGCAGCATATTCCCATTCAGCTTCTGTAGGCAGTCTGAAACCATTTGCTGTAAAGTTGCAGTTGATGCGCTTCCATACAGGGCTGGTTGCTTCAAACATGTTTAAATCAGTTGAGGTACCAATGCTGTAGCAAGGCATAAGGCCACTAAGCTTACTGAGCATATTACAATAGATGATTGCTTCACACCAGTTTACGCTTTCAACAGGTTTATTGTCTCCAACAAGTTTAGAAGGATTTTTTCCCATTATATGGGCATATTGAAGCTGAGTGATAGGTACTTCACTCATGTAAAAGCTTACTAATGTAACGAGACTGTTGCTTGAGCCGCCACCCATTACAAACTGTCCGCCAGGAATAAGAATCATCTTTGGATTTTTTCCAAGTGAAACACGAGGTTTATCTATACTCTGTTCTTCTCCTTCACCAGCTTTTATAACTCTAACAGGAACTCCACAGCGTGAGCAGAATTTATCCATTGTGCTGAGAGTATTACCACATTCTTCACAGGAACGTAAAACTTCTATATCAGCTGTTGGATATCCACACTTAAAACAAAAATGTGCTTCATCTGGAAGCATAGTGCCACATTTGATACATTTCATACCATATATTATAACAGAGGTTTCTGAATTTAGGAAATCAAATCCTTTATAACAATGAGAAGGGGAATTTGAAACTTAAAAAGCTATTTCTCCAGGATTTTTTTGAGTTCTGTCAGATCACGCAAAAGTGTTTTATCATCCGGGAAATCTGCAAGTCCTTTGTTCAAAATCTCCAGAGCTTCATCAAAATGTTTCTGATTTGCTTCGCGCGCAAAATTATTATGAATCAGTGCAATTATATTTGAATAAAAAGCCTGCTTCATTTTTTTGATGCTGGAACTTTGAGGCAGCATAGCCTCGGCCTCTAGAGATTCTGAATAACCGGTATTATATTCACGGTTTTTCATATAAGGATTTAATATATCAAGCCAGGCAGTTTCCAGATATAAGTCTGCACGTTTCAGCTGAACTTCAGTAAAATCTCCAGACTCTTTAATCTCCATGATTTTATCAATCTGATTACGGGAACTAAGTCCATCAGTTTCTGAGAGAATATAAATATCTGTCAGAATCTCCTGAGACTTATTCAGTTGTTTTTCAGATACATAAAAGCTGAGGCTTTTGTAATAAGTTTGGGCAAGCGGATAGTTTTTTTCTTTTATACAAAGCACAAAAAGATTATTAAAGCAGGAATCCATATTTTTCTGAACAAAGTCATTGCTTCCCCAGCGTTCAATAAAATCAGTAAACCATTCCAGTCTTGAAGCATATTCTTCAGCAGATTCAGTAATCTGATTTATGTAATTACACGGAAGAATATCAAACTGGTTTCGTACAGAGGTAGAAGTATTATTTTTTTGATTTTGAATTATATTATAGCGGGCAGCTCCAAGTGGAACGGCCTTAAAGTAATTATTTTTTTTGATATAGTCACTGCAAAGATTTCCTGCGATTAATCCTGTAAAAACTCCGTCGCTCACCTGAACACGGTTTGCATAATATTTTTTAGGAACTACATAATATTTTTTTATCTGATTTTGATTTTCAATTTCTTCCTTGCTGCCGGGATTAAAACCATAAGGGTTTGTGGTTTCAACATCAATTTTAATTGCTTTTGCAGCCTGATTTTCCTTTTGTGAATTAACATAAATAGAACAGAATGCATGCTGGGTAGTATGCTGCCCGTAAACCTGAAGTCCAGCCGCTTTTGCCGCTGCCATGTAAAGAACAGCAGAAGATACACAATTGTAATTTCCTGTTTCTATTGCTGTATCAAGCTTTGTCTGATTCAAATCGTATTTTTTCAGATAGTCGCGGTAAAGATATTTAAGGATGGCTCGGCCTCGGTCTTCTTCGGAAAGAGCTTTCATTTCCTGCGAGGTAACCTCTTTTTTGATTTTTTCAAAGGCAGAAATACAGCGGGCCCAGACTTCTGACCCCGGAAGGCATTCGGAAAAGCGGAGTCCAAGTTCAAAAACTTCATCTTCTGAATAAACTAAGGGTGCTTGTTCTGTATTAAAAGCTTCTTTAATAGAAAAAAGTGGTTCAAAAGAAGGGTGTTCTGCTGAAATTGTAAAAGAACTGACAATAAATATCAGAAAAATACAGATTCGGGTGTGCTTAAAATGCATAAAACCTCACTTAACTCAGTATATCATACAATTTTATTGGCGTCCCGTTACACGCAGAAACATTCTTTTTAAATAGAGATTTCTTCAATGATTTGTAAGGCTTCTCATTTTATCTTCTAAATTATATTATTTTATAAGAGGCAGATATGAAGGTACTTTTAGTTAATGGAAGTCCTCGTGCAAACAGCAACACTTTGCTTGGCTTGCATGAGATGGAAAAGATTTTTCAGGCACAGGGAATTGAAACAGAAATCTTTAATATCGGAAATAAAGATATTCGCGGCTGTATTGCCTGCGGCCGATGCGGTGAGTTGGGCCATTGTGTTTTTGAAGATGCAGTAAATGAATTTGCTAAAAAACTTGAAGCTGCAGACGGAATGGTTGTTGGAACTCCTGTTTATTATGCAGCGCCAAATGCAACTGTTCAGGCCTTTTTGCAGAGACTTTTCTACAGCAGCCATTTTGATAAATCAATGAAGGTTGGAGCCGGCTTTGTTTGTGCTCGCCGTGGCGGAACAACAGCTTCTTTTGATGTACTGAATAAGTTCTTCACAATCAGCGGAATGCCGATTGCAACAAGCCAGTACTGGAATAATATTCATGGAGGTGCTCCTGGAGAAGCTGTTCAGGATGCAGAAGGAATGCAGACTCTCCGTGTGCTTGCCCGAAATATGAGCTTTTTGATTAAATCAATTGCACTCGGAAAGCAGCAGTTCGGCATGCCTGAAAAAGAAGAGCATGCCTGGACAAACTTTATTTAGTCTTCTGGTGCAGCGATTTTTCGTGCTATGTAAACAAACGGTGTATCAAGTAAGCTTGTTGCAACGTAGATTACATAGCATGAAACTGTAATTGCGCAGAGCTCGCGGAAAGTATAGATTCCGAGGAAAGCTCCAAAGTTAAAAAGTACAATGTTTACAAACTGAGAAATCAAAGTAGAAAAGTTATTGCGGAACCAGAGCATTTTTGTGTGGCTTCCGGTTTTCTTTTCTGTAAGATTCCACCATGCATGATAAAGTGAAACATCAACGAACTCAGAAATAACATAAGCAATTAAACTGGAAAGAAGCATTCTTGGAGTGTTAGAGAAAAGTCCGCGAACAAATTCACTTGCCCAGTCGCCTTCTGCAGGAATGTAGTGTACCCACATAAAAGAAAGAAGAATAAAGCTGAGGCTTGTTAATATACCTGCAAGAACGCCCTTTGTGGCATCCTTTTTACCATAAATTTCGCTGAGAATATCAGTTGCAAGGAATGTAGCAGCGAAAAGAGTGTTACCCAAAGTCTGATCCATGCCGAATGCGTGTACAAGAATTGTAACTTCAATGTTTGCGAGTACTGTACAGATACCGATCCAGGCAAAAAGACCGCCTTTACCAAAAACTTTAAGGAACAATAAAGTTCCACCAAAAGACACTAAGAGTGTGATAACGAGAAAAAGTTCATTCATTTAAATGACCTCAAAAAAAGAATTGACCTGGTTTTGATTTATAGCAAGCTTGTCTGCTAAAGGCAGGAAGGACTGCGAACTGCCTTGTGGTTCGATTAATTTAGCGTTTTTATTGTGTTTGTTCAATATGGCGGTGAGTGTAAATATAATTCACAATAGCCATAGAAATAATGATGATATATCCCACAAGACTCATCCAGTCTGGGAACTGACCAAAGAATACCAGACCGAACAGGGTAGAGAATAGGATTTGTGAATAATCATAAATAGAAATCTTACTGGCCGGAGCATGGTAATAAGCCGCAGTTACCGAGAACTGTCCGCCTGCAGCACAGCTTCCCGCACAGCAAAGCATAAGAGTCTGTCGCAAAGACATAGGATTAAAACTTGTAATAAGGTATGGAACCGAAAGCAGCATAGAAAAAGCCGAGAAAAACAGAATGATGATTTTTCCGTTACAGTTAAGGTAACTCAGTTTTCTGATGCTGGCATATGCAAGACCTGCTCCAACACCACCCATAAAAGCCGCAAGAGTTGGAATCATCTGGGTAAAATTGAAAGATGGTTTTACAATCAGAATTGAGCCTAAAAATGCAATAATAATACAAATCAAAGGAACGGTTCGGATTTTTTCTTTAAGGATGATATAGCAGAATATAATAGTAAAGAATGGTGCCATTTTGTTCAAAATTGCGGCATCAGCTAAAAGAATATGGTCGATAGCATAGAAATTGCCAAAAACACCTACAGAACCTGCAATTGCACGGAGAAAAAGATATAGCATTGCACCCTTTGGAATCTGAACCGCTTCCCGGCCATTGTGACGTACGTCTCGCAGGGTACCACCAAGAGCAATAATAAAGGCAACAGCATTACGGAAAAAGGCTTTCTGAATAAAATGAATATCGCCCGCAAGCCGCACAAAAACGGCCATCAGTGCAAAGAAAAATGCAGAGCAGATTATAAAGAAAATACCTTTAGAGGTGTTTGACTGAGGCTTCATTTCTTTAATTATACTACAATTTTTAGGGGTTGTCATTAAATCCTAAAAACCGTCATCCCGAACCAAGTTCAGCATGACATGTATCATACATCTTTCAGATATAATTATACAATTTCATGATATTACAGGGCGTTATAATGAATATAATGAAAGCAAATATGATTAATATGACGGAAGGAAGCCCTGTTCGTCTGCTGTTGAGATTTTCGATTCCAATGCTTATTGGAAACATTTTCCAGCAGCTTTATAATCTTGCAGATTCTGTAATTGTAGGACAGCTTATTGGAGCTCAGGCTCTTGCTGCAATTGGTGCTACAGGATCTGTTACATTTTTCTTTTTTGCGCTTTGTAACGGAATTGGAACCGGTGGTGGGATTATTACTTCACACTTCTTTGGCGAAGGAAATGATGAAAAGGTAAAGACTTGTATTGTAAATACTGCTTTTATAATGATTCTTGTACCCCTTGTGATTGGAACAATAGCCTTTTTTACAACCCGACCTCTGTTGATTTTTTTGAAGACACCAGAATCAATTCTTCCAGATGCAGCAGCCTATATGAGAATTATGTGCTGCGCACTTCCTTTGATTTCGATTTATAATTTTGTTTCTTCAATGCTTCGCGCCCTTGGAGATTCAAAAACTCCGCTTTATTTTTTGATTTTCTCCTGCATCCTCAATGTTATTCTTGATGTTATTTTTGTGTACTTTTTACATCAGGGTGTTGTGGGAGCCGGAATTGCAACTCTTATAGCAAATCTTATCTGCGGACTTTTATGCCTTGGTTTTGCTTTTAAGACAAATCCGTATTTTAAACTGCGAAAAAAAGATATTCGCCTGGATGGACATATTTTGTGGAAGTGTACAAGACTTGGCGTTCCAATTTCACTTCAGTTTTCTTTGATTGCAATTTCCTGTATGGCACTTCAGCGTGTTGTAAATAATTTCGGCTCGATTGCAGTAGCCGCATTTACAGCAACAAGCCGTATAGAGCAGCTGATTCATCAGCCATATCAGACACTGGGTGCCGCTCTTTCAACATTCAGTGGACAGAATTTTGGTGCAAAGAAAAAAGACCGTCTTATTCTTGGCTACAGAAAAAGTATGCTGATGATGACAATCTTTACTCTTGTGATGATTCCAATCATTCAGATTTTTGGAAATGGAATTACAAGACTTTTTGTAAAAGATGTAGAAGTAATTTCCATGGGTGCACAGGCACTTAGAATTTCCAGCTGGTTCTATATTTTCCTTGGAATTATTTATATGGTTCGTGGAGTTCTTAACGGAGTAGGAGATGCAACCTTCTCTCTGATTAATGGAATTACAGAAGTTATAGGACGCTTTACAGTACCGGTAATTCTTACATCAATTGTAGTTATTGGAGTCTGGGGCATCTGGTGGTCTGTCGGTATTGTATGGTTCTTAAGCGGCTTTACGGCATATCTCAGGTATCTTTGGGTTAAAAAGCGAAAGATTTAAAATCAAAAAAAACAGAAAAACTGATGACAAATTCCCGATGGGGATATTATAATATTATTTTAGTTAAACGTTTTACTAAAAAGGGGCATTTATGATTAAGGCTTTCAATCTGGGTGATGTAATTCTAAAGGATGATTTTTTTACGCAGGTTACACAAAAGGATATAGATTTTCTAAATACATTTGATGCAGACAGACTTCTTTATAATTTCCGTCTGACAGCAGGACTTCCAGATAAGGCAAGCGGTCCTTATAGCGGCTGGGAAAATACCAGAATTGGAGGACACACTCTGGGCCATTATCTTACCGCAGCTGCACAGGGAATTGCCGGTGGTTATGGAGACTGTTGTGGTAAAGATGGAATCAGCTTAAAAAAACGTCTTTCACTTTTGATTGAAGGTCTTGCAGAATGCCAGAAGGCTGGAGAAAACGGTTTTATTTTTGGTGCAACAATGGCAGATCCTTCAAAACCGGAGCTTCAGTTTGATAAAATGGAAGAAGGAAATTATGCAGATACCTGGGTTCCCTGGTATACAATGCATAAAATCATGAATGGACTTGTAGAAACTGCAAAACTTGCGGATGAACATACAGGTACACGTGCTCTTGAAGTTGCAGAAAAACTTGGCGAATGGATTTTCAATCGTACAAGCCGATGGACCAAAGAAGAACAGAATCATGTGCTTGCTGTTGAATATGGAGCAATGAACGATTGCCTTTATGAGCTTTATAAATGTGCAAAAAAAGCAGGCTATAAGAACTCTGAACATTTTATACAGGCAGCTCATGCTTTTGATGAAGAAAAGCTTTTTGATGATGTGCTTGCTGCAAGCCAGTCTGATGGAGCGATTAAAGATATTCTGAATAATAAACACGCAAACTGTACTATTCCAAAATTTGTAGGTGCAATAAACTGCTGCGTTACTCTGATGGAAGAAAATACAGATTGTGATGATCAGAAAAAATATCTGGAATACTGTAAGGCCTTCTGGAAGCTTGTTACAGAGCGTCATTCATATATTACTGGCGGAAACAGTGAATGTGAGCATTTTGGAAAAGATTTTATTCTGGATGCAGAACGAAGCAACTGTAACTGCGAAACCTGTAATACACATAACATGCTCAAACTTACACGAACACTGTTTATGCTTACAGGTGAAAAACAATATGCAGATTATTATGAAAACACTTTTGTAAATGCGATTCTTGCTTCGGTAAATCGTGAAACCGGAATGACAACTTATTTCCAGCCTATGGCAACGGGCTGTTTTAAAACCTATTGTAATATAGATGTAAATAAAAACTATTTCTGGTGTTGTACTGGAACAGGTCTGGAGAACTTTACCAAGCTTGGAGACAGCCTGTATTTTTATGATGAAAACACTTTGTTTGTAAATCAGTATGTCAGCTCAGATGTAAAATGGAAAGAAAAGAATGTGTCTCTGAGTGTAAGTTCAGCGCTGCCGGAAAAAGGCAATATTACGCTTGAGATAAAAGGTGAGGGTGCTGCCGCGTTCCGTCTTGCGCTTCGTGTTCCGGACTGGGCTGCAGGATGTCCGGAAGTTTTTGTAAATGACGAATGCGTAAAAGTAAGTGATGATGACATTAAGGCTGGTTATATCTTTATTACTCGAAGATGGAACACTGGCGACAGGATTCTTTTGTCCCTCCCGATGGAAGTGCGCGCTTACAATTTGCCGGATAACGACCGCTGCCTGGCGCTTAAATATGGGCCGGTGGTTTTGGCGGCGGAACTCGGTCGCGACGATAAAATGTCGTTGAGACAGGTCGGGGTGCAGTGCGATGTCTGTGCAAATAAAATTGTACGCGGCCTTGAGCTTCCTCTAAATGGAAATTATGGCGGAACCAGTGGCTTAAAACCTCTTGCTACAGAGACTCTGCTTGTAAATGAGCCTGTAGATGAGTTTATGAAGAATATCAATAAGAACCTGGAAAAACAGGAAGGTTTGAACTTTGCCCTCAAGTGCAAAGGCTTTGACGGCCATAATTGTACTCCTTTAAGTTTAACTTTCTCTCCATATTACAGAATCAATAATCAGCGTTATGGTATTTACTGGCTTTTTACAGATTCAGAAGAAGAAATCAAAATGCTTGGTACCCTGGCAGAAAGTTCTGCAAAGAGTTCGGGTAATTATATTGAAGGAATTGGTGTAGGCTACGGGGCACAGACAGAAGGAAATGAAACAACCTATCCTTATATGCAGGAAACTGGTACTGGTTCAGTTGCAGATCCACATGAGCTTACCCGTTATGCAAAGGCAGGTGGAAGTTTCTCTTATGTCTTCAAGGTTCTGCCAGATGAAGATAAAAAGATTTTCCTTGATTGTACTTTCCTTAAAGCAGATGATGGAAAACAGATAGTCATAAAATCTGGTGACACTCTGATTGCAGAATACACACTAAGCAGTGAATGCGAAGACGAAAAGTTTGCAAAGAGTTTTGAATTGCCACAGGCTTTAACAAAAGACCAGAAAGAATTGAGAATAGAGTTCAGCGGAAAGGAAGGTGTGGAGTCGGCACGTTTAGCTGCTCCGGTAAGTACAAGCTGGAAGTAAAGCCAACTACTCCTCCACTGTGGTGTTTGTAGAATTCTTAATCATCTCTTCTACCTCTTCCTTGTGAAGAGGTACATTTTCAAGGTACGCTTTTTTATTTTTTTCAATTTCTTCGTATGGCCAGACGCGGCCTTTATTCATGCCGGGACATTCCTGCGCGCATTCATTCCAGGTCTTTTCATCAGCAATCATCCATGACCAGAACGGGTAAGTAGAACACTGAACCGGACGTGCAAGATAAGCGGAACAGCCGTTATCCCACAAAATACAGTCGTAGTTTTTCTTTTCCTGAAGGGCAAGAACCTTAGTTCCATAATAATAATCAGCCCAGCGGCAATATTTAGAAACAAAGTCAGAAACACTCATTTTAAAGTGTTCGCAAAGAGTCATTAAATCTCGTTTTGAAAGATATACAAAGCCTGGAGAATGGCCGCAGCAGAAAGAACAGCGCTGGCACTCAAAATGAAGTCCATCTTTGTAAAAGCAGTTTTCCATACAGTTTTATATCATAAACTGATTGGTTTGAGAACCCGTAAACATGGATCAGTCAGTTCAATAATTAATGGGAAATGCGCAGGAGTCAGCATTACGGTTTCTCCATCACACTGCATAAGAATTGATTTATCATAAGAAATGCGGATTTTTTCAACAGTATGAAGGGAAGCGAGAGGAGTTCCTTTAAATGAACCATCAACAAATTTGTGATTATCTTTAATCAGAGTAAGAAGAGAGATTTTTGGACAAACACAAAGGTTATTTGAATCAGGGAGAACCTTGTGACCACCGCCGTAAACTCTGTTTCCAGAAGCACCAAAAGCAAGAAGGGTAATAGGAAGCGAAAGTTGACCGGATTTTGATTCTTTTGATTCAAAAAACTCGATGTTTGCAGTTCCGGTTGGAAAATCCTTATCATAAACAAAACCGCTTAAAGGAACGCAAAGATGATAAAAATTTCCAGGAAGTTTTTTCTTAACGGTATTTGTCATATATACGACGTAAGCATCAAGACCCATGCTGGCAATATTAAACGCATACCATGGAGAGCGGAAATTTACATCACTGTATTTTGCAGGATCTTTGCCAAAAGATCTGACAGTTTCATCATCAGGTTCCTGCTCAGGATAAATGCGTACAGCCCTGTCGTTTGCAAAAACAAGCCCGCCTTTTAGAAGAGCAATAGTTTCTTCGATAGAGTGACCATCAGTTCCGTCATTTCCAGTTCCAAGAGGAAGTCTTAGAATTGTAATATGATTCATGATGGCATCATTATGCTTTGGCCCTTGCATAGCTTCTTTAAAAAGTGCAGTCTGGACTTCGAGAGAAGTACCGTCACCACCAGCAGTTACAATAAGATTTTCTATATCTTCTTCATCAGTTGCAATTAGCTGAGCTACAACAGATTTTGTTAAATCCTTTGCATGGCCAGCGTATTCAGTGGAAAAGATTTTATAAGAAACAGATTGAGTACATTCGGGAAGATTTTGAACTTCCATAATAGTAGATGCGAAGTATTTTTTCAGGTGTTCGGCTTTTTTAGAGTTTGTAAAACATCCTGCAGTTTTGTTTGCAATAAAATAAAGATAAACTTTTTTGTTGCTCCATAGCTTATTTCGTGAAACAAGAGCGCTAATGCAGTCTGCAATATCCTGAGGTGTAAGTTTTAAGTCCATAGTTAACTATAAAACGCCTTATGTAATTTAGTCAAATTAAAAATGGAATTGTTCTCTAAAATATTAGTATGTAAACAGATGATTTATTAAAACATTTTGCATTTTATAAGACTTTAGGTATATAATATTTATCATAAAATGGAAGAGTTAGAAGAACGCTTAGAAATCGACAGGGAAAAAGTAAAAGTCTCTGTCGGGTTACAGCTGCCAATAGAAATAACCTCATATACACTGCCCAGAAACACGGAAGTATATATCCGTAATATCATGGAAATGTTTCTGGAAGAGTGTCATCAAGACCACTTAAAAGAGTATCTTAATTTCTGTTTAAGCGAACTTCTGACAAATGCAAAGAAAGCCAATACAAAACGAGTTTACTTTCAGGAAAAAGGGCTGGATATTAATAATCGTGAAGATTATGAAAAGGGTATGGAAAACTTCAAAATGGATACCCTCACAAATATTAATCACTATCTTGAACTTCAGAAAAAAGCCGGTCTTTATATAAAACTTTCCTTAAAAATCCTTGCTGATAAAATCTACATAGAAATCCGAAATAATGCTGCACTTACTGTTTTCGAACGGGAGCGAATTAACCAGAAACTCGATAGCGTTCAGCAGTATAAGGAAATGAATGAGGTATTTACAAACGTCCTCGATCAGTCAGAAGGTGCGGGCCTTGGTATTATCATTATTATTCTTATGCTCCAGAAGGTTGGACTTTCAAAAGATAATTATCAGGTAGTCAGCGAAGAAAATGAAACTGTTACACGCATTATACTTCCATGTAATGCAACGGTGTTTTCTGGCGTAGAAATGCTTTCTTATGAGTTTGTAAATCTTGAAGATACAATTCCAATCCTTAAATCAAGTTTTGAAAAAGCTAATAAGATTGTTAATGCAGAATCTGGTATAGACCGGAAAGCTCTTTACAATGTAATTCAAAGAGACCTTTCTCTGGCAATGCTTCCATTCAAATATGTTCTTGAGCAGGATAAGAAATGTTTTAATCTTCAAAAAGCAATTGCAATGCTTTCTGATTATGATTTGAAATATATTTATAGCGAAAGTAATCCGCGTAACCGCTTGATTGAAAATAATGAGTTCTTTGAAAGAATTCTCAAACATTCTCAGAAAACTGCTTTTTATGCTTATACTCTTTATAAAAATTGTGAAGCAAAGGGAAGCTTTGAAGAAGATGAAGAGTATATGTATCTTCTTGGCTTGTTTAATAGCCTTGGTGCAATTCTTCTTTCGGGTGCCAGCAAAAATCAGATTGATTATATTACCGAATTAAGTAAGCAGTATCCTAAATATGGTGAGAATATTCTGGATTTATTCCTTCACAGAAATGCTTCAACTTATTTGAGTATGGTTGCTGCAAGACGTTTTGGCTTTCCTATTCAGATTTGTTATGATCTGGTTGGCTGGAATGGTCTTGCAATTGTACCTGATTATGCAAAAAATAGAGTTTCAATTTTACATATAGCCGAAATGATAGATTTCTATTCACGCGGAATGGTTGATTTTTATCAGGTTGATAAATACGCTCTTAAGGTATTCAATATTGTTGATGAGTGTCAGTTCAATAAACTCGTCACAGATATGATTAAAGGCTACAAAAAAGAATACGGCGAAGATTAATTTCTTCTTACTCTTCTTTTAAGCTTTCTACCCACTTCTGCATTAAAATTCCAAATGCCACACCTACATTTAATGAAGCTTTAAGTCCTTTCATTGGAATTGTAACTGTACCATAGGTTGCTCGTGCGAGTGCTTCGGGACTTACGCCGAGTTCCTCGGAGCCTATGATGCAGATGCCACGCTCAGGGAATTTGAACTCTTCGATTGGTGTACCGCCGGTTTCCAGCGCGAACACGGGGAGGTCTTGGGGCAGCTGGTCGAGGGAAACGCGTTCCCAGCCCATTGTTTCTATACAGCCCATACCGGAACGGATGGCGCGTGGTTGTGTTGGATCTATACAATGTGGTGAAATAAGAACCTTTTCGGCTCCCATAGCTTCGGCTGTACGGAAAATCGAACCGATGTTAAATGGGGATCGGATGTCTTCTGCATAAACTGCAACGCCTGGGAAGAAGTCGCGGGCGCGGACAGTACCGTCTTCAGCCGTATCGGGTGCGTGCGGCGCGATTACCAGGTCCCACTCCGCAGGAAACGTCCCGAGCAGCTCCAGCAGAGTGTTGCGGGCGTAGTTGCACACACGCAGCTCGTCCAAAGGCTCAGCTTGAAGCAGCGTGCGCAGCCGCGCGCCGGCCTCCTCGCTCAATTTAGGATCCCGCAGCAACACAGCCGCAACCTGCCGTATATACTCGGCGCGCGGCAACCCGAAATTATACTCAGTGCCTTTTTCTGCTATTCCGAGGATATCGCGCTCAAGAGCTCCAAATGTAAGTGCAAGTTTACGGCGTTTCTGACCGCCTTCAAGTTGAAAAAGTTTTCCGGGTTCTATCATGTGTGCTATTGTGCAAAAAAAAGATTCCCCGGTCAAGCCGGGGAATGACGCTGTTGTCATTGTCGGGCTTGATCCGACAATCTTTGCTAATACGCAAGTTTCACAAAATCAAACAAATCATCAGTTGTCATACTTCGTGGCAGATTATTTACAAGATTTACAGATTTAATATCTTCTACAGGAAGAGAAAGCTGCTCGATAGTCAGGTTCAAATCCTTAAGACGAGTTGGAAGTGATGCCTTAGCAATCTTCTGGCGTACATATTCAGTAAGCTGCTTTGCTGCATCTTCTCCGGTAGTTTCTTCAGGACATGCACGGATAATATGTGCAAGAGTTTCAAGCTTTGCGAGCTTAAACTTTGCAACATCTTCCAGCTGGAACGGAAGAAGAATTGAAGAAATCAAAGACTTACTTTTGTGATAGCGTGAATAAATACTCAAAGAAAGCAGGGTTCCAATTCCAACAGAAGAAGCAGCTGCTCCAAGAGAAATCAAACTTCCTGCCTGAGCCATAAGAACTTCTGCAGGAGTTGTGATATCGAGGGTAGGAGAGCCGTCGAGTCCGTAAGAAAGAATCTCAAGGCCTTTTTCTATGAACATATCACTAAAGAAGTTTGCTTTCTGAGAAAGGTATGCTTCAATTGCGATTGAAATCAAATCAATGGAAAGGGTAGATTTCTGGTTATCTGTAAGTGTGAGCATGAGGTTAGGGTCTGTAAGAACAAGTTTACAAACTCCACCCTGAACACGCAGGAACTTTAACTGATGACTGCGTGAATCTACAACTGGAATATCCTGAGTAAACATAAAAGGACTACGATAAGTTGTAGGAATACAGATACAAGGGATTGCGCTTGAAGTTGGAAGCGCTCCATCTACAAAGTTATAAAAATCATGAACTTCATTGTAATATGCAGCAACGGCACGGCCAACCTGAATGGCTTTTTCGCCTCCAATTGCAATAATTCCGTGAACGTGTCCTTCTTTAGCAAGTCCAAGTGCGCGGGCAATTACCTGAGTTGTTGGACCTTCGGCGAGTTCAGCAAAAACAAAGCTTTCAATCTTGCGGTCTATAAGTGACTGCATAATCTGACCGGCAAGCTGTGCTTCGTTTAACATAGGATCCATAATAACCATGTAACGTGAACCCCATTCATGAACCTGTGCACCGAGTCTCGAAATTGTATAAGGCCCTAAAATAATATTTGGATTAATTCTGAATGCTAAATCTGCCATTTTTTTGTAATTTCTCCTTAAACAAAAAAAGACGGAAACGCGTTCCGTCTTTTGAGAGTCAATTAAAGGCCGCTATTAGAGTCCAATTGCAGACAAGAACTTGTCTGCTGCCGATTTAAGTACGGCGTCATTTAAGTAATTAGGATCCTTAAGCTTTTCTTTAAC
>JAEEGL014091301.1_pt1 | contig 17975 bp, 12 predicted proteins | sample 9134231 | NCBI WGS metagenome assembly JAEEGL01 (sample SAMN16246548, study PRJNA631951) | gut metagenome | biome: gut microbiome; feature: rumen; material: fiber-attached | host: Bos | place: Iran: Karaj | collected 2018-10 | reverse complement strand
GCCGAACAGGCGAAAGTGATTCTCCGGCAGGAACCGACCGCCAAGTTTGTTCGGGACGACTGGCGGCAGATGGTGCCGACCTGGTCTCCCGCGTTCTCGCAGGCGAAAGGACAGCGGGGACTGATCTCCCGTGCGCAGATGCAGCTGGCGCTCACCCGCGCGACCGTCGGGATTCCGGCGGGTCTTTACGCCGACGGCGAAAACCTTCTGCCGATCAAGATTCGTTCGTCTCAAAACGACCGGAATCGAACCGATGTGCTGCGCAGTACTCCGGTCTGGGGTTTCTCGCCGGCAAGCGTACCGCTGGAAGAGGTAACCGAGAACCTGGGAATTCAATGGGAAGAAGGGTGCATTCGCCATCGGAACCGGATCCCGACGATCACCGTCGGCGCCGATGCCAACGGGGTCGAGTGGACCGCGCTTCTCAAAAAAGTCAGACCGCAGATCGAGTCGATTCCTCTCCCGCCGGGCTACAAACTCGAATGGGGAGGTCAGCAGGAGAAATCGGATACGGCGACCGGATTTCTCATGAGCAAACTCCCGATCGCCCTGATCTTCATGGCGATCATCGTCGTGATGCTCTTTAACGGGCTCCGTCAGCCGCTGATCATCCTTCTGACCTTCCCGTTGGCCTCGATCGGGATCACGTTCGGGCTCCTCATTATGGGGAAACCGTTCGGGTTTATGGCGCTGATCGGCGCGATGAGCCTGCTGGGGATGATGGTCCGCAACGGCGTGGTGCTGATGGACCAGATCGACGAGGAATTGGCGAAAGGGGACGATCCGTATCACGCGGTGGTTGACGCGTCGGTCGAAAGAATGAGACCGGTCACCGTTGCCGCGATGACGGTGATCGTCGGGATGATCCCGCTTCTGAGCGACCCGCTTTTCGGCTCGATGGCGACCGCCATTATGTTCGGGCTGATCTTCGCGACCGTTCTGACCCTCTTTATGGTGCCTATCCTCTATATGATCTTCTTCCGGATCAAGGCGCCGAAACGGCGGCGCCGGAGGATTCGCCGGGCTGAGTCGTAAACAGCCCGGAAAGCAAAAAAGGCGCGGGGCCCTGCGGCCTCGCGCCTTAAGCGCCCTATGGGAGTCGAACCCACAATTGCAGCTTGGGAAGCTGCCGTGTTACCGCTACACTAAGGGCGCGGGAGAGTAAGCCGGGCGCCGAAAACGCTCAACTTACAGCGGTCATTATATCCCTCATTCCTTCTTCCGCAATCCCCCCCGAAAAGGGTTTTTCCATGACTTCGCCTTCCGTACCGCTCGGAATTGCCGGCGGCGGCCTGATGGGATGCTCCATCGCCGCCGCGTTTCTGCGTGCCGGAATTCCGGTTCTCCTCTACGATCTCGCTCCCGAGGCGCGCGCCGCCGTCCCCGGTCGGCTTGCCGCGGAGCTCGCCTGCCAGCTCTCGGGGCGTGCCGAACCGGAACCGGACGAGTCGGCCGAGGCGCGCCGGCGGGTTGAGACTCTTTTTGGCGTTACCGGCGAGGCGGCCGACCTGGACCGCGCCGAGGTGATTCTGGAGACGATCGTCGAAAAGCCGAAAGTGAAACAGAAGTTCTACCGCGAACTTGACCGGCTCTGCGGCGGGGAGAAGCTTCTCCTGTCGAACACCTCGACAATCCGGATCACCGAACTGGCCCGGGGACTGGCGGGGACGGAACACTTCTCCCCCGAACGGTTCTGCGGGTTCCATTTTTTCCATCCGGTGAGAAAACGTTCGCTGGTCGAAATCATCCGGGGAGAGGAGACGGGTTCCGGGACGGTCGGCCGCGCGGTTTGTATAGCGGAAAAGATCGAAAAGGAGCCGATCGTCGTTGCCGACGGTCCCGGTTTTCTGGTCAACCGTCTCTTAAACCCCTATCTGGAAGAGTCGATGACCCTCCTTTTGGAGGGGGTCTCGATCGAACGGATCGCCGGGGCATGCCGGCGTTTCGGAATGGAGATGGACCCGTTTCGGATCATGGACGAGATCGGGCTCGACGTGACGATGCACAGCGGCTGGACCTTCTTCAAGGCGTTCCCCGACTACATTCAGTCGGGGGATCTCCTTCCGGCGATGATCGATGACGGCCGGCTCGGCCGGAAAAACGGGCGCGGGTTCCGCCTCTACGACGGGCGGGGAAACTGGTCCGACGAGGGAACCGCCGACGAATGCCTCGCCGCGCTCCTGGCGCCCCTGCGCGCGCGGCATTCCGTGCCCCGGGTCAAAAGCCAAACGGACTTTCCGCTCGGCGCGGGACTCTGTCTGGCCGGCGCCGAAATCACCGACGAGATTCTCACCCTGCGCATTTTTACGTCTGTTCTGACCGAGGCGCGCCGCGCCCTGCGGGACGGCATCGTGTCCTCGCCGGACGAGGCGGACCGCGCGCTGACCCGCGGACTCGGCTTTCCGCGGGAGAAGGGGGGAATCTTCCCCTGGGCCGAAAGCGTCGGCGCCGCGCGGCTTCGGCGGATCTGCCGCGCCTTTGAGGCGCTCAACCCGAAATACGCGTGGGACTGACCGTGCCATACGCCCCGCGGGCGCGGGAGTGCTATCCGAGCCGTCCCAGCGCGTCCGAGAAGGCGCGGAACCTCTGATACGCCCTGTCGTAAACGGCGACATGTTCGGGAATCGGTTCCGCGGCGGTTTCGGCGCACAGAAGTTCGTCAATCTTATCGAACGAGTCCCAGATTCCCGTTCCGACGAAGGCCAGGGCGGCGGCGCCGAGCGAGGCGGCGTTCTGCCCGATATTGACCCGGAGCAGATCCATATTGAGCGTGTCGGCGTAGATCTGACGCCAGAGGGGGGAATTCGCCCCGCCGCCGACGGCGATCAGGCTCTTTTCGGTCGCGGCAATCTTTTTGAGCGCTTCCATTACCGCGCGCATATTCATGGCGATCCCTTCCATCGTCGCGCGGATGACATCGGCGCGTGTGTGTGAAAGGTCGAGACCCGCCACTCCCCCGCGCATGTTCGGGTTGGCGTCGAGCAGCGTCCCTCCCGCCAGAGAGGGGTTCAGGAGGAGTCCGCGTGCGCCGGGAGGGGAGAGGGCCGCTTCGGCGGTCATGAGGTCGTAGACGTCCTTTCCGCCCGCCTCGGCTTCGGCGATCAGGTCACGGCAGAAGTGGTCGCGCACCCAGCGGAATGTCGTCCCGGACGAGAAGATCGAAAGAGCCGAGGTGAACATTCCGGGAACGACGTGTGTAAAGACGTAGCTTTTTGCCGCGACGTCCAGGGTCGGGTGCGAGTCGCACAGCGCGATCCACGACGAGGAGCCGAGCGACGTGTAGATACGCCCCTTCTTGAACGAACCGGCTCCGAGCGCCATGCACGAGTTGTCGACCCCGCCGCAGCAGACGAGCGTGCCGGTCGAAAGGCCCAGAAGTTCCGCCCCTTCGCGGGTGAGGGGGCCGAGAGGTTCGGTCGAGGGAACGATTTTCGGAAGAAGCGCCGGATCGAGCCCCGTGGCGCCGAGGAGTTTCGCCGAGTAGTCCCACCCTTCCAGGTCGTAGGCGCCGGATCCGGAGGCGTAACTCGGGTCGGTGGCGCGCACACCGGTCAGGCGGTAGTTGATGTAATCCTTCGTTCCGAGAATGATGTCGGCCCTGCGCATCATCTCTGGTTCATGCTTCAGGAACCAGAGAATCTTGAAGACGGTGTAATGCGCCGCGGGGAACCCGTTCCCGGTCGTCATGTACCATTCGGTCGGATCGACTTTTTCGAAGAACGCCGCCGCCTCTTCTTCGGCGCGGCGGTCCGACCAGATCGGCGTTTCTTCACGCAGCAGATTCCCCTCTCTGTCGAGCGGGACCGTTCCGAGACTGTGCCCCGAAATCGCCGTCGCCGCCACGTCGCGCGGGTCGGTTTTCGTCTCGGCGATCAGCCGCCGGGTACTTTCGGCCACCGCCCGGAGCCAGTCGTCCGGCTTCTGCTCGATCAGGCCCGGACCGGGGGTCGCGGTCGGATAGGAGGCGAAGACCGAGGCGATCAGCGTCCCGTCGCTGTCAAAGAGGGTGGCCTTGTTCCCGCCGGTTCCCAGGTCGTGCGCGATGATTTTTTTCGACATAACTCTTCCGCTTTCCAGTTGAGGGTGAATCGTTTTTCGGGGAATCGCCCCCTCATTTTAAGTCTTCGTTTCACCCGGTTCAAGACCCGAGTGCGCCGCGCGCCGTTTTGACAACGGCCCGAAAGATGATAGAATGATGGGGAAGCGCCTGTTTTTTTCGCGCTCCGGGTCCCTCTTCCCGCCGGGACCCGGCCGCGTCGCCCGGTCCGGCGTTCGGACCGCGGAAATTTCGAGAAAGGATTCCCCGATCATGAAGCCGACTTCCGAAACCCCGATGATGCGCCAGTACCACGAGGCCAAACGCGCGGCGGGGGACGCGGTCCTTCTCTTTCGGATGGGGGATTTTTACGAGCTCTTCTACGACGACGCTTACAAAGCCGCCAGTATCCTGGGCCTGACCCTCACCACACGCGATCGGAATAAGGGACCCGATGCCATGCCGATGGCGGGGTTCCCCCATCATCAGCTCGACCTCTACATGGCCAAGCTGATCGGCGCCGGACAGAAGGTGGCGGTCTGCGATCAGATGGAGGATCCGAAGAAGGCCAAAACGATCGTCAAGCGCGAAGTGACCCGCGTGGTGACTCCCGGCACGGTGACCGACGAAGCGATCCTCGATCCGAAGACGAGCAACTACCTGGCCGCGGTCGCCCTTCCGGCGAAACCGAAACTTGTCTCACGCGCCGGGAATTTCGACTTCGACGCCGGGGAAAAGGCGCGCGCTCCTCAGGACAGGATAGATCCGGCACAGCCTGCCGGGGTCGCCTGGGTCGAGCTGTCGACCGGCGAATTCACAGTGGCGGAGGTTCCGTTTCAGGAGGCGCTCGATCTGCTGGCGCGGATCCATCCGGCGGAGATTCTCATTCCCGAACACTGCGCGGCGTTTTTCCCCGACCGGCACGAAGGGGTGATGCGCACGCTCCGTCCCGACTGGACCTTTGCCCTGCGCGCGGCGGTCGAAAGTCTCCACACGCTTCTTCATGTCAACACGCTCGAAGGGTTCGCCCTCACACCGGAAAGCGACCCGCTTGCCCTGGCCGCCGCCGGAGGTGTGTGCGCCTATCTGAGTGAAACTCAGAAAGATTCGCTCGGCTGCATCGAAACGCTCCGGAAATATCATCCCGCCTCGCAGCTCGAGATCGACGAGGCGAGCCAGCGGAGCCTCGAAATTCTCCGCAACAGCCGGGACGGGCGGCGGGAAGGCTCTCTTCTGGACGCGGTCGACATGTGCAAAACGCCGATGGGGAGCAGGCTCCTCGCCGCGTGGCTGGCGTATCCCCTGACCGATATCGCGCAGATCGCCGCACGGCAGGACGGCATCGAAGAGCTGGTCGGCGCTGCCGAAACGCGCGAGTTCATCCGCAGACAGTTCCGTTCGGTCTTCGACCTGCCCCGGATCGTTACCCGTCTGGCCCAGCGGCGTGTTACTCCGCGCGACCTGGTCTCGATCCGCAGGACACTCGACATCCTCCCCGGTCTGAAAGCCCGTCTCGAAGGGGCGTCCGCCGCCCTTTTGAAAGAGCATGCCGCGCATATCTTTCCGCTCGAAGAACTCGCCGGCGAACTCCGCCGCGCCCTGGGGGACGAGGTCCCGCTTAACTTTCGGGACGGCGGATTCATCAAACCGGGATATGACGCGCAGCTGGACGAATACCGCGGGCTCCAGTCGGGGGGGAAGCAGCGGCTTGCCGAATTCCAGGCGTCCGAAATCCGCAAGACGGGGATTCCGACTCTGAAGGTCGGCTACAACTCGGTTTTCGGGTATTACATTGAGGTGACACGGGCACAGGCCGATAAGGTTCCGGCGGACTATATCCGCAAACAGACCCTCAAAAACGCCGAGCGCTATATCACCGAAGAGCTGAAAGCGTATGAAGAGAAAGTTCTCGGCGCCGCCGAAAACGCCCTGGCGCGTGAATTCGAGCTTTTCCAGAGTCTGGTCCAGCTGGCCGCCGGTGAGCGTGTGTGTCTGCAATCGACCGCGTCGGCCCTTTCGCACCTGGATGTCCTCTCGGCGCTGGCCGAGGTTGCCGCGCAGCGCGGCTACTGCCGGCCCCGCCTGGTCGAAGATCCGGTCCTGCATATCAAGGAGGGGCGTCATCCGGTTCTGGATGCCGCCGATCCCGGCTCGTTCGTGCCGAACGACGCCGACTGTTCCCCCGGCGGGGCGATGATCCACCTGATCACCGGGCCGAACATGGCGGGGAAGAGTACGTATATCCGCCAGATTGCGCTGCTGGTTCTCCTGGCGCAGACCGGTTCGTTCATTCCCGCCGCCGATGCCGAAATCGGGATCACCGACCGGATCTTCGCGCGGGTCGGCGCTTCGGACGAACTGACGCGCGGGCTGAGCACCTTTATGGTCGAAATGATCGAAACGGCGCGCATTTTAAACGGCGCGACCCGCCGGAGTCTGGTGATCCTCGACGAGATCGGCCGGGGAACGAGTACCTACGACGGGATCTCCCTCGCCTGGGGAATCGCCGAAGCGCTCAGCCGCCGGCCTCCCCTTCCGGGCGGTTCGGCCCCGGCCGAAAGGGAAACGCCCTGCCGAACCTTCTTCGCGACGCACTACCATGAACTGACGAAGCTTCCCGATACCTGTCCGGCGGTCGACAATCTGAACGTGGCGGTCCGCGAATGGGACGATGAGATCGCGTTCCTGCATAAGATCATGCCGGGACCGGCGGACAAGAGCTACGGGATCCACGTCGCGCGCCTGGCGGGGGTTCCCAAACCGGTGATCCGGCGCGCCAGGGCGATCCTCGACTCGCTCGAAGCCTCGCACCTGAACGCGGCGCGCGAGGCGCTGGCCGGCGCGCTCAAAAGCGCGGCGGCGCTCCCGTTCGACGCGCCCGAAGGGGGCCGGCCGGCGAGACGGGGAAAGAAGGCTGTGCAGTTCTCCCTCTTCGGTCCGGAAGACCATCCGCTGGTCAGCGAGCTGCGCGAACTCGACGTGGAAAATCTCACCCCTCTGGAAGCGCTCCGCCTGATTGCCCGCTGGAAGGAAGAGCTCGGCTAGTCCGCCCGGACCCACGCGCGGCGCTCCGCCGAACGGCGTACCGCGTCCAGGAATTTCTGAATCCTGATTCCCTGACGCAGGCCCGCCTCGGGTTCGATTCCCTTTTCAATGGAGGCGGCGAACTGCGCGATACACGCCGCGTGCGCGCGGACCCACCCCGCGGCCGATTTGGGGGAAGGGAACCCGGTGTGCGGCTCTGTATAGCGCGCGCCGGCGGCAAGACGGGTCCAGCCCGCCTTCCCCGCTGCGTCATAGTAGTCGAGATAATGCGCGTCCATCAGTGAAAACCGGACGGCGCCCTTCTCCCCGTAGATTTCAAGAAACATCTCGTCTTCGCTCCCCGTGGCGAGTTTCGTGCCGCTGATCAGCCCGCAGGTGACATGGCCGCTTTCCGGGTCGGCTGTGCGGGTCTGGACGGTGAACGCGTCTTCGGCGAGGACCACGCGTTCCTTTCCCGTCTTCGGGTCGAACCGGTCCGGGTAGGCGATGACCGATTCGGCGCAGACTTCGTCGGGGAGCCCGATGAGCCAGTCGGTCAGATCGGCCAGATGGGACCCCAGGTCGAGAATCGCCCCGCCGCCGGCGTCGAACTTCCATTTGTACGGCACATCGGGCGCGGCGTTGCTCGAATGCTGATACGCCGCGCGGTATTCGAAGATCCGCCCGAGCCGCCCCTCGCCGATCAGGCGTTTGGCAAGGATCAGCGCCGGAATGAAACGCAGATGAAAGGTCATCATGCCGACCTTTGTGTAGAGGGGTTCGCCCGCGGCGCCGGTCCGGCCGAGCGCCTCTTCGACCCGGAGCGCTTCGTCGAGCGACGAGGTGAGCGGCTTGTCGCAGTAGATGTGCTTGTTCTGCCCGATGGCCGAAAGGAGAGGGGCCAGGTGTTCCCGGTTCGGCGTGCAGATATGGACCGCGTCAATCTCCGGATTTTCGGTAATCTGCCGCCAGTCGGTGACCCCGCGGCAGCCGAGCAGCTCGGCCGCCGCGGCGGCCGTCTCGGCGTGCGCCGTGGCGACATGTGTCACACGCGGCCGGATCAGAAGGCCGTGTGTGTAAAAGGGGAGCGTCCGGTATCCGAACGCGTGAACCTTCCCGATCATTCCGAACCCGATGATTCCGACCCGCAGCTCACTCATTTTCTTCTCCTGAAAGGGCGCTTTGCCCCGGAAGGGGCGCAATAAAAAACGGCATCCCCTGAATCGCCCCGCACGGGGAGTTCAAAGGATGCCGTTTCGGCCGATTTTCCGTCACTCTTCGCCGTCGGCGGTTTTGACCACGCCGGCGTCTTCACTCGGAACCGGTTTGACGGCGATCAGCGCGTCGTCTTCGTCGACGTTCATGACGCGGACCCCCTGCGTATTGCGCCCGACGATGGAAATGTCGTCGACCGAAATCCGCTGAATCTTTCCGCGCGCGGTCATCATCATCACTTCCCCGCCCTCGGTGACCGGGACGATGGCGATGACCGGACCGTTCCGTCTGCTCGTCTTGATGTCCTTGATCCCGCCGCCGCCGCGCCGCTGTACGCGGTAGGAGCGGGTGGAATTGATGTCGTCGGCTTCGTCCGTGTCCGGTTCGGCGGACGCCTGCCCGAGCGCGTCGTCATCGTCGGGGAGCGGCTCGCTTCCGGCATCGGCCGGCGCGTTCGGACCGAACGGAGTGCGTTTCCCGTAGCCGTTGGCGCAGACGGTCAGGAGCGTGGCGTTCTCGTCGGCGACGACCATCCCGACCACCGAGTCGCCGCTGCGCAGCGAGATCCCCTTGACCCCGCTTGAGTTGCGCCCCATCGGACGGACGTCGGACTGCCGGAACCGGATCGCCTGACCCTTGGCGGTCGACAGGAGAATCTCGTCGTTCGGACCGCAGACGCAGGCGTCGATCAGCTCGTCCCCTTCGCGGAGCTTGATCGCGATCAGCCCCGCTTTGAGCGGACGGCGGTACGCCTTCAGGTCGGTCTTCTTGACCAGGCCTTTTTTCGTCGCCATGATCAGGTAGTGCTCGGGCAGGTCGTAATCCTTGATCGCCAGGCAGTCCTGAATCACTTCCCCCTCGTCGAGGTTCAGCAGATTGACCAGCGCCCGCCCCTTGGCGTCGCGCGACAGCTGCGGAAGACCGTAGACCTTGTGCCAGTAGACCTTCCCCTTGTTCGTGAAGAACATCAGGAAGGCGTGGGTGCTCGCCACGAAGAGATGGCTGATCGGGTCTTCGTCGTCGGTTTTCGCTCCCTTGAGCCCTTTTCCGCCCCGGTTCTGGATCCGGTATTCGATGACCGGCGTCCGCTTGATGTAGCCGCCGGCGCTGATCGAGACGACCATCGTCTCTTCGTCGATGAGCGATTCCATATCGATATCGGAGAGCTCTTCGGTGCTGATCTCGGTCCGGCGCTTGTCGCCGAACTTCTTTTTGACCTCGATGAGGTCTTCGCGGATGATCGCCAGAATGTTCTTTTCGTCGGAGAGGATCCGGCGGAACTCGGCGATGTCGGAGAGGAGGGTCTGATACTCGCCGCCGAGTTTTTCCTGTTCGAGGTTAACCAGCTGGCCCAGCGTCATCTTGAGAATGGCATCGGCCTGGACCGGGGTGAGGGAGTACGTCTCGGCAGCCTGACCCCCGCGGTTTTCGACGAACGCCTGATAGCCCTCGTCCCCCAGGGCGCGCCGCAGGAGGGCGGCGGGGGACTGAATCTGCATCAGACGCTCTTTCGCCTCCTGTTGGGTCGCGCTGGTGCGGATGACGCGGATCACCTCGTCAATGTTGGCGTGAGCGATCAGGAGCCCTTCTACGGTATGCTGGCGTCTGAGCGCCTTGTTCATCAGGAAGAGTGTCCGGCGGCGGATCACCGAGATCCGGTGCCGGATGAACTCTTCGATCATCTCTTTGAAGGTGAGCACGCGCGGCTTGCCGTCGACCAGCGCGAGCATGATGATCGAGAAGGTGTCCTGCAGGGGCGTGTATTGATAGAGCTGGTTCAGGACGATTTCCGGATCGGCGTCCCGCTTCAGGTCGAGAACCAGGCGGACCGGTTCGTTGAGGTCGGATTCATTCCGGATGTTCGAGATACCGGTGATCTTCCCCTCGTTGACGACCTCGGCGATTTTCTCTTCGATGCGGTCGCGCGCCTGCTGGTAGGGGATTTCCGAGACAATGATCCGCGAGCGTTTGCCGTTTTCCTCAATCTTGGCGCGGGCGCGCGCCACAGCGCTCCCCCGTCCCTGCAGATAGCCGCGGCGGATGCCACTTGTCCCGCAGATGATTCCGCCGGTCGGGAAGTCGGGGCCGGGACAGATTTTCAGGAGTTCAAACGGAGAGACGTCGGGATCGTCGATCACGGCGATCGTCGCGTCGCAGATTTCACCCAGGTTGTGGGGCGGGACACTTGTCGCCATCCCGACGGCGATCCCGTTGGCGCCGTTGACCAGAAGGTTCGGCACCTTCGACGGGAGAACCGTCGGTTCCATGTTCCGCTCGTCGTAACTGGGGACGAAGTCGACCGTGTCGAGGTTCAGGTCTTCCAGGAGGGCCATCGCCATTCCCGAAAGGCGCGCCTCGGTATACCGCATCGCCGCGGGGGGGAGCCCGGCGATCGATCCGAAGTTCCCCTGCTTGTCGACCAGGACGTAGCGCATGTTCCATTCCTGCGCCATGCGGACCAGAGTCGGATAGACGATCGCTTCCCCGTGCGGATGGTAGTTGCCGCTCGTGTCGCCGGAGATCTTGGCGCATTTGATACGCGCCGACCCGGGACTGAGGTTGAGATCGTTCATCGCGACCAGGATGCGCCGCTGCGAGGGCTTGAGTCCGTCGCGCACGTCGGGGAGGGCCCGGCTGATGATGACGCTCATCGCGTAGGTGAGGTAGCTCCCTTTCATCTCTTCCTCGATCGGCATCTGCAGCAGACGCGTGCCGTCGGGAAGGTAGAGCTGCCCGTCGGCACCGACCTGCGGGACGAGCGGGCTGACCGGACCGCCGCCGGAGCCGGGCGCCGGACGCGGATCGGGATTCTGCCCGGAGTTGTTTTCCTGGTTGTCGCCTTCGGGAGGAAGATTGGTGTTATCTGATGACAAAGGGCACCCCCTGAACTTGGAAGCTGCGGACGCGCAAGCGCGTCCGGCGCCGGTGGTTTTTTCGGGCGGACGGCATTTTCGGCGCGCCGGAAGACCTGCGGAACCGGCCCGGAGGAGCGCCTTCTTATAATGACGATACCGCTATATAATATAATAGGGTCATTATACCAGAATCAGGGATTTTTAAAAGAGTCCTTTCCCCCTTTTCGGGGCGGAAAGGCGCTCTTTTTTCACCTTTTTCACCGACTTGAAGGGGGCAAGCGCACGGTTCCCTTTCATTATTTCCGCCGGACGGTATAATTCAGACCTGGAGGGGCGGCCTCCTTGAAGGATTTATTCATCATTTTTCCCCTGTCGGTTTCGGTTTACGAAAAGTGTAGTGTCCGCGGGGCGGTTTCGTGCCCCGTCTGTTTCCCTTTTCGGCCCGCGGAACCGGCGCTGTTTTCGAGTGAAAGTTTATTATGCCTCTTTTGATCCTCCGCGTGATATTCCTCGTTGTTACGGCCGGGATCGGAATCTTCATCGTCCGGACCGGGAGCATCGGGAGTGATATCGACCTGAATCTGAAATCGTTTTTCGCCCTCTTAGTCCTCGCGTTCGGCGTGATCGGACTCGATATGGCGTTCCCCAAAAAGAAGGTGGCGCTCATCAGCGCGATCTATTTCGGTCTTCTGATCGGGCTGGTGATGACGTTCTTTTTCGCCACGGCGCTCGAACCGTACTTCGTCAACGACGAAACGGGGGCCCTGCGCCGGAGCGTCCTGACCGTGATGCTCATCTTCTTCAGTTATTTCGGGGTCAGTTTCCTCTTCCAGACGCAGAACGATTTCCGCTTCATTATTCCGTTCGTTGAGTTCCAGCCCGACGTCAAAGGGGTCAAGCCGCTTGTTCTCGATACGAGCGTCGTGATCGACGGGCGGATCACCGACATCATGGAAACCAAGATTCTCGACGTCCCGCTGGTGATGCCCCGATTCGCGATTCTGGAGCTGCAGCATATCGCCGACAGCTCCGACCGGAACCGCCGGACCCGCGGGCGGCGCGGGCTCGACATTTTAAGCAAGCTTCAGAACATGGACGGGGTCGATCTGCGGATCGACGACTCGGAACTCCCGGAATACCAGAAACAGCCGGTCGATCTGAAGCTGGTGGCGCTGGCCAAGCACCTGGACGGGAAACTGGTCACGAACGACTATAACCTGAACAAGGTGGCGAAGATTCAGGGGGTGACCGTCATCAACCTGAACGACCTGGCCAACGCGCTCAAGCCGGTCTACCTTCCCGGTGAAAAGATAGAAGTCGATGTTGTCAAAAGCGGTGAGGAAGTCGGGCAGGGGATCGCCTATCTCGACGACGGAACGATGGTGGTCATCGACCAGGGACGGGGGCATATCGCCGAACGGGTTATCGTAACCGTTACAAGTGTACTCCAGACGAGTGCCGGAAGGATGATCTTTGCGCGTTATGAGGCAACGACCAAAAAATTAACGGGGACGACGATCGTTTTGGACGATATAAAGCCGGGTGCCGGCGGCGCCTCCGGGCGCGCGTCCGATTCGTGAGCCCGGCTCACTTTCCCAAACCGTAGAATCGACAACCCTTTCCGCGCGCGGCCATGACGAATGACAACCCGATTTACGAGATTCTGAAACGGGACCGGCGGTATAAGATCGAATCGTACCGTTTCGTCAATACCGTGCTGAACCAGGCGGCGCGGCGTCTCGAGCGGGGAACGGCTTCGATTCTCCAGGAGACGCCCCCCGAGGCCGAGTCGCTCATCGGGCCGGCCGACCTCTGCCGCGCGGTCCGCGACAGCGCGCTGGAAAATTTCGGTTTCCTGGCGCGCACCGTTCTGAGCGAGATGGGAATCAAAAAGACCCAGGATATCGGGCAGATCATCTTCAATCTGAGCGAAACGGGGCAGGTCCGCCTCTATGACGACGACCGGCCCGAAAATTTCGCCGACCTCTTTGATCTGGGAGAGGAGCTCGACCGCGGTTTTCAGTTCCGCCGGTGATTTTCCTCATTCGCCCTTTTCGCAAAATTATCGGTTTTCTTTTTTCGTTTTACGTTGATCGGCAGAGTCCGAAACTTGATTTTCCGCACCCTGTGCGTTATATTCATCCCACGGGTGCCGCATACAGCGGGATGCCGGTCGATTTGAGAGTTTGAGCTGCTGAAGGGAAAGAGGAAAAAGATGGCTGAGAAAATTGTACAGACCGCCGGAAGGCAGGCCCTTGGGGAATTCGCTCCGGAGTTTGCCCATTTCAACGACGACGTTCTTTTCGGGGAGAACTGGAACAACCAGGACATCGACCTGAAGACGCGCTCTCTTCTGACTGTGATTACGCTGATGGCGCAGGGGATCACCGATTCGTCGCTGAGGTTCCATATCGTCAACGCCAAGAATCACGGCGTGACGCGCAAAGAGATCGCCGCGGCGATCACCCACGCGGCGTTCTACGCAGGATGGCCGAAAGCGTGGGCGACCTTCAATATCGCCAAAGACGTCTATGCGGAATGATACCGGCCGGCGCGCGGAGAAAACCGTTTTCCGGCGAATCCGAAACGGAAGAGGAAAAATGAAATACACAGAATTGGGCAATACGGGGATCAGGGTCAGCAGAATCTGTCTGGGGTGTATGGGGTTTGGCCGGCCTTTTGAAGATCTTCATGTTTGGGTCGTTGATCAGCCGACCGCGCAGTCGGTCATCGCGCGCGCACTGGAGCTTGGCATAAACTTCTTTGATACGGCGAATGTCTACTCGAAGGGAACAAGTGAGGAGTTCCTCGGCCGGTCGTTCAAAAATCTCGGCGTGAAACGGGAAGAGGTCGTTATCGGCAGCAAGGTCTTTTTCAATCCGGGCCGGCTTGGGCGTGAGGCGATTTTGCGGGAAATCGATGGAACGCTCAAACGCCTGGGGACCGACTATCTCGACCTCTACCTGATCCACCGGTTCGACTACGAAACACCGATAGAAGAGACGATGGAAGCGCTCGATTCCCTGGTGAAATCGGGAAAAGTCCGCACGATCGGCGCGAGTGAAATGTACGCCTACCAGCTGCACAATATGCAGATCTGCGCCGAACAGAACGGATGGACGAAGTTTTCGGTCTTGCAGGCGCATTACAATCTCATCTACCGTGAGGGCGAACGGGAGCTCCTCCCTCTGGCGAGACAGTACAATATGGCGGTGACACCCTATTCCCCCCTGGCGGCAGGTCATCTCACCCGGCCGACCTGGGAGAGCGCGTCGAAACGGAACCAAACCGACAGGGTTTCACGCGAGAAGTACGACGCCAACAGAGAGAACGACATGAACGTCATCGCCCGAATCGACGAAGTCGCAAAGAAACACAATGTTCCGATGGCCGATATCGCCCTGGCGTGGCTCTGGGCGAAAGGGGTTGCCGCCCCGATCGCCGGATGTACACGTCCCGAACGGGTTGACGATGCGGTCGGCGCGCTCGATATCGAACTTTCGGCGGAAGAGATCGGCTATCTCGAAGAGCCGTATGTCGCGCATGATCTGGTCGGTCCGATTGCGCGTCCGGGGGAAAAGTACCTCGCCGGGACGTTCCTGAGAACGAAACAGAACTGAGAAAGAGAGTTTTCCGTGAAATACACAACAAGAGAAGAATTCGAAAAACGGAACGTCTTCGGCATGGGGGGGCCGAATGTGAATTACGCCAAATACTTCATCGGGGAGAGCTTCTTAAACCCTCTGACCGATTTTCAGCACGGCGAATTCCCCCTTTTTAACGTCACGTTCGAACCGGGATGCCGGAACAACTGGCACATCCACCATGCCGACAGGGGCGGAGGCCAGATTCTGATCTGCACCGCCGGCGAGGGCTGGTATCAGGCCGAGGGTGAGGAGCCTCTCGAACTCAATGAAGGTTCGGTCGTGGTCATTCCCGCCGGTGTCAAGCACTGGCACGGCGCCAAAAACGACTCCTGGTTCTCGCACATCGCCCTGGAGGTTCCGGGCGAAAACTGCCGCACCGAATGGTGCGAGGCGCTCTCCGACGAGGAGTATGCCCAGCTTCACTAAGCGCAATCCTTTAATCCGAAAACAGGAAGAGAGAGATAACCGATGAAAGACGCGGATTTGATTCTCGGTATGGAGTGGGACAAGACCTTTGACCGGAGCGACAGGGTTTTCCACCGCAAGATCACATTTCACAACCGCTACGGCATCACCCTGGCGGCGGATATGTACACTCCGAAAGAGGGAAACGCCCCGATGCCGGCGATCGCCGTCTGTGGACCGTTCGGCGCGGTCAAGGAACAATGCAGCGGGCTTTACGCTCAGGAAATGGCGAACCGCGGTTTCCTGACCATCGCGTTCGATCCCTCCTATTGCGGTGAGAGCGGCGGCCAGCCGCGCTACGTCGCTTCTCCCGACATCAACACCGAAGACTTCTGCGCGGCGGTTGATTTTCTTTCGGTGCAGGAAAACGTCGATCCCGAAAGAATCTCGATACTGGGAATCTGCGGCTGGGGCGGGATGGCGGTCAACGCCGCCGCGGTCGACCCGCGGATCAAGGCGGCGGTCGCTTCGACGATGTACGACATGAGCCGCGTGACCGCCGAGGGGTATTTCGGCGCGAGCGACGAGGCCGCGCGGGACGAAATGCGCAAAAATCTCGCCGCGCAGCGGACGCTCGACTACAAGAGCGGCGAATACAAACTCGCCGGGGGGCTTCCGATGCCCGAAGACCTCGATAAGGACGCCCCTTTCTTCGTCAAAGACTACGTCAGTTACTACAAGACCGACCGCGGCTATCATCCCCGGTCGCTCAACTCGAACGGCGGCTGGAACGTGACCTCGTCGATCTCGTTTCTGAATATGCCCCTCGAGTCGTACGCCGGGGAGATCAAAAACCCCGTCCTTCTGGTACACGGCGAAAAGGCGCACTCGCGTTATTTCAGCGAAGATCTCTATAAGAAACTCAGGGGGGAAAACAAAAAGCTCCTGATCGTTCCCGGAGCGGTACACACCGATCTCTACGACAAGGTCGACGTGATTCCGTTCGACGCGATCGAAGAATTCATCCGAAAGGCGGTCGGGTAAAAAACTCCGCCGCGAAACGCACCCGCTCCGGGAAACGGGCCGAAGCGCTCCGGCGGCCCGGCCCGCCGGGGGAAAGAATAAAAAAGCCGCGACGGAAAATCGCGGCTTTTTGAATTTCGGAAGGCGGAGATTCCGCCCCGCGTCCGCTGAGGCTCAGCGGCTGTTGAGCTCTTTATATTTGAGCCAGACGTTGAAGTCCGGTTCCATCGCGGCGGCCTCTTCGGCGGTCGGCGTCTCGAGCGGACGGACGACGCGGAACCCGACGAACGGCGCGTCGGTCATCCACCAGATCGACTGCGGGAACTGCGGGTCCTGCTTCTTCCACTCTTTGTTCGAGACGATGCGGCGGGCGCTGCGGCAGTCGGCGGCCTCGTCGACACAGGAACCCCCGCGGGCGACTTCGTCGAACATCTTATAGACCGACTTCGCCTTTTTCGCTTTGGCGAATTCGCCTTCGAATTTCCCCTCGGCGCGCTTCTCGTAGGCCTTCTTGTCGTAGTCGTCGAGAACCCATTCGCAGACGTTTCCGGTCATGTCGTAAAGACCCCAGGCGTTCGGGCTCTTCTGCTTGATTTCGTGATAGCCGTCCGGCGAGTTGCCCAGATACCAGGCGTTCTCGTCGATCGCCGAGTCGTCGCCGAAGTAATACTCGGTGGTGGTGCCGGCGCGGCAGGCGTATTCCCATTCGGCTTCGGTCGGCAGACGGTAGTAGCGGCCGGTGATCGCGGTCAGCCACTTGCAGTACATCTGCGCGGCGTAACGGGTCATCCCGCTGGCGGGATAGCCGGGTTTGCTGCTGTTGTCGTAACTGATCGACCCGATGCTGTAAGGAGCGGTCGGCATCGCCATGGCGTCGGCGACCGCGTCCCGTTCGGGATGGAGCATCTCGACCTGTTTGCCGTTGTGCGCTTTCGCCAGATAGGCGAGGGCGAAGAGCTGGAATTCTTCCCAGGTCGTCTCGTGTTCTTCCATCCAGAACGGCTTGACGGTCACTTCGACCGCCGGCGCCTCGTCGGGCTGGCCGTTTTCGCTCCCCATCGTGAAGGTGCCCCCCTTGATCGGGATCATCTTAAAGGTGTAGGTCGCGCCGGTGTTCGTCTGGAGCGACTCTTCGTAGACTTTCATATCGTCTTCGGTGGCCGCTTCGGCGTCGGCGTTCGGAACGGCGTTTTCAAGCCACTGAAGGCTCGACTGGGTCGCCGGGTTTTGGGTCAGGTCTTCCTGGGCATACGCGCAGGAGACGGCCGCCGCCATCAGGGCCGCGGCGAGCAGCATCATTTTTTTCATCTGCAAATACTCCTAAATTCTGACATCCCTCCGGATCGCGGAGGGGGAACCGCGCCCCGCCTTACGCTGGGAAAGACGGGGCATCAAACAAAAAACTCTCCCCCATTTTAACAGAAACGGGCGGTTTTCCAATTATTCGCCCCCCGTTTTTGGGAAATTTTCGGAAAATTTTCTTTTCCGCCGCGCGGAAGGAGAACGATTCCCCTCCTCGGCCGCGGCGGGGCGCGCCGAAAATCGCCCCGCCCGCTCCTCGGTGGGTTACAGGTTATTTTAATTGGGATATAATGGGACGCCGGGGTGCGTTCGGCTCGCCCCCGTAAGAGACGTTTGTTTACCCGTATTTCCAAAAAGTGGCGCGGCCCTCTTTGTATCAGGGGCGCCGAGAGGAGGTATCGAAAATGCTGAAAGTCGTTCTGCCGGACGGATCGGAGAAAAGTTATTCAAATCCCGTGAAAGTGATTG
>JAEEGL013667228.1_pt1 | contig 17975 bp, 21 predicted proteins | sample 9134231 | NCBI WGS metagenome assembly JAEEGL01 (sample SAMN16246548, study PRJNA631951) | gut metagenome | biome: gut microbiome; feature: rumen; material: fiber-attached | host: Bos | place: Iran: Karaj | collected 2018-10 | reverse complement strand
GCTTCAGATGGGAGGATCTCTCGGAGCGACTGTTTCCCGGATCTTCCGTTTGGAGGATGCGGACAAAAAGACGATGATCATGGCGGGGATGAGTGGGGCCTTTTCTGCACTTTTCGGAACGCCTCTGGCAGCTTCATTTTTCTCTATGGAGGTTGTATCAGTAGGTATCATGCATTATGCGGCGCTGGTCCCTTGTGTAGCATCTTCCTTTATTGCCAGGGCAATCGCATCACAGCTTGGGGCACCGGCACCTTTTTTTGATATCGGTACTATACCGGACTTTACCCCGGCAGGAGCAGGCTGGACAGTCCTTTTGGCAGCGCTTTGCGGACTGGTCAGCATAGTTTTTTGTTTTATGCTGCACCGTGGCAGCAACTTTTCGAAAGAACATATCCCGAATCCATATATCAGAGGTCTGATATTCGGAAGCATTATACTTCTTCTCACGGCTATAGTCCGATCACAGACTTATAATGGGGCCGGAATTGATCATATAGTAGCTTGTATGGATCCGGATTATGACGCATTTGAATTGGGATTTTTAGTCAAAATCCTATTTACCGTTCTGTCCATTATTGCAGGGTATAGGGGCGGTGAGATTGTTCCGTCGTTTTTCATAGGCGCATCTTTAGGTTCGGCCTTCGGTGATCTGGTGGGATTTGATCCGGCACTTTGTGCGGCAATGGGAATGGGAGCGGTGTTCTGCGGTATCACTAATTGTCCGGTCACGTCTCTTCTTATATGTATAGAATTGTTTGGACTTGAGGGTGCACCCTATTTTCTTCTGGCATGTGCTTTTTCGTACCTGATGTCCGGTTATTACGGGCTGTATTCGGGGCAGAGGATAGTATATTCCAAGTACAGATCGAACTATATCAATAAGCAGACCAAATAATCTTTGCTTTTTGGTAAGATGTGTGGTAGTATTGGTTTGCTGTTTGAGCAGGAGTGGCGGAATGGCAGACGCATCAGACTCAAAATCTGACGTGGGCAACCACGTGTGGGTTCAAGTCCCATCTCCTGTATAAAAAGGAAGGGTCAGAGTTTTACTCTGACCCTTCCTTTTTATACAGGAGAGACCTTGGACCCAGGGTCCAAGGTCTCCTCGCCGCAAAGCGGCTTCGTCGGTCGGTTCGCCGGGAAAAAGGTCCCCCGGACCTTTTTCTTACTCCGGCTCACCCCATCTCCTGTGATAAAGTACACTACACTCAGGTTCTAAGGTCTCAGCATGGCACAGCCATGCTTCGGTCGGTTCGCCGGGAAAAAGGTCCCCCGGACCTTTTTCTTACTCCGGCTCACCCCATCTCCTGTGACAAAGTACACTACACTCAGGGTCCAAGGTCGGTTCGCTGCAACAAATATGTATTTTTTATGTTTGTAGTAGCGTATTACCACAAAATATGGTATAATCTTATCGGTTTTGTGACGACATATGGTTATCAGGGAGCTGTTATGCGTATCCTTTTTGAGAGGCTTTTTGTCTCATATATAGACAGAGCAGTAGAGTATGAATTGGGAAAGATGGGCGTTTCCTGTACTGTCAGGACCCATTATACTCCGGAGGATATCTATGAGGATGAGGCACTTTTTAAAAGTCTGATATCGGACATAGAAGAAGAGACTCCTGATGCGGTATTTACGGTTAACTTTTGGCCGCTGGTTGCCAGAGCATGTCACAGAGCGCATTGTAGGTATATATCCTGGAGTTATGACTGCCCTCAGAACCTGCCTACACTATCTGACATGGAGTATGAGGAAAACAATATCTTCCTTTTTGACAGGTGGGAGGTTAGTGACTACAGTTCAAGAGGGCTTGAGAGGGTTTTTCATATGCCTCTGGCTGTCAGCTGTGATCTTTGGGATGAGGCAGCACATAAAAGTGATGACCATGTCCGCGACATTTCACTTGTGGGATCTTTGTACCAATCAACCTTCCCTGCGCTTTTGGGAGCCATGGAGCCTTATGACCGAGGGTTCTTTAGGGGTATATCCGATTCACAGAGGCGGATATACGGGTATTATCTGTCTGATGAACTGATGACTGATGAGAGGCTTTCTTCACTTACGGGTATCCTCGGGACAGAGGATATGCATATTGCAAGAAGACGTCTTTCTTATGCCATGGGTACTTACATGACTTTTCAGGACAGACTTACACTTATAAGTGCGCTGTCTAAGAGATATGATGTGTCACTGTATTCCGGAGAGGTTCCGGATTCGGTATCAGGTCTGATATCGGACTGCAGGATCAGGCCTTGGGCTGATTATAATACGCAGATGCCTCTCATTTTTAAAAACAGCCGTATCAATCTCAATCCCGTCCTGCGAGTTATCAGGAGCGGTATCCCTCTTAGGGCGCTGGATGTTTTGGGATGCGGTGGTTTTCTGCTTTCGGCTTATCAGCCGGAACTTGCCGAGCTTTTTGATCTGGGAAGCGAGGTTGTATGCTATGGCAGCATGGAGGAGGCCATAGCTTTATGTGATCATTATCTTTCTCATGAGGAGGAACGGCTGGAGATTACCGAGGCCGGTTATGAGAGAGTTAAAAAGGACTTTACTTACACTGATCGTTTTTCGAGGATGTTTGAAATAGCGGGGTTATAGCATGTCGCGTTATTCGGAAATACTGGCTGTCGGCAGACAGAAGTGCCGTAGTCTGGTATTTGACTTCTCAAAACTTGATAATGTAGACACGTATTTTGTCAACTACCGTATTCCCCGTGAGGAGCATATGGTGGTTTATGCTTATAGTTCCCAAAGTAACCCTTTTTCAATGGAGGGAAGCGGAACCATCATAACCGATCAGGCTATCTATATCCATCCGTCTCATGAGGACTGGGCACCTTCCAATCGTATCCCTCTTTCTGAGATCTGTTCTTACCTTGTTTATCAGGAAAACAGCAGAGATATGGTGCGTCTTCTTTCCGACAGGAGAGAGATGCGCATCTTCGGCCGTACCGTAACTCCAGGTGATACTACGGGAGATGAGCTTTGTGAGCTTCTTCGCGGCCTTCAGCAGCAGCTTATCAGAGGCAATAACGATGATAAAAGAAACTATGAGCTTACTCTTGAGTGGGCACTTTCTTATGTAAGGCGTGGATTTTCCGAAGACGGGATCCTTGAAGGAAAGTATGAGGAACTTCTTTCTATCATAGAGCAGCATCCTGCATTTGTGACAGATGCTTTTCTGCTTCGTGCCGAAAACGAGTACCGCAGATGCGATCCTGCAAGATATGAAGTGTTCCTTGAGCGCATGGAAGGAACGGTGCCTCGTGAAACCATAGTGACTCTGCGGACACCCGGCAAGTTATTCTTTGAACCTTATATCAGGGATATTGCCAATGTTTCTGCTGTATTTATGACTAAGTCCCTTCTCGGACCTTATCTGAACCTCAAGTCCAGATCCAGACTTACGCTGGAGGAGGCACAGCTGCTTTGCATGCTATGTATCAGGATTGAGGATATGCAGCTCTTTGATGAACTTTTGGAGATGATATCTCCGTATCTTCCGGTACAAAGATGCTGGTTTTTAAGAAGTGTTATTGCAAAGAACGGCAAAAATCGTATGTCGGGAGTATATGAGATGCTTTTGACCGGCAATCCCCCGGCAGTGGGAGCAATGCAATATACGGATGATATCGGACTTACACCACTCCATTATGCGCTGATGATCAGGAATAAAGACCTTGTTCTCGAAATGCTGAGCATGAGGGATTGGGGTAGCGGCAGGGGGCCGCTGGGTAGGGACCGGATGGTGGATTCCCTATATGATTACGTTTTTGTTGCTTCTATATTATATGATGATCCGGATTTTATAAGACAGGTATTTTGGCACACCTCGCCGGACGGCAGCGTTCTTCGCAGATCTATAGAAAGGATGGATAATCTCATAGAGATATCTACCCGGATGAAGGAACGCACCAGAGAGAATATGCGTGCCTGCGTCGAGAAAAAGAGCCAGGCCTTTAAGGCCGGGAGCAAGGAGAAATTTGAAAACTCCGAGAACGATATTACCCAGCTTTTCAGGGAGATTGCCGAATATGACAGCAGGATAGACGAATATCAGCAGATGAGAAGCGAGATGGAGGATGAGCTTTCCAACATGATCCGTGAGACCGTGGCAGCGGCCAGGGCAAGAGAAAGCATTATTCGGGAGGCATCTCATCCCTTTGCGGATCATATTCTCAGACTTTATCACGAACCGGACGCCCTGCTTTGTTCCTTGGCAGATACCATGATGGATTACAGGCTTTATTGTTACAAGGATCTTTTCTTCCTTACGCCTGTTTATGAAAAGATAGATATCCCCTTCTTTGAGTGGCAGTCCGATGAGGTTACGGATCACAGTGAGTTTGCCGGCGAGCCCAGAGAGGATGAGGGGATCACTTTTGAGAATCCTTCGGAAAAGGCAAGAAGAGCTTACGAGGAGAGGGAAAGAGAAAAGGAAAGAGAACGCAAAAGAAAGGAAAGCAGATCCAGACGTCAGGCCGGAGAGCAGAGCGCCCCTGCGGACAATGTGTTCAAGTGGTTTTCCAGCGAGGCTATGGCAGATATCAGTGTGCTCAAGCATGAGTACAGAGTGCTGGTCAAAAAATATCATCCGGACAGTACTGGAGACAGGTCATCAGCTGAGATCCTCAGACAGATCATGGATGAGAGAGCACTCATTCTGGACAGTCTTGGAGATGCACTGGTCAGTGCAGCAGGAGGTAGATAAGTATGTGTCAACAAAAAAGGTTGACACATACTTTTTTTTGTGTTATATTGTATCCCGTTGCATGGAGGACTTATGGAAGAAAAGATACGTTTCGGAAGCCTTTTTGATTTTTACGGTGAGCTTCTGGGTGAGCAACAGAGACGCATTTGCGAGGCAACCCTTCTCGAGGACCTGTCTCTTTCGGAGATAGCCGCTGAGTTGGGGATGAGCAGACAGGGCGTACATGCGCATCTTATGAGAGGTGAAAAGGCACTGGAGGAGTACGAAAGCAGACTTCATTTATATGAGAAGTTTCTTCGTATAGAAGAACTGGTCAGGCAGATCGATGATGAGGCCAGAGACCGGGGACTTTCGACCATAGTCAGTCTCTCAGAGCAGATCATGGAGGAGTTGTAATGGCATTTGATTCCCTTACAGACAAACTACAGAATATCTTCAAGGGCCTTAGGGGCAAGGGACGTCTGTCTGAGGATGATGTCAAGGCAGCACTTAAGGAAGTCCGCATGGCGCTTTTGGAAGCGGATGTTAACTTCCGAGTTGTCAAGGATTTCACCAAGAGTGTGCAGGAGCGTGCCACAGGTACGGATGTCCTTTCAGGACTGAATCCCGCCCAGTCGGTTATCAAGATCGTTAACGACGAATTGGTTTCCCTTATGGGTTCTGAGACTACCGAGATCGTTTATCAGCCCGGTCAGGCTACCACAGTGATCATGATGGCAGGCCTTCAGGGTGCAGGTAAGACGACTACGGCCGCCAAACTTGCAGGCAAGATGAAGCTTAAGGGCAAGCATCCCCTTCTGGTAGCCTGCGACGTATACAGACCCGCGGCAGTTGAGCAGCTGCGTATCAACGGACAAAAGCAGGAAGTTCCCGTTTTTGATATGGGGACAGACAAAAAGCCTGTAGAGATCGTTAGGGCCGCTATGGAGCAGGCCGCTAAGGACCATCTCAATGTTGTTATCATAGATACGGCAGGACGTCTTCATGTGGATGAGGATATGATGCAGGAACTTTCCGACATCAAGTCAGCGGTAGAGGTTCATCAGACCATACTTGTTGTGGATGCCATGACAGGTCAGGATGCAGTCAATGTGGCATCATCATTCCAGGAAAAGGTTGGAATAGACGGAGTCATTCTTACCAAGCTGGACGGCGATACCCGAGGCGGTGCGGCACTTTCTATCAGGGCAGTGACCGGAGCTCCCATTCTCTACTGTGGTATGGGAGAGAAGCTTTCGGATCTGGAGCAGTTCTATCCGGATCGTATGGCCAATCGTATCCTTGGCATGGGAGATATCCTGACTCTTATCGAAAAGGCTCAGGAAAACATCGATGAGGACAAGGCCATAGATCTTGGTCGCAAGATGCAAAAGGCCGAGTTCGACTACAATGACTACCTTGAGTCCATGTCACAGATGAAAAAGCTTGGAGGAATATCAAGTATCCTTTCAATGATGCCGGGTATGTCACCTATCCAGGGCATGTCCGCCAGTGATCTGGAGGGAGCCATTGATGAAAAGAAACTGGCTCGTACGGAAGCAATGATCATGTCCATGACCCCTGAGGAGAGAGCCAATCCCAAGCTTATGAATCCCAGCCGCAAGCATAGGATAGCCCGTGGAGCCGGCGTTGATATCGCAGAGGTCAATCGCTTTATCAAGCAGTTTGAGCAGTCCAAAAAGATGATGAAAAAGATGGGCGGTCTTACCAAGGGTAAACGCGGCAGGATGAAGTTCCCTTTCGGTATGTAGGCATAAGAGTCTGATTTCAGACTTTTAGCATAGATGTTATTTTTTTATTTTTTAGGAGGATTTTAAAACAATGGTTAAGATCAGACTTACAAGACTTGGAAAGAAGAAAAAGCCCTTTTACAGGATCGTAGTTGCAGATGCCAACTCTCCCAGAGACGGTCGTTTCATCGAGGAGATCGGTACATATGATCCCATGAAGAACCCCAGCGAGGTTCATGTTAACGAAGAGCTTGCTAAAAAGTGGCTGGCAAACGGCGCACGTCCTACAGAGACAGTAGCTCGTCTTCTTAAGAGCGCAGGCATCGAGAAGTAAAAAAAGATAGGAGATCCTATGAAAGAATTGGTAGAAGTTATTGCCAAGGCTCTGGTAGAGAATCCTGAGGCTGTGGTAGTGACTGAGCGTGATTCAGACAGGACAACCATAATCGAGTTGTCTGTTGCTCCCGAGGATATGGGCAAGGTTATCGGCAAGCAGGGAAGGATCGCAAAGGCTATCCGTTCTGTTGTTAAGGCAGCTGCAAGCCGCAGCGACAAAAAGGTCGTTGTTGACATTATCGATGCGTGATCGCCCATGGAGCAGTATTTACGTGTAGGGGTCATTTCCAGACCTCACGGACTTCATGGTCTGGTTAAGATTCATCCCACCACGGATGTTCCGCGTAGATTTGATAAGCTCAGTCAGGTCCTCCTTCGGACATCGAAGGGGGACTTGTCTGTTAAGATAAGAAATGTTTCTTATTTTAAGGGACAGGTGCTTCTTGCTTTTGAGGGCTATGATTCCATTGAGTCCGTAGAGGGACTTAGAAATGTGGCTATCATGGTGAGCCGCGAGGATGCCATTCCTCTTGAGGAAGGTGAGTATTATATCGCGGATCTTATCGGTCTTTCGGTTGAAACCGATGAGGGAGAGCATCTCGGGGAGCTTACTGATGTACTCGAGACCGGCGCCAATGATGTATATGTAGTTGATAAGACAGATGGACAGATACTTATACCTGCCATCAAAGACTGCATTTTGGATGTGGATATAGAAGCGGGCAGGATGATCGTTCATCTTTTACCCGGACTTTGATGGTGAGAGTATGCGTATCTACATTATGACTCTGTTTCCTGACATGGTCATGTCAGGCTTGTCGGAAAGCATTACAGGACGGGCCATGGAAAAGGGAAAGCTGCAGATCGAGGCAGTCAATATCAGAGATTATACAGAAGAAAAGCATGGCAGGGTCGATGATTATCCATACGGCGGAGGTGCCGGTATGGTTATGCAGGCCCAGCCTGTTTATGACTGCTATCGTCATGTTAGACAGATGGCAGGAGATGATGCACCGGTGATCTATATGTCGCCTCAGGGCCAAACTTTAAATCAGGCTATGGCAGGCGAGTTGGCATCACTTGAGAGCATGATCATTCTTTGCGGTCATTACGAGGGTATCGATCAGAGAGTACTTGATGAGATCGTTGACCGCGAGATATCCATAGGAGACTACGTTCTTACAGGCGGAGAGCTGCCGGCTATGGTGCTGGCTGATTGTGTGTCCAGGCTTCTGCCCGGAGTCCTTCACAACAGTGAGTCAGCTCTTCATGAAAGCTTTGAGGATGGCTTGCTTGAGCATGCTCAGTATACCCGTCCCAGGGTATGGATGGGCAGGGAAGTTCCCGAGATCCTGTTATCAGGAGACCACGCCAGAGTCGATGAGTACAGATATCAGGAGTCGCTTGAGCGGACCAGGGCGCTGCGTCCGGACCTGTTAGAAACTTGAGCTTGCCTTTTTTGCAAGCAAAACGGCAAATATGACTTTTGACACTGTAACCAAAATTTGTGCTTGCTTTTTTATGTAACACGTGGTATCCTATCAAAGTTGCTATACGGAGATGTTCCTCTGTTTTTTCATTAAGATAAGAACATCAAAGAAAACAAGGAGGAATATATGAACGCAAAAGAGATCATTTCTGAGATCGAGCAGAATGAGAAAAAAGAATCAGTTGATCAGTTTTCAGTTGGAGACACAGTACGTGTTCACAACAAGATCAAGGAGGGTAACCGCGAGAGAGTTCAGGTGTTTGAGGGAATCGTTATCAAGCGCCAGGGCGGAAGCAATCGTGAGACCTTCACTGTTCGTAAGTTTTCTAATGGCGTAGGTGTTGAGAAGACATGGCCTCTTCACAGCCCCAATGTTGAGAAGATTGACGTAGTAAGACGAGGAAAAGTTCGTCGTGCTAAGCTGAACTACTTACGTGATCGGGTTGGTAAGAAGGCAAAAGTCAAGGAGACGATCTAATGTATGAGGACAACCTGATATGGTTGTCCTTTTTCTGTTTTTTAGTTATTTGGAGTTATTGATATATGCCGGATCTTAGCCGTATTGGCGTCAAGAGCAGTTCGCGACGGTCTCTGGCCCAGCGAAGACGCTCCAGCCACAGGCACAACAGAAAAAAAATAGAGGCATCATCAGTCAGATATTTCACTTTACTTATCCTGGAATTTGCGGCAGTGATCTTTGCGGCTTTTCTTTTGGTGAGTGCATTTGGTACAACGATCACGGTTCCGGAGGAGTCTATGGAGCCTACACTTTCCCTGGGTGACACTGTTCTTTTGGACAAACTCAGCCTGCGTTTTCGAGCTCCCAGGACCAACGATGTTGTGGTATTTGTTCCCGCAGGCAATCTTTCTGCCCAGTGTTCTATCAAGCGAGTGGTTGGTGTGCCGGGAGATACCATACTTATCAAGGGCGGACTTGTTTATGTTAACGGGGAGCCTTTTTCCGAGGTTGCGGATGTGGATCAGACCGTGTCGGCAGGCCTTGCAGCCAATGATATAAAACTGGATGAGGGTGAGTATTTCCTCCTGGGAGATAACCGCAACAACAGTGAGGACAGCAGATATGCCACCATTGGTAATATCTCCGGTGATGAACTTAAGGGAATAGTCTGGCTGGATGCGACTTTGTCCAATTTCGGACTTGTTCATTAAGGAGGTGCTCTTGGAACTTCAGTGGTACCCGGGGCATATGACCAAGGCCCTTAGGCAGATAAAAGAAGATATCAAACTTATTGATCTGGTGATCGAGCTTTTGGATGCCAGAATTCCCGAGGCAAGTCGCAATCCGGACATATCCAATCTTGCCCAGGGTAAGTCGAGGCTGTTGGTCCTGGCAAAGTCGGACCTGGCAGATGAAGCGGCTACTGCTGCGTGGCTTTCGCATTACAGAGAGCAGGGATTTTTTGCGTCAGCTCTTGATACCAGATCGAGAGCAGGACTTTCGGCTCTGCGGAGCGAGATAGAAAAGGCGAGTGCCGCTAAAAGAGAGCGGGATGCTCGTAGAGGGATTAAAAACAGACCCGTAAGGGCATTGGTTTGCGGTATTCCCAACAGTGGAAAGAGCACGCTTATCAATACCATTTCGGGACGCAAGAGTGCCAAGACAGGCAACAAGCCCGGAGTTACCAGAGGAAAGCAGTGGATAAGGCTTTCCGGTCAGTTGGAGCTTTTGGATACACCCGGTATCCTTTGGCCCAAGTTTGAGGATCCGGAGGTTGGTGTTCTCCTGGCAGGAATAGGCGCTATCAAGGATGAGATAGCAGGCAGGGAGGAGCTGGCAATAGAGTTTTATCACAGGCTGGCATCCCTTTATCCCGGCAGGATAAGTGAAAAGTATGATATAGGCGAGGATCTTTCCGATGCGGATGTGCTTTCGGAACTTGCTATGAAAAGAAGCCTTCTTGCAGCCGGTGGGGAGCCGGATATTTCCAGGGCAGCAGGGCTTATACTGGATGATATGAGAGGCGGAAAACTTGGAAGGATCACATTCCAGAGAGTGTGATCATCACAGAAAGGAACAGATGTGAACGATTTTTTTGATCCTAAGGCGTCTGATGAGCAGATAGGCGGAACAGAGAAGGAAAAGGTCAGTATCGTAAAAGAGGTCGGAAGCTTTTTCCTGTATCTGTTTGTAATACTTGCGCTTACTTTTTTTGTGGTACATTATGTGGGGCAGAGGACCGTTGTGTCAGGACATTCCATGGAGACTACCCTTCAGGACGGTGACAATCTGATCATTGACAAGATCTCATACAGATTCCACGACCCCGAGAGATTTGATATCGTCATCTTCCCACCGCAGGGTGATGAGGATACTTACTATATCAAGCGTATCATCGGACTTCCGGGAGAGACTGTGGAGATCGATGAGTTCGGTCAGATCTACATTAACGGCAAGATCCTGGAAGAGGGCTTTGGACGGGAAGTGATCGAGGATATGGGTATTTGGGATTATCCCATAACCCTTGCGGATGATGAGTTTTTCGTTCTTGGAGACAATCGTAACGAGAGCGAGGACAGCCGTTTTGGGGATGTGGGTCCCATTAAAAGAGACAGGATACTTGGCAGGGCTTGGGTCCGCATTTATCCTTTTGACAATATCACTGTTTTAAATCACAAGTACAACAGTGATCACATCTACTCCATGGAGGACAGACAAAAGGCTCTTGAAGATTCCTTGTATTATCTAGAGAATGAGGAGCTGGAGGAGGACTGATGAAAAAAAGTCCCGAGGACGAGAGAAACAGACTTGAGTCCATGAGCGTATACGAAAAAGAGTATGCGCCTACCTGCAGATATATCTGCGGGATAGATGAGGCAGGCCGGGGACCGCTGGCGGGCCCTGTTGTTGCGGCGGCAGTTATCCTTCCGCCCGGCTGCATAATAGAGTATATCAACGATTCCAAGAAGCTTACCCCCAAAAAGCGGGATGAGCTTTTTGACGTGATAATGCAGGAGGCAGAAGCAGTCGGTGTGGGAGTGGTAGATCACCGGGAGATCGACAGGATCAATATCCTCCAGGCAACTTACGTGGCAATGAGGGAAGCTGTTTCAAAGCTTTCGATAACTCCTGACATCCTTCTTAATGATGCGGTTGAGATACCGGGGGTAGATATCCCTCAGGTGCCGATCATCAAGGGTGACGCCAAAAGTGTGACTATAGCAGCGGCGAGTATCATCGCCAAGGTCACCAGGGACAGGATGATGGTCGAGGCGGATCAAAAGTATCCGGGCTATGGCTTTGCACAGCACAAGGGCTATGGTACCAAGGCACATTACGAGGCTCTTGCAAAGCTGGGGATCAGTCCCATCCACAGATACACCTTTTTACAGAAAAAGATTGAAAGCGGCGGTCTGGTATTGCCTGACAGTGCGCAGTGAGAGGGTTTTATGCAGATATCGGATCTGATGAACTCATATCAGAATATGCTCGCAGCAGGAGGCGGCAAAGTTCCTGAGGGAACCCAGGGTGTAGAGCAGCTTGTTTCTACCCTTGCTAAGCTTCAGGTGGGGCAGATATTTGAGGGTACCGTTAATTCCGTTAAGGGCTCCCAGGTCATCCTGGGGCTTTCCAGCGGCCAGAATATTACGGCAAGGCTGGACAAGGGAGTATCGGTGGAGCAGGGAGAGTCTGTCTTTTTTCAGGTAAAAAAGAATGACGGCAAGATGATCTCTATCCATCCGGTTTCCATTGGGGGTGAGAGCGGCAATCCGGCCCTTGAGAATGCTCTTCGCGCAGCCCAGATACCCCAGACTGAGTCCACCATCAGGATGGTGGATGAGATGATGAAAAATCAGATGCCAATTGATACCAAAAGCCTTACGGACATGGCTCGTTTGGTTGCCATGCATCCGGAAGCCGATGTGCAGGATATAGTTACTCTCAAGCAGTCAGATCTTCCGGTGACGGATGAGATGCTCACCCAGCTTTCCAATTATAAGGCCGGGGAGGGAGCGCTCATGACAGGGCTTTCGGATCTTTCAGGGGCCATTGAGAGCGCCTTTGCAATGGAGGAAACAGACCCGGCTGTGGCAGGAGAGTTTCTCCGAGAAGTATCCGATGTAATTTATCCCGGAGAAAAAGCAGAGCCGCAGCAAGTCCAGGTTCAGACTTTGCAGCAGGAAGCACTTCAGTTGTCCGAGGACGGACTTGTAGCAGGAAAGCTGTCTGAGGAGACCATAACTCCGGATGGCAGGAATATCCGCGGCGAAGGAATGCCCGGTGCAGACATCCTTATATCTTCCGAGCAGCCTCAGGAGGAGAAACTTGCAAGATACGAGTATCCTGTGGGATCTGCGGGCAGGGCCTTTTCTGAGGAGACGTTTTCGTCCATATCTCAGACGCTTAAGGAGGATCCGGAATTTGGATCAAAGTATCCGGATCTGTTTGACAAGCACGGTAACCTTAAAAAGGATGCGACGGTGAAGGACATCCTTTTGGCGGTTACGGAACACGCTTCATCCAATCCCGAAAAACTGAAAAAGTTATCAGCATCAGGTACGCTCAAGGATCTTTTATCAGCTGCTTTCACGGAAAAGTATTCCCTGGAGCCCAGGGAGATCCGGGAAAAGGGCAAGATAGACGACATGTATCAGAAGATGCAGCAGGACATGCAGCGTCTCAGCCAAAGTGCCAAGGAGATCATGCCGAATTCCATGCCCTTGGCCCAGGCAGCAATGGATGTTAAGGAAAACATTGACTTTATCAATCAGGTCAACCAGATGTATTCTTATATTCAGATCCCGATAAAACTTTCCGGCCAGGATGCTACCGGTGAACTATACGTTTATAACAACAAGAAAAGGAAAAAAGAGGACTCGGATGAGGTCACCGCGTTTTTGCATTTTGATCTTGAACATCTGGGTTCCACAGATATCTCGGTCCGCATGAAGGGTAAAAATGTCGATACCCAGTTTTACATGGCGGACGATAGATCCTATGAACTTGTAGCCAATAATATCCATATTCTTGAGGCCAAACTGGAAGAATTGGGATATAATTGTAAGATCGGTGTTGAGAGCGGGGGAAAGCCCGTTAATTTCGTTGAGGATTTCATCAAAAGGGATGCACCTACAGCAAAGTCTTCAAGCCTGCTTCGGTATTCCTTTGATGTCAGAGCCTGAGTGGAACTGTTTTTGGAGGCGCTATGGCAGAAAAAGAAAAAACAAAGACTGCCGTCGCCCTGGCGTATGAGCCGGGAGATGATGCTCCCAAGATCCTTGCTAGCGGTAAGGGTGCAGTTGCGGAAAAGATCATAGCGGAGGCAAAAGAGGCGGACGTACCCTTCTATACGGATGCAGCACTTGCAGAGACTCTTTCTAAGTTGGAGATAGGAGATGCAATACCGCCTGAGCTTTACGAGGTCGTGGCTCAGATCCTGGTATTTGTTGATGGCATGGACAAAGTCCGTGCTAAGCTGGGGGATCGTATTTGACACCTAATAAAAGAAGTACCGGCTCACATTATGAAGACATTGCAGCCGGTGAACTTACCAAAAGGGGATATCGCATACTGGAGCGCAATTTTTACTCCAGAGCGGGGGAAATAGATATAGTTGCAAGCGAAGGCGGATACCTTGTTTTCGTTGAAGTCAAATATCGGACAAAAAGAACAAGTGGTTATCCTGAAGAAGCCGTAAGCCATACCAAGCAGGTCAGGATATGCAAGGCTGCACTTTTTTATATGACCAGATATCAGATTTCCGAGGATACTCCTGTGAGATTTGATGTTGTGGCTATTGATCCTGATGAGATCAGGGTGATCCCCAACGCTTTTGAATTCGTCACGAGATGACAGAGGTGAAATTATGTCCAGATCGGTAGTTGCCATAGTAGGCAGACCAAATGTCGGCAAGTCCACACTATTTAACGCACTTGCCAAGGAAAGGATAGCAATAGTTAAGGATACTCCGGGAGTGACCCGTGACAGGATCTATGCGGATGTGGAGTGGCTGGATCACAGCTTTACCCTTGTGGACACCGGTGGTATCGAGCCGGACTCCAGTGACATCATCCTGTCCCAGATGAGGGATCAGGCCCAGATAGCCATAGATACGGCGGATGTTATCATTTTTCTTGTAGACGCAAGAAGCGGTCTTTTGGATGATGACGGCAAGGTAGCTGACATGCTCCGCAGATCAGGCAAGCCGGTGGTGCTGGTTGTCAATAAGGTGGATTCCTTTGAAAAGCAGATGCCGGATGTTTATGAGTTCTATAATCTTGGCATGGGAGATCCCATACCGGTTTCATCCGCTTCACAGTTAGGTATCGGTGATATGCTTGATGCAGTGACTGCTTATTTCCCCAAGAGAGAGGCAGGAGAGGAAGAGGATGATACACCGCGAATTGCCATTGTGGGCAAGCCCAATGTTGGCAAGTCTTCCCTTGTCAACAGGCTCTGCGGCGAGGAGAGGGTAATCGTTTCGGATATTGCCGGGACCACCAGAGATGCCATTGACTCCAGAGTCAAATACAACGGTAAGGAATATATCTTCGTTGATACGGCAGGTCTTCGCAGGAAAAGCAAGATCAAGGAGGAGCTGGAGAGATACAGTGTTATCCGTGCAGTCAGCGCCGTTGAGAAGTCCGATATCGTAATCATTATGATAGACGCTACTGAGGGCGTCAGTGAGCAGGATGCCAAGATAGCCGGTATCGCTCATGATCGCGGCAAGGGTATCATCATCTGCGTCAACAAGTGGGACGCGATCGAAAAGGATAATAAGACCATAGGTGAATACACCGACCAGATCCGGTCAACCCTTTCCTTCATGCCTTATGCACAGATCCTTTTTATATCAGCCAAAAGCGGACAGCGCACCGGCAAGATATATGAGATGATAGATGTTGTACTTGAGAACTCCACCCTGCGCATTGCTACCGGAGTACTCAATGAGATAATCACAGAGGCCCTGGCTATGCAGCAGCCCCCTACCGATAAGGGCAAGAGGCTCAAGGTGTTCTACACGACCCAGGTGGGAGTCAAGCCTCCGACGTTTGTTATCTTTGTTAATGACAAAAAGCTTCTTCATTTTTCCTATGTCAGGTATCTGGAGAACAGGATAAGAGAAGCTTTTGGATTTAAGGGAACAGCGATCAAGTTTATTGCAAGAGAAAGGAAAGAGGACAAATGACAATTTGGATGCGTATCATTGCAGCTGCTATAGGTTACATACCGGGACTTGTGTCTTTCGGAGAGATATTTGCAAAGGCCAAGGGTATTGACCTTCGCAGTCAGGGCAGCGGCAACACGGGAGCAACTAATACTCTCAGGGTTCTGGGTAATAAGTTGGGATTCATCACTCTTGCGTGCGATGCTCTTAAGGCTATCGTGCCCGCAGTCGTTGTTTACTTTATCTTCAGAGGAATGACAGGGGAAAGCGTACATCTTCTTATGCTTTACGCTGCAGCCGGTGCGGTTATCGGACACATCTTTCCTGTACACAGAGGTTTCAAGGGAGGTAAAGGCATTTCATCCACTCTGGGACTTGCCATCATCTGCTTCCCCCAGATCCTTCCCATTACAGCAGTAGTCTTCCTGGGAACAGTATTTCTGACAAGATTTGTTTCACTGGGTTCCATACTCGGTGCACTTTCTCTTCTTATCCAGGTTATCGTCATGGGACAGCTCGGCATTCTTTTCATGCCTGCCGAGAATCTTATTGAGTGCTATATCGTACTTGCAGTCGTTGTATTCTTTGATATCTTCAGACACAAGGACAACATCAAGAGGCTTTTGGCCGGTAAGGAAAACAGATTCTCACTTCACCACAACGCAGGAAAGTAAGGTACCATCATGGAGATAAAGATTAAAAAACTGACAGAAAGTGCCAGACTTCCCGAGAGAGGCAGTGACTTCGCGGCAGGCTATGATCTGTATGCGGATACTACGGAGCCCATTTCAATAGAGCCACACACTACGGCTATGGTAGGAACGGGCCTTGCGGCAGCTATTCCCGAGGGATACTTCGGAGGTATTTTTGCCCGCAGCGGTCTTGCATCCAAGCAGGGACTTCGTCCTGCAAACTGTGTCGGAGTAGTGGATGCGGATTACCGCGGAGAGATCAAGGTTGCTCTCCACAATGATACGGACAGTGTAAGAGAGATAGCAGCAGGCGAGAGGATAGCACAGCTTGTGGTCCTTCCTTTTCTGGCTGTTACATTTACGGAATCGGACTCACTTCCCGAGACAGAGAGGGGAGAGGGCGGATTCGGTTCCACAGGTAGGAAATAATGGAACTTTCTGTTAAGCTTGAGGTGTTTGAGGGGCCGCTGGATCTTCTCCTTCATCTCATTGACAAGAATAAAGTCAATATCTACGATATCCCCATCGTGACCATAACCGACCAGTATCTTGAGTATATCGAGGAGATGAAAAAGGCGGATCTAGATATCATGAGTGAGTTTCTTGTGATGGCGTCGACCCTTCTTTCCATCAAGGCCAGGATGCTTCTTCCCAAGCCGCCCAAGGTAGAGGAGGAAGACGAGGAGGCCGACCCCAGAGCAGAGCTGGTACGTGCGCTGCTTGAGTACAAGATGTACAAGCAGTTTGCTGAGGAACTCCGGGACAGGCAGATGGATGCTGATCACGTGATCTTTAAGGAACCTACCATTCCGGAGGAGGTCAAGTCATATGAGCAGCCTGTGGATCTGGATGAGCTTGTTTCGGGTATTACTCTGAGCAGCCTCGGAAGGATCTTTCAGGATGTACTTGCCAGGGAAAAGGGACGTGTGGATCCCATCAGGAGCAGGTTCGGATCCATCAAAAAGGAAGAGGTCTCTCTTGAGGAAAAGATGGATTGGCTTCATTCCTTTGCAAAGGATAACAAAACCTTTTCCTTCAGAAAGCTGCTTGAGGATCAGAGCAGCCGTACCGAGATAGTGGTAACCTTTTTAGCTATCCTGGAGCTTATGAAGGTGGGAGATATCATAGCCAGCCAGGAAGAGATTTTCGGAGATATCATAATGGAGTCGCAGATCGCGGCATAGGAATTATCAGGATGGAAGAAAAAGAAGCAAAAAAAGCCATAGAGGGCATCCTTTTTGCCATGGGAAAGTCCGTGGAGGTATCGGCAATGGCTGAGGCCCTGGGACTTACGGCAGAGCAGGTGGACGCCATCGTTGAGGAACTTATCAGTGAATATGAGAGCCAGGACAGGGGATTTTCCATTGTCAAGCTTGAGGGCGCTTATCAGATGTGTACGGTCAAGGAGGTTTACGAATACCTTATCCGTATTGCCAAGCAGCCGAAAAAGTATGTCCTTTCGGACGTGATGCTTGAGACCCTTTCCATAATCGCATACAAGCAGCCAGTTACCAAGGCGGAGATAGAAAAGATAAGAGGAGTATCTTCCGATCATGCAGTGTCAAGACTTGTTGACTATGAGCTGATAGAGGAGGTAGGCCGTCTGGATGCACCGGGACGTCCCATGCTTTTCGGAACAACCGAGGAGTTCCTCCGTGTCTTCGGAGTTACATCCATTGAAGATCTGCCAACCCTTTCGGCGGTGCAGATGGAGGAGTACAGGCAGCAGGCTGAGGCGGAGGCTTCACTTGAAGTTGATGTCTAGCCGGGGGCAGTAAATAAACTTGAAAAAAACAATATAATAAGCTACTATAGACGGTAAGGCTTATGGAAAACCAAAGTTTTCTATACAATATATTATTTATTAAGGAGGAAGTATAT
>JAEEGL013519504.1_pt1 | contig 17975 bp, 18 predicted proteins | sample 9134231 | NCBI WGS metagenome assembly JAEEGL01 (sample SAMN16246548, study PRJNA631951) | gut metagenome | biome: gut microbiome; feature: rumen; material: fiber-attached | host: Bos | place: Iran: Karaj | collected 2018-10 | reverse complement strand
TACCTTGTGTACCAGGAATACCTTGTGTACCCTGGTCACCTTGTGTTCCATAATAACCCTGAGAACCTACAGTTCCTTGACTTCCTGAAAATCCCTGTGTTCCTTGGTCACCTTGTGAACCAACATATCCTTGTGTTCCTCGTTCACCACTTGAACCTGCTTGTCCCATTGGTCCTTCAACACCTTGAGTACCAATGTAACCTTGTGAACCTATATATCCTTGTGTACCAGTATCACCTTGTGTGCCTGGAGTACCTATTTCACCTTGAACACCTTGGCTTCCTCTCCAACCTTGTGTTCCTTGTTCACCTTGTGAACCAGTATAACCTTGTGTTCCGTATGTTCCTTGCGGTCCTTCAACACCTTGTGTTCCGTAGTGACCCTGTGAACCTACAGTTCCTTGACTTCCTGAAAATCCTTGTGTACCAATAGAGCCTCTAGTACCTTTTTCTCCTTGAGTACCCTGTTCACCTTGTGTTCCCTTATCACCTTGAACTCCTTGTGTTCCTTGATAACCTTGTGAACCGTAAAAACCTTGTGTACCTTTTTCTCCTTGAGTTCCAGAAAATCCTTGGAAACCCCATTCACCCTGAGTTCCTTGTTCACCTTGAAGACCTTGTGTTCCTTGTTCACCTTGACTACCAACTTCACCTTGAGTACCAGGTATTCCTTGTGGTCCTTCAACACCTTGTGTTCCATAGAAACCCTGTGTACCAGACCTACCTTGAGAACCAATATGACCCTGAGTACCTGACTCACCTATAGTACCTTGTTCACCTTGTGTTCCCTGTTCTCCTGCAAGTCCCTGTGAACCCTGTTCACCTTGTGTACCTCTTTCTCCTTGAGCACCATCTTCACCTTGGGTTCCTTGCCAACCTTGGGTTCCTTGGTCACCTCTTGTACCAATTTCACCCTGTGTACCAATCTCACCTTGTTGACCGATGATACCTTGTGTACCCCAGACTCCTTGTGAACCAATGAGGCCTTGAGTACCCCAAACACCTTGAGTACCAATAAGACCTCTTTTTCCTATAGGTCCTTCAACACCTTGAGTACCTATATTACCTTGTGTTCCATACTGTCCTTGAGTACCAATCGTTCCCTGTTCACCAACAAGACCTTGAGTACCCCAAAGACCTTGTGTACCAAATAGTCCTTGAGTACCTATTAAACCTTGAATACCATCTTTCCAACCGATGGGAAATCCATCCAACATTACTCTACCATTGCCTAAATCAACAAAGGCACCAGCAAATGCACTGCTATCTTTCAAGACTTCCCATTCACCCTGTGAACCATAATAAAATTTAACGAGTGATGAGTCAATAGCCATTAGAAATTAATTCTTTTCATTTTAATATTTATTAGAAGAAAAACAAAAAGGAGATTTGCTTAAGCAAATCTCCCAAACAATTAAATTTGATTTTTAATGGATTTTATTTTCAAGCTCTTCTATCCTGTAAACCAATTTCTTAATTACTTCAAACAGATTGTCATCTTCAGAAATTACAGTAGAAGATATTGAAGTTCCATAATATCCTGTCATTTGGACGTTTGCTCCTGTTGTCTGACCTGATGGACCAGCTTCACCTTGAGGTCCCTTGTCACCTTGAGGTCCCTTGTTTCCTTGAGGTCCTTGCATTCCACGTGTACCGATAGGACCTTGAGCACCAGGATAACCTACTTCACCTCTGAGTCCCTGTGTACCTTGTTCACCTTGAGCTCCCTTAGGTCCTTCTTCACCAGGCTCACCTTGTGCACCTTGATAACCTTGTGGTCCTCTTTCACCAGGAGCACCAGCTTCACCTGTATAACCTCTTTCACCTCTTGGTCCTTGCTCTCCTTGTGGTCCTGCAGGACCGCTAAATCCTTGTGGTCCTCTTTCACCCATTTCACCGCGGTCACCTCTTGGTCCTTGCTCTCCTTGTGGTCCCTGCTCGCCAACAGGTCCTTTAGCTCCTTGTGGTCCCTTGTCACCTTGTGGTCCTCTTTCACCGACAGGTCCTTGGAATCCAAGCGGACCTCTCAAACCTTGAGCACCAGCTTCACCGGGAGTACCAGGATAACCTTGAATACCTTGCTCTCCTTGCTCACCTTGTATTCCTTGATATCCTACAGGTCCTCTCTCACCAGGCTCACCTTGCTCACCAGCAGGTCCTCTTAATCCTCTTGGACCTTGTGGTCCCTGCTCACCAGGAAGACCTTGTGAACCTCTTGGACCTTGAGCACCTACAGTACCCCAGTCACCTTGTGTTCCCTTAGGACCCTTGTCACCAGGCTCACCCTTAGTTCCTTGTGGTCCGACAGGACCTCTTGGACCTTGGTCACCAGTAGGTCCCATATAACCAACAGGACCTCTCAAACCTTGAGAACCTTGCTCTCCTTGAGTACCAATCAATCCTTGAGTTCCCTGCTCTCCTTGAGTACCTTCTTCACCTTGAATACCTTCACAACCCCGTGTTCCCTGTTCACCTTGAGTTCCCTGCTCTCCTTGAGTACCGGGTTGTCCTTGAGCACCCTCATATCCTTGTGTTCCTTGTTCACCAACAGTTCCTTGTTCTCCTTGAGTTCCATAGAAACCTTGAGTTCCTTGTAATCCTTGTGAACCTCTTACTCCTTGTGGGCCGGCAAATCCTTGTGGTCCTTGTTCACCTTGTACACCAGGAAAACCCACAGGACCTCTCAATCCTGGAGCTCCTTGCTCACCCATTTTACCTTGTGTTCCGATTACTCCTTGAAGACCACGAGTTCCTTGGTCACCTTGTGTTCCTTTCTCACCTTGGTCACCTTGAGGTCCTTTCTGGCCTTGGTCTCCTTCAATACCTGGAGTACCTTGGTCACCTTGTGGTCCTTTATCTCCTTGCAATCCCTTGTCACCCATGTAACCAGTTTCACCACGTGCTCCCTTGTCTCCTTGTGGGCCTTTATCACCTTTAGGTCCTTGTGGACCAACAGGTCCCTGTGCTCCAACAAATCCTTGTGGTCCCTGAAAACCAACAGCACCTCTCAAACCTTGTGGACCACGTTCACCTACAACTCCTTGTGGACCTCTCAAACCTTGTGGACCAACTGGGCCCTGTTCACCGGTCTCACCTTTTTCACCTTGTGTACCTTCAAATCCTTGTGTACCTCTTTCACCTTGGAGACCAGGAAGACCGATAGGACCAACAGGTCCTTGCTCTCCTTCTGGTCCCTGCTCACCTCTAGGACCCTTTGCACCAGGTTCACCTTGAGCACCTCTTGGACCAATTGAACCAACAGGTCCTTGTGCTCCTTCAAAACCTTGTGTACCTATTTCACCTTGTGTACCTTGAAAACCTCTTGCACCACGAATCTGTCCTCTTTCAACTTTGCTCATGATTTTAACTATCATATCATGCAAAGTATTGATAGTATAATATTCAGCATTTAAGTCAATATCTACATCTGAATCTGTTTCTCTCTTTGCACCTAAAACAGTACCAGATGACTTTGCAGGAGAAGTGTTTCTTGTCAAATTGAGAGGAGCTCCTGAGCCGAGGAGTTCATCCCAAACTACTTCTCCCTCAACTTCATCAATTGCGCCAAGAACTTTCAACAATTCAGATGCTCTACCGATTGATTCGCCATTTGTTCCGTCACTTGTTGGAAATACAAAAATTGCATCATCTTTGATAGCTGCAATCTTATTCAATATAATGGCTTTTCCAACAGTGTCAAGAGCTTTGTAATCTATAATATCTTGAGCTGTTACTTTGTAAAACTGTGGAATATGCTTTTCTATTTCGGCCATTTTACGATTAATTATCATTTTAATATTTATCTAAATAAAAATGGGAGGGCGCATTTCTCAACGAACCCTCCCCGGAAACAAAAATCATCACCATGAAGAAAGAGTTTCCGATCGTTTCTTCTGATGTAGTTGTATTGGAATTAGTTAAATTTCTGAAAATGGTTTCCAAGTCAACATGTCAGTAACAGCACTAATTCTTTCTTGAATTTGCTGCTCGAATGTTGGTGAATTGATAACATTTGAAGAAATAGTCTGAATGATGTTTTCATTATTGATAGCTGCTATAACTGCTGCTTCAACATCTTCTTGAGAAATGATAGTATCTAAGATTTCCTTCAATGTGTGCTTTGTTCCATCATCTTCAACAATAATTTCATCATTTGCTATGCTATTATTGAATGAACAATGGATATAAGGATGGTTTACATCTGCTGAACCGATACCGAATACAAGTTCAAGAGTCTTTCTTGGCTCACCAGTCTCAGGGTCGATTGCCTTATGAGTATAATAAAAAGGAACAACAATAGGTTCACCAAGAACAAGTTTCTTGCTGATGATGAGTTCTACTGCTTCCTCAAAATTACTAGCAATTTTTCTATATGCAATAAATTTCAAAAGGTCAGCTGGAGCTTGTCCGTGTATACGGGGTAATGTATTTGTAGGACTTTGCATACTAAATAAATTTCATTTTATTATTTATTCAAGTTTCAACCTTATCAAAGCTGCAAATAAATATTCAAATAAACTAAATCATCACCAATAATTTATGAGCACTATAAAGCAAGACAGGAAAGACCTTGAGATGCTTTTGAACGGAATTAGTCCGATTGAGGGAAATAGCACACCTGCAACTCCCAATCAATCAACATTGGTACAAGGGCCTGCACCACAACAGCAACCATCTGTCATAGACAATGCGGGTTCTGAAATCGGAGTTGAAAAGGTGTTTGAGTTCAATTATGAGTCAATAAGGAAAGGCCTCCGTAAGAAGGCACGAAAGACTGTACTTAATATTGCTAACCATATTCTTACTGAAACTATGGTGGAGGAGGATTATGTACAAGATAAGATTGAACAGGATATTGAGACTTTGACTGATTTGTACATGCAAGTTGAAACGAACACTTTGATGCAACAAGCACTTGTAAGTACAGTGTCAAAAGGAAATCTTATGCCAAGATATTTTGAAGTATTCGGACAGCTTACTGAAAAAATATCAGCATTGAACAAACAAGTTGTAAGTACTGAGCAAACAATCAGAAAGACTTACCTTGACTTGAAGTTTGAAATTAGAGACAAGCAAGAAGAAGAGATGGGAGCAAATGGAAATCTCGCTCTTGGTACAACACAACCAACAAATACAGGAACACTTGTAACATCATCTCTTGATTTAATTGCAAAAGCAAAAGCAAAACACCGTGAAGCTATTGAGGCTGCAAAAGAAACAACATACGTAGAAGAATGATAAAAGAAATTTACATAAGAAGTCATAAAGACCCACATTTTGAACCTGGTATTGTTGATTTTGAAAATGAAATAGAGTCAGTAATAACACAAATCCGTGTTGTACTTGGCACTAAACCGGGTGATGTGTTGGGAAATCAAAATTTTGGAATTGATTTGGATTACTTGGTATTCAATACAGTAAAGAATGTTCAAGATATCAAGAAACAAATCAAGGAACAATTAGACTTGTATGTTATTCCTGGTAAAAATATCACTATAGATGTAGATATCAATTTCGGTAATTCAGGAAAGGGATATGACTATGCTCTAGTAGATATTATATTGAACGGCCGAAAAGCTTTGGGATTATTGGTAGACAAAGATTAATATATGGCAGCATCATACGAAGAAAGACAAAAAGAAGAAGATAAGAAGAAACGATTAAGACGAGTTTATTCAACTAATCTTATCAATCAGCTTATACAAGACCGTGCACTGGGTTATGATATTGATTATGACCCATTCTACATGCGTGATTTGGAACTCAGAGCACCTGGTGTAACTTTTAATATGACTCCTGAAGAGATGGAAGAATATCAGAAGTGCTATGATGATGCTCTTTACTTTGTCAAGAACTATTGCAAGTTCCAGACTGACAATGGAATGAATTTAGTAGACCTGAGAGATTTCCAAGAGAAGATTATCAAAATGGTCACAGATGAAGTTTACATTCCTAAAATTGATGATTTCGGTCCAAAGAATAGAAATGTAATCTGGATGGCTGCCCGTCAGTCAGGAAAGACGACCACTATTGCTAGTTTCCTCTCCTGGATGATTATATTTCATGCACATAGAAACATATTGGTAGCAGCTAATAAGGAAGACACTGCAACGGAAATTGTAAATAAGATAACAAACATTTTCAAAGGACTTCCATATTTCTTGAAACCCGGTTGTGATAGTTTCGGTAAGACTACACTGTCACTTGAAAACGGTTCAAGAATTCTTTCAACTGCAACTACAAACACTGCATCTATCGGTTTTACCTTGCACTGCGTTCTGCTTGATGAGTTCGCACACATTCCTGACAATATTGTTGCTAACTTCTGGCGTTCTGTATATCCTACGTTGTCATCATCTGAAGTTTCACAATGTATCATCACTTCAACTCCAAATGGTGTTACAAATAAATTCTATGATATTTGGTCAAAATCAATCAATCACGAGAATTCATTTGTCAATTTGAGAACTGACTATTGGGAAGTTCCAGGCCATGATGATGCTTGGGCAGCTAAGATGAGAGCAGACTTTGGTGATGAAGAATATGCACAGGAATTTGAACTTCAATTCAATGTTAATTCAAAGATGCTTTTGAAAGCAGAAGACTTGAAATTCTTAGACAGGTTCAAAGTAGATTTTGTTCACAAAGAAATAAGAGGAGCTACTAATCAATACTTGTTAGATGAGAATATCAAGTGGCATCCTGCATTTGACCCAAATGAAATTGAAGAGAATGATAAATTCATATTCTTGATTGACCTTGCAGAAGGTGCTGCAGAGAAAGAGGCTAAGTTCAAGAACAAGAAAAGAACTCCTGACTCAAATACAATCAACATCTTCAAAGTTGTTCCAAATTCTGTTGCAAATATGAAACGATATTTTGACAGGGGTTGTGAAATAAAAGATGCATTCAGATATATTCAAGTTGGAAAATATGAATGCAATACAGAAGATGAAATCTATTGCGGAAATGTTGCAGCTGCCCTTGCATATGACTTGATGAAAGATGACTTGAGAGAATCTGTAAAGATTATGGTTGAAATGAACTTCAACGGTAAGTCATTCGTACAGACTTTCATGCATCACCCAAATGCTTATGACGGAACAATATTGAAAACTTATCATACGAAGCCTATACCAGGTGAGAGACAGAGAAGAAGGACTGGATTCAAGACAAAGGCAGATAAAGAATTCTATTGTATTCGTGGAGCTAAGCTTGTCAATATGAAACGTATAATCGTATTTGACAAAGACACTTACAATCAGATGCAGTCATTTGGATATGTGAAAGGAAAGATTGAGGGAATTGCTTGCCATGATGACTTGTCAATGCCAGTATTCAATCATATTTCAAGAATGCTTGATGAAGCTACTTACTTAGAATGGCTTGATGACTATTTCACTTCTCTTGAAGACAATGCAAAGAAATATGCAATGAATGCTTTGATGGAGTTGTATGATATGGAAAATCCTGAAACAAGTGATGCTGAGTTCAAAGCTAATTATGGAATACAAGAGAATCCTCTTTTCCCAAACAATGAATACGCAGAGCCGTTGAATCCTTATTCTTCAGGAAGTCAATTGTCACCATATAGTTCAGGACAAGGAGGAATGTTCAATCCATATTCATCAGGAACACCGATGACTTATTCATCTCTGATGAGATAAAAAAGAGGGAAATTAATTTCCCTCTTTCTTTTTGACAATATTGCTGAGCTCTTCATTTGATGCGTCATATTTTGTAGCGACAGTTTCATAGTGCAAATACTTGACCAAATAATTACTGTCCATTCCTTGTCGGTAAATTCCATTCTTTATACTCCAAGGAGAAACTTCAAGAAGCTCACCATCAACTTCAATTGCAAGAAGCTCACCATCTTTTATTGCTCTTGGTTTTCCTGTGATTTGTTTTGGGGCCCAGATTTCTGTTCCTCTTGTGAACTTGTGCTTTCTTTTTTTCGGGACATCAACGCTTGTGCTAGCTGTGTTAGCAGCTGTTTGTTCTTCGCTTGTGCTTCGGCTAGTGATTTTTGTGCTAGTATCGCTGACTGCTTTATCTCTTCTGTCTGGTCCCTTGTCAGTATCACCTTTAACGTGTTTGCTAGATTCGTCAGACTTCTTTCTTGGCTGTTTGCTAGAGCTTGTATTTTTTGTATCGGCTTTAGAAGATTTTCTTGATTTTTTAGAAGAATCTGGTGTTCCCTTTGATTTTCTTCCTCCATCTTCTTTATCTTCTTTCTTAACAGTATTTCTCTTGTTTCCAGTCCTATTACGTCCGCTAGAAGTATTCCCAGCAATATCTTTATCCACATTTTTCTTTGCAGGTTTTGTTTCTTTCTTGGAGTTCTTATCCTCCTTTGGAGAGGACTTAGTCTCCTTTGACGGTTTACTTGTCTTTGGTTTTACTTCCTTCTTGGATTCCTTTGAAGTTTGTTTAGAAGCTTCCTGCTTCTTCGTTTTAGAAACAGGAGCCTCATCATCAAACAATGCAATACCAATTGGAGCTTCTTTCTTTTTTGCCATTAGAACTCAATGATTTTAAGAATGTGATTCTTATGCTTCCTATTGAAAATTCCGTAATTATCTTCATTGTAACTTTGAACATCAAATGAATTGTATCTCATCATGTCAAGACCAATGAAGCGGACGGGCCAAAATCTTGCAATCTCATCATTCATTCTAGGATTGTTGTAGAGAATCTCGTGATAATGACCATATACCCATAGGCTAAGAGTAGTCCTGTTAGCATTGTATAGAGTATAAGCACCTTTGCTAATAGTTTCTCTTTCAACCTTAATATCATTCTTTAGAGGAAAATCTCTTAAATACCAACCTTCAAGATTTGAATCATTTATAGGAAGACAGAAGTCTGGTGCAGAATGTGTACAAACACAATTGATTTCTTTATTTGTTGCAAACTCTGCAGGAAGAGGTTTTACTTCTTCACCATACCAATAACTCTTTGTGGGAACTCTCATTGTTCTGTCAATACTGACTGCACCACCCCAAAGCAAAATCCTGTAAGGATATTTGTCATTGTCATGTTCAACAATTGTAAAATCTTCTGCAATGATTACATTAGGATAATCGGTTGCAAATTCGTCATCAATGTATTCAAACCAAGTAGGGTCATCATGATTACCACGGAAGAAAATGACAAAAATATTTCTTGTAGAAAACATAGTCTGCATTCTCTGGAAGAACTCTTTCATCTTATCCCTTGAATAGAAACCAAGACCAATATCTCCGCAGACAATAACACAGCAGTTCTTAACTTTGCAAGAATTCACAAGGTCATCTGCAAAAGTAAGAAACTCACCGTGAATATCACCCACAGTGAAGATACTCTTAACTAACTTGGTATCAAGTTTAATAAGTTTATTCTGGTATCTCATATCAATGTTCTGTAATTCCTATTTTTTCACCGTTCAACAATTTCAAAAGTGCATTGTTGGTAATTCCTAAAACAAATGACTTATTCTTGGTGTGTATTTTAATATATGAATTTTCTATCGTTTCTGAAAAATTTTCTTCAAGGTCTTTTGCAGCATCTTTTATCATCTCATTGGTTACCAATCCATTATGATAACAACTTATGAAAAAGTTATTGTCTCTCATCCAAGGCTTTGTTCCTTGATAAATCATCTTTTCATCAAGACCACCCTCATTCCTATAAATTTTGTTCATGAATTTATAGTCATAGTCTCTTGTGTTGTCAAATCCTCCGATAGAAAGAAGTGTGTTCAAACGAATAACAAGCTGACTTGGGTCACAACTTGCACAAGGATGGATAATCCTATATCCTTTGTTCTTTCCAGTTCCTGGTAGATAAGCAAGACGGTCTGCATATCTGACAAATCGTTGTGAACCATATTCATCAACCATATTCATCCATAAAGGCTGTTCATTTTCAAGGCAGTAGTTCTTAACAGTAGCTATGAAATTTGGATGAATGATATTGTCATCATCAAGAACATATACAAGAGGATTTGAATCTTTGTAGACCTTATTCTTCAAATCTTGAAGCGGTCCGTTCATCAATGCACCGCCATAGTTTTCTTGACCTTGAGTGCCTTGATAATACATAACATAAGTTATATTGTTCTCAAGACAGACTACCTCCGCTTTCTTTATATTCAACGGAGACATATCTGCATTGTATTGGTCAAAACACCACACCCAAACAGGGCGGAGTTCTGTCTCGTCTTTAAATCTTTTTGCTATGTTCTTTGCAATAGGATATAAATTCTCTGTTCTTAATACTGCAGTGACTAAAAGTATATCTGTCATACTTGCTGAGGAATTTTATTTTCTTCTGGAATCATTGGTCCAAACAAAGTTTGAACATACAACTTCCACATAGCAGGTTCTGTAAGACATTTGTTCTTAAATAGTGACATATCTTGAAGGCACTCTTCATAATGACTTAAACAGTATCTGATTTTCTCACAGATTTTCTCAATATCATATTCACCGTACTTTTCAATCTTATTCCAATTGGGAATAGGATAGTCATCAAATGTACTTGCACATCCTTCATTGTTAAGAAGAAGCACACAGTCTCTTAATGCTGCTTCTCTTGGGCACATCTCCCGTCCTTCAAACTCATTGAAATCAACATATACTTTTGCACTGTCATAAATATCAATAAGTTCTTCTTTTGTCATATACCCGCTACCTTGTTCTGGTCCAATTGAAACGAACTTAACATCAGGCATAGCTGCTTTGATTACTTCAATGAATTCAGCATTAGCGGGCTTGAACGGATTGTAACAAACAATATCTTGTTTTTCTACTTTCGGCTTTTGAGTATAAAACAATGGATGAACTCCATGAGAGAATCTCATTCTATTTGTTATTCCGTGATACAACAAATCTCTTCCAGCTGATTCACCTTCATACAGATGCAAGCATCTTTCTTCAAGAAACTTAAGACGATAGAACATCTTTCTCTTTGAAGTCTTCATTGTCAAATCATTGTATTGAAATGAAGATGACATCCACCAAATAATGATTTGTGCTTTCTTGAAATTACAAAAATGTTCAAGGTTCTCTGGATTTTCAATCATTATCTCAGGAATGAAAATAATTACATTCTCATCATCAATAACATCTCTCCAATTGCCAGCATTTATATCATACAAATTCTTGTAATAGTCATTCTGTTCAAAATCACCAGCGAAGCTGTAATTGAACAATTGAGCATTCACACCTAAAGATTTCAAATAAGCTGCAAACTTATTCAAAATCTCCGCACCACCAGTCTTGGCTTCTTTTGAATTACCCCAAATCATAAGTTTGGAGTCCTTTGTTATTTTAATCATCTTTGTATGGTCCAAATCTTTTTTCGTAAATCTCAATCAGATGATATTTCTCATCAATTGCAGTCATCATATCTTTCTTATACACTTTTCGTTGTGTATAGAAATCAGTACAAATCTTTGGAATAAAACCCGGTAAGTCACGTTTATAAACAGCACCAGACGTACACATGATTTCATCTGCTTGTCTCTTATGACCTTTGTCTTTTACAATGAAAGTCTCTGGTGAGATATTGAATTGTCTGATTGTAGTAGGATAAAGTGATGCAAAGTCGAGTGCAATAACATTCTTGTAAATACCTGAAATTGGTTGATAAACAAATGCTCCTTCATATCCTTCATCAGCACCGTCATTCTTTTTCTTACCGATATTCGGCATTACTCGTCCTTCTTTGTAAAGATACTCTGACTGAACGATTTCAAGACTTCTCACTGGGCTGAATGCAGTCAATGCATCAACATGCATAAGGTTAGCAAGACCCAAGAATGCAGAGCTTGTTTTAATCTTGTTGTCAATTTCACGGACAAGAATACTATCAATTGCATTATAGAAGATATACTCTGCTGGCTTTTGTCTCCACAACTCTTTGAATCCAAGCTGATGTTCAACCTTCTTTGCATTAACTACAGTTTGTGAAACCCAGTCAAGTTTATTTGACTCTTTGACTTCAACAGACCTATCCCATTTGATATAAATCTCCATATAGTCATACAACAACTTATGCTTTGGAAGACTAATCTTCACACCTGCTTCTGCTTGTTGTGGAGTATAGCTATACCAAGTTCCAGTCGGTGACAAATATGAAATATCAATACCTAAGTTGTTTGCTCTGTTATATAAGTAAGGATAGTCATATCCAAAGAAATTCCAACCTGTTGCACATGGAGCAGGATAAAGAAAATTCCTGAAAAACGTGTGCAGCAATTCAACTTCACTGTCAAATGACAGATATGTAAATACATAATCAGTCTTGAAATCTTTGCAGTGTTCATTAATCTGTTGCTGAATCCATTGAATCTGTTCTCCTGTCAATTTGACTCTTCCAAGAACATATACCTGATTATCTGTAACCCATGAAATTGTATTAACCGGATTCTTCGCTTGACTTGCTTCAGGAAAACCATCATCATCAACATCAACCTCAATATCACAGAAAGAAGTCTTTGGCATATACAACTTATTGATTTCTGCAATTTCAGGATTTGCAGCAATCAAATCAAGAAGAATTTCATGAATTCTTTGTTCTGTCAAATAACCATTTACTGGGTCTTTGACTACAGTCTTGTAATCCCATGACCTGAAATTTCTATCTGGAGTCTCACCTCTCTTGCAGTATTTCCATTGATACATCTGAGATGGTGGTATAATGTAAGTCAAATATGATATACCACCATCTTTATTGATGTAAGACAGCACAAGCTGACGAGCTGGCTGTCCTTGTTCATTCAATACATCTCGTATTTCTGTAGTAACTATCATATAAATTATATCTTTTACTGGCTTACATTACTACCAAATCCTTTTTCTCCTCTTTTACTTTCTGAATGATACTCTTCAAACTCTTTTGGTGTAATCAAATTAGGCTTACTCAAAATAATTGGAGTATGAATAAACTGAACAAGCTTCTGTCCTGTTCTGATAATTGTTGCTTCATCTGTAAAATTCGCAATACCAAGATGAACTTCACCAGAGTAATCAGAATCAACAATCTCTGCAGTATAGACAAGGCCTTGCTTTGTTGAAACACCAGACTTATTTGCAGCCATCAACATTGTTCCAGGAGCGATAGCAGTCTTGACACCTGAAGGAATAAGAATTCTTGAACCTGGAAGAAGAGTAATTTCAAGAACTGTCTTATCATCTATCTTAGTGATATTATATCTTACATGAGCATTTGGATTCTTAGATATCAAATCATGCAAGAAATCTCTTCCGTATTCAGGAACATAAAAATCAACACCAGCAGCTTCACCTGTTCCCCTTGTCAAATCATGAACATTTCTAACTTTAATGTAATTAAATTCGTCTAACTTCATAAATTCAATATTTCTTTAGTTTCTTATAAATATTCTATAACAAATTGCATTGAAAGTTTAAGAATGGGATTATTAAATTACGAGTATTCCGAGGTCACAAATTTCATCGCCATAAGAGGTTACATTGAACTCTCTAAAGGTATTGTAGCTACTTGTGAAGCTTACGTCAATAAGACTTTCACGTCTTATATGAACGGAAGTTTTCAGGAAGTCGAGCATTCTATAGAAGACAATGCGAAGAGTGCAATAGGAAATCTCTCTGAAAAGATAAAACGGTACACAGGAGTAGTCACTACTGTAACAAAGCATGCAAGTGAATTGACTGAATTGATGCAATATTGTGTTGAGCATATCAAATATTACACTGCTAAATATCTTATAAAAGAGCTTCAATTGATAGGAATGAAATTGAAAGCAATTATTCTTAACATTAAGATGTTTATTGCAAAAGCTCTAAGAAAAATACTTATTGCAATGGCCAATGGATTGGCTTCAGCTGCATCGAGTGCTTTTGTAATGGCATTAATAGTTAAGATTCAATTGATTGGACAAATAATTGGTGTAGCATTGACTGCAATTAACACTCTGTTAACTATGCTTCCTCCTATGATTACCGTACAGCCACAAGCAATGGCATTGTTCCCAACTCCTAAGAGCTTGAGAAAAGTTGATATCGTTGCAATCAATACTAATAAGAGTATATGCAACAGATTGCCCGAACCTGTTTGGGTTGCAATCCGTGAAGCAACACACATCGTTGATGTAATTAATGTTCCTATTAAAATAGCTATGGTAGCTGCTTGTGCAGCAAGTGGAATAGCACAGGCAAAGAGCAAGAGTCATGATTTTGAGATAATGGGTTGTAAGAAACTTTCATTGTTAGACCCTGAAAAAGTAATCAAAGCGATTGAATTCATCGTACAACTTATACCAATTCCACAAGCTCTTCCAAAATATGAAAAAATTTCAATCATTAATTTAGGATATCTTGCTTGGTTATTGACATCATTTGAACTTGCAGGAAAACAATCCTTCGGAATGATGGGAATGCCATAAACAAAAGAGGAAATCATTTCGATTTCCTCTCTTTATATTCTTTACAAACATGGTTTGGAGCTGGTAAATAGCCGTCACCTGTAAGTTCAGTCTCTTTGTAAACCTTTGGCTGGAGACGTTTCTTCTTTCTTTCTGAAAGCCACTTCCTGATGAAATACATCAATGTTTTTCTTTTGGTATTGGGATTGGTCTGCATTCTATAATCTTAGTTTTTTTGAATGTAGGGAAAAATATTATTTCATCAAAAAATGAATAATACGCTTTGAGCTTAGGAGTATCATAGTCATCAAGCAAAGTTATTTCTTCAACTTGTGATTTCGTAATATCACCCAAAGACTTCTTTATACCCATTATAACGTCACAGTTAAGGTTGCTGTTGATGTAAATGACTCCGGTATATCTCTTTGATTTAGCTCCAGCAGCAATAAGTCTTTCAATCTCAGTATTGACAATGAACCTATGGGTTGGTTTTGTTACATCCAATCCAGACTCGGCTATAAGAGTATCAATATCAATAATGTAAAAGGTATTGAGATTTGTGAATACATTCTTAAGTTTTCTATACGGTTCAATTGTAATATAAAACTTCATTAAAAGAGACTTATTTTTCTTCTACTGTGTATTTATTCATTGAAAAACAGCTTTACTCTTCTTCGTAAGACATTCTAAGAGCGTCAGAAATGCTCTTAACTATTTCATTTACATCCATTTGCTCGACCAAGCAATCAACAAATTTCTCACCTCCATTCTCAAATTCTGCCTTTGCAATATTGTAAATTGATTTGCTAGGAAGATTGATTGTCAATGACAATGATACCTCAGTAGGATGTTTCTTACAAGTCTTTGCAAGAATCTTTACAGGGTCTGACTCTGCAACACCTGAGATAGATACAGGTCTGTTAACTACAGTAGGAGCAACAACTGTTGGCTGTACATAAGTAGGTTCTGGAGTGCTTGCAGGAATTCTCATAGGAGTTACATCTTCTACATAGTCTCCATTGTACTCACTATATGAAGGAAGCGGAAGCATTTCACCTCTATATCTAGGAGGAGTATATCTTTTCTCTCCAATCTTTGACTTGTCAATGTTCAAGCTATTTCCATTACCTGATGCACCTGTAATATCTTCAAGAGGTGGAACATCAACTGTTTGTTCGCCTGCTGCTGGGTCCATATATGTATATTTTCCCATTTTTATTGTCTCAAATCTCCAGGTATCAGAAGGATTTGCAACTTCAACCATTACCTTTCCTCTCAGGTCAGCAGCATTTCTTGTCATCTGTGAAATGAATCTCTGATTGCAAGCTTCACCACTTTTGAAATTGAAAAAATATTCTCCATCTGTACAAGTAATATTGTCAAGTGTCTCTACTTGGCCTGCATTCTCTCCATCTAACCACTGGAAATATCTTCTCTGTCTCATTATTCTTTGATATTAATTTTATTTACTTTTATTTTTGTTATTTGAATCTTCTGGGATGATGAGTCTTCCGTATTGCTGTTGGTATTCTTTGACCCAGGGGGTTTCTTCCCATCCTGGGGTTTCAAACCAGGAGAGATAGTCTTCTCTGAAGTTTTCAAGAGCTTCTGTAAAATGCGCTTTATAATTTGCATGTGATATTACATTCAGTCTTCTTTCATAAATTGTAAATGTATGCTGTGTACCTTGAATTCTCCATACAATAGATAACATCGGGTCATATTCACTTACTTGTGCTTGCGCGAATTCAATTGTAATAGGACCTCTCCATCCCCTTGGATTTATCTCTACTGTCTTTATATCTGATATACATCTAGAAAAATCAAAATTGTTTGGCATAATTAAATATCTGTTTCCTCTTCTTCTGGACCTTGTTGCGCATAATTAGAACTTGCATCTGCATAAAACATTCTTCTACGGACAATTTTCTCATCACGTTCTTCCTTTGCCTCAATAGCATCTTCTACCATCTTAACAATATCTGCATTTGAACGTCTGTTTGCAAGTGCACCTGAAATCTTTCTTGTTCCCAATAATGCTGAACCGATACCGAGAATAACAATAACTTTATCAACAAATTCTAATATGTTTCCTGCTTCATCTTGATTTACAAGATAGAATACAAACAATCCAAGAAAAACAAGAATAGCAGTAAACGTCAAAATAACTCCGCAAAATCCAGTAGCAGAAGTTTCACCTGTCATTCCTGATGTGACCATTTCTTTAAATGATACTGTAATTTTGCCAGTTTCTTTATTCTTGCACATCTCTCACCTTCGTTTATTTAATATTATATATGAGAAAAAGAGTTAAGATTTCTCTTAACTCTTCCTAAAAAAGTTAAACTTATAATGTCATTATAACAGGAATTAATCTTTTTTAGCATCTAAAATATCATCGAGCTTCTCTGCTTTGACTGATACAATACTCCACTCATCCATGCAATGCTCGAACTCTTTCTCAACTCTGTCTGCAGCTTCCTGTGGAGAACCACAATTTGTTACAAGATAAGTCTCTCTGGATTTCTTGATTTTAGGTTCACCCTGCTTGTTGACGATACCGGTATCTTCTTCAATAGATACTGTAACTTTGTAATACTCTGTAACTTTCATTGTTTATTTAATTAAAATTGAACTTTCTTCTTTCTTATCTTCTGTATCACCAAGGATTTCCTTAGCTGCAGATTTGCTTAAGAACTCATCAGGAATTGTTCCACACTTGTCACAGACATAAACAGGAATCGGATAGAGCTCTTCTTTACCAGTAGGACTTACAATAGCTGATACCTTCTTGAGGATTATAGCTTCTCTGAAAACTTTACTGCCACATTTCGGGCAAACTACATTAGGAGATTTATAAATCGCCTTTGCAGTATTCATCATTTGTAAATTATCTTCCATAATTATTAAATATTGTGTATTATCAAACCAAGTTTATCTAAAAGTGTATTATAATAGTCTTCATTGTAATTCTTTATATAGTCTTCAATAAGACCGAAATGACGAGCATATATATGAATACTTCCACAAGAGAAAATTATTTCTGGTGTTTCATCAACTTCAATTCCGTTGGCATTCAAATCAGAAATAAGTTTGTTTGCAACATATTTATGCCAAGCTAAATCATTTCTGAAACCGAAAATTGCATCACAGCTTCTTTGATAAACGATATAAACAAGCTTTCCGTTTCTAACAAACTGATGTGTATAACAAGTGCACATAAAATCTGACATTCCATTTTTGTTATAATCATACTGCATTTCAGGACGAGTATAAATCATAACAGCTCTTCTTGTATTCGGGTCATTGATTAACTGTCTCAAACAATTTCTGTATTGATTCTTATTTTCTTCACTGAAAATACACCAACCATAGTTTGAATTGATAAATCCATCTTTGTCTGCAACTTGTTTCCATACAGCTGGAATCTTACCAGGAATATCATACACATTCAAAGACTGAGACAGATACCACTCTAATTCTCTTTTGACATAATCTTTGTCAACTTCTTTGAATATCTTATCATCTGTTACAATGAAATTCTCTCCTACTATTTCAACAGTTGCAGAAGTTTTTTCTTTAGC
>JAEEGL011369378.1_pt1 | contig 17975 bp, 33 predicted proteins | sample 9134231 | NCBI WGS metagenome assembly JAEEGL01 (sample SAMN16246548, study PRJNA631951) | gut metagenome | biome: gut microbiome; feature: rumen; material: fiber-attached | host: Bos | place: Iran: Karaj | collected 2018-10 | reverse complement strand
TGCGGCAAAAATGCATTTTCCGGGAGGGATCGCTTGCGATTCCGGAGGAAAATGGATACATGCTAGTCAGAAAATCCGTGTGCGCAGCGCACGCGCGGATTTTCGCTGTTTTCCCTCTCGTTGAAAAACCTATGGTTTTTCAACGATTTAAGGAGCGGAGGGACGTACAGTCTCTCCGCGCCTGTTTATGGGGAAATCGCGGGGGTGGGGAGGGGAGCATGGGCCGGAGTGAATTTTGACAGCGGATGTCCAGAAATTGTTACAAAAGTTCTCAAAAAAATAACAAAAACTAACAAAAATAACTTGCGTCGCAGGCGGCCCCGGGGTTATAATATACAGGCTTGCGTTGGGACAGCTATGCGCAAATGCCGGTTTTCGCAGGGCTGAGGCGCGCAGGCGCAGGGATGAACCGGAAGGTTGCGGCACGCACAGCCGGGAATTTCCGGGGACCAGTCCGCCAATCGGACGACGGAGCTCATGCCCGTCGTGCAAATCATCATAGGAACACGCCCGGCAGCGTGTGCATGAGTTCAAATCAGGAGGTAAGACAATGGCTAACCAGAAGATCCGCATCAAGCTCAAGGCCTACGAGAGCACCGTCATCGACCAGAGCGCCGCTCGCATCGTCGAGACCGCCAAGCGCACCGGCTCCCGCGTCTCGGGCCCCATCCCGCTGCCCACCGAAAAGGAGATCGTGACGATCCTGCGCTCCCCCCACAAGCACAAGGATTCCCGCGAACAGTTCGAGATGCGCACCCACAAGCGCTTAATCGACATCCTGCAGCCCACCCCCCGCACGGTCGACGCTCTGACCAAGCTGGACCTGCCCGCGGGCGTTGAAATCGAGATCAAGCTGTAAGCGGAGCAATCTGCGGGAACCGAACGAGGCGGGCGAGGGCGTCCATCCTGCGTCGGAAGCGCCGCGCGGCCAGGGAGGTTCCAACGGCTTTATCAAGCGGAAGCAATTCCGCCACCATATTGTTAAGAGGTGTAACCATGAAAAAGGCAATTCTCGGCAAGAAGATCGGCATGACCCAGATCTTCCTTCAGGATGGCCGCCTGGTACCGGTGACGGTCCTGGAAGCGGGCCCCTGCACCATCACGCAGGTGAAGACCGCGCAGACCGACGGTTACGAGGCAGTCCAGGTCGGCTTCGGCGAGCTCTCCGAGCAGAGGGCCAAGAAGCTGCTCAACAAGCCCGAGCTCGGTCACTTCAGCAAGGCCGGCGTCGCGCCCGCGCGGCATCTGCGCGAGTTCCGCTTCGATGACATCTCCTCCTACGCGGTGGGCGGCGTCATCAAGTGCGACGTGTTCCAGGAGGGCGACAAGGTGGACGCCATCGGCATCAGCAAGGGCCACGGCTATACCGGCGTCATTCAGCGCTGGAACCAGCACACCGGTCCCATGGGCCACGGCTCCAAGTATCACAGGGGTGTCGGCTCTCTGAGCGCGAACTCCGATCCGTCCCGCGTGTTCAAGAACAAGAAGATGGCCGGCCAGTACGGCGGCGAGCGCGTTACCATCCAGAACCTTGAAGTGGTCAAGGTCGACGCAGAGCGCAACCTTCTGATGATCAAGGGCGCGATTCCCGGCGCCAACGGCAGTCTCGTCATGGTGCGCGACGCAGTCAAGGGTTGATAGGAGGACGCAATCATGCCTAACGTGAAAGTATTCAACAAGCAGGGCGCCGCGGTCGGCGAGATCGAGCTGGCCGAAGAAATCTTTGGCGCCGAGGTATCCGTGCCCGCCATGCACCTGGTGGTTCGCGCCTACATGAACGCGCAGCGCCAGGGCACCCAGTCCGCCCTGACCCGCACCGAGGTGCGCGGCGGCGGACGCAAGATCTACCGCCAGAAGGGCACCGGCAACGCGCGCCATCACGGCCGCCGCGCTCCCCAGTTCACCCACGGCGGCGTGGTGTTCGCTCCCAAGCCCCGCGACTACCGCATCAGCGTTCCGCGCAAGGTTCGCCGCCTGGCGATGAAGAGCGCCCTGACCAGCAAGGTTCAGGAGAACGAGCTGATCGTGGTGGACGATCTGACCCTCAACGAGGCCAAGACCAAGAGCGTGGTCGCCATGCTGAAGGCCCTGGGCGCGGACAAGAAGGCCCTGATCGTCACCCAGGATGCGGACCAGATGATGGTGCGCGCCAGCAACAACATTCCCGGCGTGAAGACCACCTTCGTGGGCAGCCTGAACGTCGTGGACATTCTCGGCTATGACAAGATGATCATCGCCAAGAACGCCGTGGAGCAGGTCGAGGAGGTTTACGCAGAATGAAGAGCGCTTATGACGTCATCATCCGGCCGGTGCTGACCGAGAGATCCTATGACGCCATGGCCGACAAGAAGTACACCTTCGAAGTTGCCGTGGACGCCAACAAGACCGAGATCAAGCAGGCGTTGGAAGAAGTTTTTGAAGGCGTGAAGATCGCCACCGTGAACACCATGCGGGTTCAGGGCAAGATCAAGCGCCAGGGCCGCACCCAGGGCCGCCGCCCCGAGCGCAAGAAGGCCATCGTGACCCTGAAGAAGGATTCCAAGAGCATTCCGTTCTTCGAGGGCATGCAGAGCGAGGCCGAATAACCGCCGAGCTCCCGAATTAAGGCAGGTTCGCCGAAAAGGAACCGATTCAGAAAAGGAGAGAAAACGATATGGCCATTCGAGTCTATAAGCCGACTTCGCCCGCAAGGCGCTTTATGTCGGTGCTGACGTTCGAGGAAGTCACCAAAAAGACCCCCGAGCGCTGCCTGACCACCGACCTTCGCAGCAAGGCGGGCCGCAACAACAGCGGCAAGATCACCGTTCGCCACCAGGGCGGCGGCGCCCGCAGGAAGTACCGCATCATCGACTTCAAGCGCGCCAAGGACGGCATCCCCGCCACCGTGAAGGCGATCGAGTACGACCCCAACCGCACCTGCTTCATCGCGCTTCTGTACTACGCAGACGGCGAAAAGGCCTACATCCTGGCCCCCCTGGGCCTGAAGGTGGGCGACACCGTGATGAGCGGCGCCGAGGCCGACATCAAGCCCGGCAACTGCCTGCCCATCTCCAACATCCCCCTGGGCACCCTGATCCACAACGTTGAGATCAAGGTCGGCCGCGGCGGCCAGATGGTCCGCTCCGCCGGCACCGCCGCGCAGGTTATGGCCAAGGAGGGCGAGTTCGCCCAGATCCGCCTGCCCTCCGGCGAGGTGCGCAAGGTTTCCATGAACGCCCGCGCCACCATCGGCCAGATCGGCAACACCGATCACGCCAACGTGCGCATCGGCAAGGCCGGCCGCTCCCGCCACCTGGGCATTCGTCCCACCGTGCGCGGCGTGGTCATGAACCCCGTCGATCACCCCCACGGCGGCGGCGAAGGCCGTTCCCCCGTCGGCATGCCTGCGCCCATGTCCCCCTGGGGCAAGAAGACCCAGGGCGTCAAGACCCGCAAGCATCGCAAGTATTCCGACAAGATGATCGTATCCCGCGCTTCCAAGAATAAGTAAGCCTGAAAGGAGGCAAACCAAGTGAGCAGATCCGTCAAAAAGGGCCCCTTCATTCAGCCCGCGCTGCTCAAGCGCGTTGAAGAGATGAACAAGACCGGCGAGAAAAAGGTTCTCAAGACCTGGTCCCGTTCCTCCACCATCTTCCCGGATTTCATCGGACACACGGTTGCCGTCCATGACGGCCGCAAGCATGTGCCGGTATACGTGACCGAGGACATGGTCGGACACAAGTTCGGCGAATTCGCCCCCACCCGTACTTTCAGGGGACACGCCGGTGAAAAAGCGTCTACCCGCAAGTAACGGAAGGAGAGAAAAGATATGGCAACTCGTGTAAGAGAAAAGGCCAAGGCGCGCAAGGCCAACGCAGACCGGCGCCCCCGCGCACAGGCCAAGTACGTTCGCGTCACGCCCCGCAAGGCTCAGATAGTGGTTGATCTGATCCGCGGCAAGCAGGTTGACGACGCGCTGGCCATCCTGATGTACACGCCCAAGGCGGCGTCCCCCATCGTGGAAAAGGTGCTCTCCTCCGCCATCGCCAACGCGGAGAACAATCTGGAAATGGACCGCTCCACGCTGTATGTAGCGGAAGCCTACGCCAACCAGGGCCCCACCCTGAAGCGCTACTGGGCCCGCTCCCACGGCCGCGCGGACATGATCAAGAAGCACACCAGCCACATTACCATCGTGCTTGACCAGAAGAACTGAGGAGGGTAAAAAATGGGTCAGAAAGTAAATCCCCACGGCGCTCGCGTCGGTGTCATTCTGGACTGGAGCACCAAGTGGTATGCCGGCAAAAAGGATTTCTCCAATAACCTGATCGAGGATTACAAGCTCCGCAAGATGCTCAAGGAGAAGCACAATGTGGCCGGCATCGCGAACATCGACATCGCCCGCGCCGGTTCCAAGGTGCACGTGACCATCTACACCGCCAAGCCCGGCGTCATCATCGGCAAGGGCGGCGCGGGGGTAGAGGCGCTGAAGAAGGAGATCGAGACCTTCACCGGCAAGCAGGTCGCGCTGGACATCCTGGAGGTCAAGAACCCGGACATCAACGCGCAGCTGGTTGCTGAGAACATCGCCCAGCAGCTGGAAAAGCGCATTTCCTTCCGCCGCGCCATGAAGCAGGCCATCACCCGCGCCATGCGGCCCCAGGGCGGCAGGGGATCCCACCAGCAGCTGCAGGCCGCCAAGGGCATCAAGGTGACGGTTTCCGGCCGCCTGGGCGGCGCGGACATCGCCCGCAGCGAGGGCTACCACGAGGGTTCCATCCCGCTGCAGACCCTGCGCGCGAACATCGATTACGGCTTTGCGGAGGCCCGCACCACCTACGGCCGGATCGGCGTGAAGGTTTGGATTTATAAGGGACAGATTCTGCCGAAGGCCGCCAAGAAGCCCGAGGCCAGCAAAAGGACGGAAGGAGGCAAATAAGTCATGCTGATGCCCAAGAGAGTCAAGCACCGCAAAACACAGCGCGGGCGCATGAAGGGAAAGGCCCAGCGCGGCAATTTCCTCGCCTATGGTGATTACGGTCTCGTCGCGACCGAGCCTGGCTGGATCACCTCCAACCAGATAGAGGCCGCCCGTCAGGCCATGACCCGCCACACCAAGCGCGGCGGTCAGGTTTGGATCAAGATTTTCCCGGACAAGCCCGTTACGGCGAAGCCGGCCGAGACCCGAATGGGTTCCGGCAAGGGCGCTCCGGAATACTGGGTAAGCGTGGTAAAGCCCGGCCGCGTCCTATTCGAGATCGGCGGGATCCCCGAGGAGACCGCCCGCGAGGCGCTGCGCCTGGCCGGCCACAAGCTGCCCATCACGACGAAGCTCATCAAGCGTGAAAGCATCGAACAGGGTGGTGAAGAGCAGTGAAGACCAAAGACGAACTGAAAGCCCTTCGGGACAAGACCACGGCCGAGCTCGACACCGATTTGAAGAACAAGAAGAGCGAGCTGTTCAACCTCCGCTTCCAGCTTGCCACCGGTCAGCTGGACAACACCGCGGCGATCCGCGAAGTCAAGAAGGACATCGCCCGGGTAAAGACCATCATGCGTCAGCGTGAACTGAACAAGCAGGCATAACGCGAAAGGAGGCAACAAAACATGGCCGAAGTCAGAGGCAATCGTAAAACCCGCACCGGCGTTGTGGTCTCCGATAAGATGGACAAGACCATCGTGGTCGAGATCCGCACCCGCGTGAAGCACCCGCTCTACGGCAAGATCATGAACCGTACCAACCGCCTGAAGGCCCATGACGAGAACAACGAGTGCGGCATCGGCGACACCGTTCGCGTAATGGAGACCCGCCCGCTTTCCAAGGACAAGCGCTGGCGCCTGGTGGAGATCATCGAAAAGGCGAAGTAATCGCCGGCACCCGATCTGCAAAGGCAGATCACACAAGGAGGAAGTAAGCTATGATTCAGCCTCAAACCAGATTGAAGGTTGCGGATAATTCCGGCGCCAAGGAAATCATGTGCTTCCGCGTGCTGGGCGGTTCCTTCCGCCGCACCGGCAGCGTGGGCGACGTGATCGTCGCCAGCGTGAAGAGCGCCAACCCTGGCGGAACCGTGAAGAAGGGCGACGTGGTCAAGGCCGTCATCGTCCGCACAAAGAAGCAGTACCGCCGTCCGGACGGAACCTACATCCGTTTTGACGACAATGCGGCGGTTATCATCAACGAGCAGAAGCAGCCCAGGGGCACCCGAATCTTTGGGCCCGTGGCGCGGGAGCTGCGCGAGAAGGATTATATGAAGATCGTCTCGCTGGCACCCGAAGTGCTGTAATGGAGGTAACACGACATGACGAAGCTTCATGTTAAGTCCGGCGATACCGTCGTGGTTGTCTCCGGCGATGATAAAGGCAAGCAGGGCAAGGTTCAGAAGGCCTTCCCCTCCAAGGGCACCCTCGTGGTGGAAGGCGTGGCCATGGTCAAGCGCCACCAGAAGCCCAGGGGACAGGGCATGCCCGGCGGCATCATTGAGAAGGAAGCCGCGATCCAGGCGAGCAAGGTAATGCTTGTTTGCCCCAAGTGCAAGAAAGCCACCCGCGTAGCCCACAAGTTTGTTGAGACGGATTCGGCCAAGCCGAAGAAGGTTCGCGTCTGCAAGAAGTGCGGCGAAGTGTTCGACAACTGATGTAAAGGAGGAAATACGCAGTGGCCAGCAGATTACAGACTAAGTACCGCGAGGAAGTAGTTCCGGCGCTTCAGCAGCGTTTCAGCTACAAGAACGTCATGGAGATTCCCCGGCTGGAAAAGATCGTCATCAACATGGGCCTGGGCGATTGCAAGGACAACGCCAAGGCGCTGGAGCTGGCCGTTGAGGAGCTCACCACCATCGCCGGCCAGAAGCCCCTTGTGACCAAGGCCAAGAAGTCCATCGCGAACTTCAAGCTGCGCTCCGGCATGAACGTCGGCGCGAAGGTCACGCTGCGCGGCGACCGTATGTATGAATTTGCCGACAAGCTTGTCAGCATCGTGCTCCCCCGCGTGCGCGACTTCCGCGGCGTATCTGCCAAGGCCTTCGACGGCCGCGGCAACTACTCCCTGGGCGTTCGTGAACAGCTCATCTTCCCCGAAATCGAATACGATAAGGTCGAGAAGATCCGCGGCATGGAGATGATCTTCGTCACCACCGCCAAGACCGACGAGGAAGCCAAGGAACTGCTCCGCCTGCTCGGAATGCCGTTCATGGCGTGATAGAAGGAGGAATTTCGCGTGGCTAAGACAAGCATGAAGATCAAGCAGCAGAGAACGCCGAAGTTCTCCACCCGCGCCTATACCCGCTGCCGCATCTGTGGGCGCCCCCATGCGGTGCTCCGCAAGTACGGCGTGTGCCGCATCTGCTTCCGTGAACTGGCTTATCAGGGCCAGATTCCCGGAGTTCGCAAGGCCAGCTGGTAAGCTGGGTTTCACGGAAGGAGGTTATTCAATGGTTATGAACGATCCCATTGCGGATATGCTCACCAGAATCCGCAATGCACTGGTTGCGCGCCACGACGCTGTGACCATGCCCGCTTCCAACATGAAGAAGGCGATCGCCAAGATCCTGCTGGACGAAGGCTATATCAAGGGTGTGGACATCATCGACGACGGCCTGCAGGGCCAGATCAAGATTGCCCTGAAGTATGCGCAGGGCAAGGAATCCGTCATCAAGGGACTGAAGCGCATCTCCAAGCCCGGACTGCGCGTGTACGCCAAGAACGAAGAGATCCCGAAGGTGCTGGGCGGCCTGGGCGTGGCCATCATTTCCACGTCCAAGGGCGTTATGACCGACCGGGAAGCCCGCAACGCGGGTGTCGGCGGCGAAGTCCTGGCCTATATCTGGTAAAGTTGGAGGTGCAATAGAATGTCTCGTATCGGCAAGCTTCCGATTCAGGTTCCTTCCGGCGTTACCGTGACCATCTCCGACGACAACATCGTTACGGTCAAGGGCCCCAAGGGCGAGCTGAATCAGAAGGTCAACAAGGAGATCAAGGTTGGGCTGGACAACGGCGTGCTGTCCGTGACCCGTCCCAGCGATTCCAAGCCCCACCGCGCAATGCACGGCCTGTATCGCGCGCTGATCAACAACATGGTCGTGGGCGTGACCAAGGGCTTTGAAAAGGTCCTGGTGATGGAAGGCGTCGGATACCGCGCGCAGGTCGACGGCGGCAAGCTGAACATGGCGCTGGGATATTCCCATCCCGTGATCGTGGACCCGCCCGCCGGCGTACAGTTTGAGACGCCCGCCCCCACCCGCATCGTGATCAAGGGCATCGACCGCCAGGTCGTGGGCGAGATCGCCGCGGAGATCCGCGCGTTCCGCAAGCCCGAGCCGTATCTGGGCAAGGGCATCCGCTATGAAAACGAGCACATCCGCCGCAAGGAAGGCAAGGCCGGAAAGAAGTAAGAGGGAGGTAACCGCAAATGTTTAACAAGCGTGACCGCAACGAAGTGCGGAAGATCCGTCACGAGCGCGTTCGCAAAAAGATCAGCGGGACGCCCGCTCGTCCCCGGCTGTGCGTCTACCGCAGCAACGCCCACATCTACGCCCAGGTGATTGACGACGTAGCCGGCAACACCCTGGTGGCCGCTTCCACGGTGGAGAAGGAGATCGCCTCCCAGATCGCGGAACTGGACAAGAAGGGCGCCGCCAAGCTGGTGGGCAAGATCGTCGCAGAGCGCGCCATCGAGAAGGGCATCAAAGAAGTGGTGTTCGATCGCGGTGGATACATCTACACCGGCCGCGTGGCCGAGCTGGCAGCCGGCGCTCGCGAGGGCGGTCTGGACTTCTAATTGAAGGAGGATATAAACGCTATGCAGCGCAATGATCGCAACGAGCGCAACGATCGCAACGATCGCTTCAATCGCGAAGAGCAGGTGAAGGAATTCAGCGAAAAGCTGGTTGCCGTAAACCGCGTATCCAAGACCGTGAAGGGCGGCCGCAACATGCGGTTCTCCGCGCTGATGGTCGTGGGCGACGGCAAGGGCCGCGTGGGCTGCGGCACCGGCAAGGCCGTTGAAATTCCCGAGGCGATCCGCAAGGGAAATGAAGACGCCAAGAAGAATCTGATCAACGTGCCCATCGCCGGCACTACGATCCCCCACGCGGTGGTCGGCGTATTCGGCACCGGCATGGTCAAGATGCTGCCGGCCCCCGAAGGTACCGGCGTGATCGCGGGCGGCCCCGTCCGCGCGGTCATCGAGGCCGCGGGGATCAAGGACATCGTGACCAAGTCCATCGGCACCAACAACAAGATCAATATGGTCCGCGCCACCATGGCTGGACTTTCCCAGCTTCGCAGCGCAGAGCAGGTAGCGGCGCTCCGCGGCAAGACGGTCGAAGAAATTCTCGGCTGAAGGGGGAATTGATATGAAGCTGAAAATCACGCAGACCAAGTCCACCATCGCATGCCTGAAGAATCAGATCGCCAACATCGAGGCGCTGGGCCTTCACAGGATCGGCCAGACGGTCATCAAGGAGGACACTCCCGCCATCCGCGGCATGATCTTCAAGGTGAAGCACATGGTGAAGGTCGAGGAGATTAATGACTAAGGAGGTTCCCACATGAAACTTCATGACTTGAAACCCGCTCTGGGTTCTACCACCGCGCCGAAGCGGCTGGGCCGCGGCATCGGTTCCGGTTTGGGCAAGACCTCCGGCAAGGGTCACAAGGGCGCCAAGGCGCGTTCCGGCGGCGGAAAGCGGCCCGGATTCGAGGGCGGACAGATGCCCCTGACCATGCGCCTGCCCAAGCGCGGCTTTACCAACATCTGGCGCACCGAGTATGTCGCCGTCAATGTTGAGCGCCTTGAGATCTTTGAGGACGGCCAGGTCGTCACCCCCGTGGAGCTGATCGAGGCCGGCATCATCAAGAAGATCGAGGACGGCGTAAAGATTCTGGGCAATGGCGAACTGACAAAGAAACTCACGGTGCAGGCCAACAAGTTTACGGCCTCCGCGAAGGAAAAGATCGAGGCGGCAGGCGGGAAAGCCGAGGTGCTCTGATATGCTTGAGACGTTGAAGAGCATCTGGAAGGTTGAGGACCTGAGAAAGAAGATCCTGTACACGCTGTTCATGCTGCTGGTGTATAGGCTCCTGTGCTTCATCCCCACCCCCGGCGTCGATACCTCGCAGATCCAGACGGCTCTGGAAAGCTACTCCCTGCTGGGCTTCATCAACTCCATGACCGGTTCCGACCTGGGCAACTACACGATCATGGCGATGGGTATCACGCCCTACATCAACGCCTCGATTATCATGCAGCTGCTGACGGTCGCGATCCCGAAGCTGGAGGAGCTCTCCAAGCAGGGCGAGGAAGGCCGCAAGAAGATCGCTCAGATCACCCGCTACGTCACCGTGGGCCTGGGCTTCCTGCAGGCCATCGCGCTGACCATCGGCCTGAAGGCCAACGGACAGGGCGGTTTCCTGAGCCTGCTGACCATCGGCTTCTGCCTGGCGGCCGGCACCGCGCTGGCCATGTGGATCGGTGAGCGCATCACGGAGAACGGCGTCGGAAACGGCATTTCCCTGCTGATCTTCGCGGGCATCATCGCCAACCTGGCGAAGTCCGTGTACACCAACATTTACTACATCATCGCTGGAGCGGTCACGGGAACGGCCTCCGGCGTGAGCGTTCCCAGCTTCCTGGCCGGCATCATCGTGTTCATCATCCTGGTGATCGGCATCGTGTTCGTGGACCTGGGCGAACGCCGCATCCCCATCCAGTATGCCAAGCGCATGGTGGGGCGCAGGATGTACGGCGGCCAGTCCACCCACATCCCGCTGAAGCTGAACGCCTCCGGCGTGCTGCCCCTGATCTTCGCTTACGCGATCATGCAGTTCCCCGGCACCATCCTGGCGTTCTTCCCCAACAGCGCCGCCTATAACTGGTGGAACACCAACGTGAGCTCCAGCAGCATCTGGTACGCGCTGATCCTCGCGCTTCTGATCTTCGGATTCACGTTCTTCTATTCCACGATCTCCTTTAACCCCGTGGAGATCTCCAAGAATATCCAGAGCAACGGCGGCATGATCCCCGGCATTCGCCAGGGCAAGCCCACCTCCGATTTCATCCAGCGCATCACCCGGCGCATCACCATGTTCGGCGCGATCTTCCTGGCCGTGCTGGCGCTGCTGCCCACGATCATCTACTCCCTGTTCAACGTCAGCGTGCCCTTTGCGGCATCCTCGCTTCTGATCGCCGTTTCCGTGGCCATGGAGACCATGCGCCAGCTGGAGAGCCAGATGCTGATGCGGCACTACAAGGGATTCCTGAAGTAACAGCGGAGGGCCGGATATGAAGTTGATTTTTCTGGGCCCTCCCGGAGCGGGCAAGGGAACGCAGGCAACGGGCATCAGCGCCAGCCTGCGCGTACCCCACATTTCCACCGGCGACATGTTCCGCGCGGCCGTGAAGAACCAGACGCCCATGGGGCTGAGGATCAAGGAATACATGGAAAGCGGACAGCTGGTGCCCGATGAAGTGGTCATCGAGATGGCAAAGGAACGCCTCGCGGAAGACGACTGCAGGGGCGGATACCTGCTGGATGGATTCCCCCGCACCGTGGAGCAGGCGGAAGCGCTGGAGAAGTTCTCCGCGCCGGACGCTGTAATCAACATCGAGGTGCCGGACGAAAAGCTCATGCACCGTCTCACCGGGCGGCGCGTGTGCGCAAAGTGCCACGGTACCTTCCACATCGAGACGCTCGCGGATGAAAAGGTCTGTCCCGTTTGCGGGGCGGAGCTGATCCACCGCGACGACGACAAGCCCGAGACCATCGGCAAGAGGCTGCAGGTCTACCACGAGCAGACCGCGCCGCTGATCGGCTATTACGAGGGCAACGGCAAGCTGAGAACGGTCGATGGCGACAATCGGCCGGAGGATGTCTACAAGGCCATCCTCGCCTCTTTGGAGTGACGCATGATCGCGATCAAGAGCGAAGCACAGATTGAGAAGATGCGCAAGGCGGGCGCCCTGCTGCGGCGCGTGGAAGACGCGGTCCGCGATGAGATCCGCCCCGGCATCTCCACCCTGCACCTGGACCGGCTGTTCGAGCGGCTGGTCCGGGAGGCGGGGGGAATTCCTTCCAGCAAGAACTATCACGGATTCCCCTATTCGATCTGCGCCAGCGTCGACACGCAGGTGGTGCACGGCTTTCCCACGGAGGAACCCCTCCGGCAGGGACAGCTGCTGAGCATCGACGGCACGCTCATCCTGGACGGATGGCAGGCGGACAGCGCCTTTTCCGTGGTTGTCGGAGGCGGCAACCCCCAGGCGCAGAGACTCATCGACATCACGGAGGAGTGCTTCTGGATCGGCGCGAAGATGGCGCGCCCCGGCGTGAAGCTGGGCGACGTCTCCCACGCGATACAGATGCGCGCGGAGAAGAACGGCTGCGGCGTGATCCGGGACCTGTGCGGTCACGGCATCGGCCAGGAGATGCACGAGGACCCCAATGTGCCGAACTTCGGCACGCCGGGGCGGGGCGTGCGGCTCCAGAAGGGCATGACGTTCACCATCGAGCCGATGATCTCTCTGGGCGACTGGCGGGTATACGTGGAGGACAACGACTGGACCATCATCACCCGGGACCAGAGCCTGGCGGCGCACTACGAACACACGCTGGCGATCACCGACGACGAGCCAGAGCTTCTCACCTTCCCCGGCGCGAAGGTTTCGGAGGTGCAGATATGAAGAAGCTGCCCCTGGAACCCGGAAGCGTGGCCTATTCCAGGGCCGGCCGGGACGCAGGCCGCATCTGCGCGGTGCTGCAGGAGGTGGACGAGGACTTCGTTCTGACGGTGGATGGAAAGCTCAGAACCATGGAACGCCCGAAGAAGAAGCGGCGCAAGCACCTGGAGCCCACGGGCAGGGTGCTGGAAGAGATGAAGAGCCGCATTGCAAACGGACAGACCGTGTATGATCATGAACTGCGCGCGTGGCTGAAACGGGAGGAGGGTTAGCAGCTTGTCCAAGTCCGACGTAATCGAAGTTGAAGGCGTTGTCACAGAATCTTACCCCAACGCCATGTTTGAGGTTCAACTGCCCAATGGGCACAAGATACTGGCGCATGTCTCCGGAAAAATGCGCATGAACTACATCCGCATTTATCCCGGTGACAAGGTCACGATCGAGCTTTCGCCCTATGATCTGACCCGAGGCCGGATCACCTGGCGAAGCAAAACCTGATTGTAAGGAGGAAACGTCATGAAAGTCAGACCTTCCGTCAAGCCGATCTGCGAGAAGTGCAAGATCATCAAGCGCAAGGGCCGCGTCATGGTCATTTGCGAGAATCCCAAGCACAAGCAGAAGCAGGGCTGATACCTTACCCGGCAGCATTCGATCAACGGAAACGGCGCCGGAGCGGCTGCCCGCTCCCGAGGGAACGGGTTCCGGCGGCCTTTCACATAACACCGTCCCAGCGCGACGCCAGGCGCGGGATACCACGAGCCTAAGCAATTTGGAGGTGCATTCATCCCATGGCACGAATCGCAGGCGTTGACCTTCCCCGGGAAAAGCGCATTGAGATTGCCCTGACCTATATCTACGGCATCGGCCGCAACATCGCGGATGAGATCATCGAGGGCACCGGCATCAATCCCGATACCCGCGTGAAGGATCTCTCCGAGGCTGAAATCAGCAAGCTGCGCGATTATATCGACCACAACGTCAAGGTGGAGGGCGACCTTCGCCGTGAAGTCTCCATGAACATCAAGCGCCTGATGGAGATCGGCTGCTATCGCGGCCTGCGGCATCGCCGCGGTCTCCCCGTGCGCGGCCAGAACACCAAACAGAACGCCCGCACCCGCAAGGGCCCCAAGAAGCAGGCGGCCGGTAAGAAGAAGGCAAAGTAACTCACGAGCCGAGCAAGTTCATGCGAGATTGATTTAGGAGGATATTTGCAATGGCAAAGCCGAAGCTGAAGAAGGTTACCCGCAAACGCCGCGAGCGCAAGCTCGTGGAGCGCGGCGCGGCCCATATCCGTTCTTCTTTCAACAATACCATCGTGACGATCACCGATACCGCGGGCAACGCCCTTGCCTGGGCGTCCGCCGGCGGACTGGGCTTCCGCGGAAGCAAGAAGTCCACGCCTTTCGCCGCGCAGTCCGCTGCCGAGACGGCCGCGAACAACGCGAAGGAATTCGGCCTGAAGACCGTGGAAGTCTATGTAAAGGGCCCGGGCGCCGGCCGCGAAGCCGCCATCCGTTCCCTGCAGGCTGCCGGTCTGGAGGTCAACATGATCAAGGACGTGACGCCCATCCCGCACAACGGATGCCGCCCGCCCAAGCGCAGAAGAGTTTAACAGGAGGTTTCCAAAATGGCAAGATATACAGATTCCGTTTGCCGCCTCTGCCGCCGCGAAGGCTGCAAGCTCTTCCTCAAGGGCGATAAGTGCTATGGCCCGAAGTGCCCCGTGGCCCTGCGTCCCACCCCTCCCGGCGAGCATGGTCAGGCCCGCCAGCGCAAGCAGAGCGAGTATGGCCTGCAGCTGCGCGAGAAGCAGAAGGCGAAGCGCACCTACGGCGTGCTGGAGAACCAGTTCCACCGCTACTTTGACGAAGCGGAGCGCATGAAGGGCATCACCGGCGAAAACCTGCTGATCCTGCTGGAGCGCAGGCTGGACAACGTGGTGTACCGTCTGGGCTTTGGCGCCAGCCGCCCCCAGGCCCGCCAGCTGGTTCTGCACGGACACATCCGCGTGAACGGCAAGAAGGTCAACGTGCCCTCCTTCCTGGTGAGCACCGGCGACGTCATCTCCATCCGCGAGAAGAGCGCCGAGGCCGATAAGTTCAAGGCCTTGCGCGAAGGCACCGGCAAGGTGATCCCGAAGTGGATGACCATCGACGCGCCCAACCTGAAGGCGACCATCGACGCGATGCCCAAGCGTGAAGATATCGATCTGACGGTCCAGGAGAACCTGATCGTCGAGCTGTACTCCCGCTAATGAGATTCCCCGGTCGGAAGGAACTGCGTTCTGCTCCGTGGGCGCATCCAGTGGGGCAGGCGCACAGCTCCGCGGGCGCGGCAGGCGCCGCACCGCGTTAGGAGAGGAGGAAACGCTTCGTGATCGATCAAATCGAAAAGCCGAAAATCGAGCGGGTAGAGCTTGGAGAGAACAGCCGGTACGGCAAGTTTGTGGTCAACCCCCTGGAGCGCGGATTTGGCCAGACCCTGGGCAATTCCCTGCGCCGCGTGTTGCTCAATTCGCTGCCCGGCGTCGCCCCCACCTGCGTTCGAATCGAAGGCGTGCAGCATGAATTCTCAACCGTTCCCGGCGTGAAGGAAGACGTTGCGGAACTGATCCTGAATATCAAGCTCATCAGCGCCAAGCTGTTCACCGATCAGCCCAAAATCGTTACGATAGACGCATACGGTCCCTGCGAAGTCACCGCCGGCGATATCAAAATTGACGACGAAGTCGAAATCGTAAACCAGGATCTGCACATTGCCACGCTTTCCGAAGGCGCGCACCTGCAGATGCAGATCACCCTGGAAAAGGGCCGCGGCTACGTTTCCGCTGAGAGAAACAAGCAGATCGCTGTGGAGCGCAACAAGGTCGGCGGCATGCCGATCGGCGTCATCCCGGTGGATTCGATTTTCACCCCCATCCGCAAGGTCAGCTATTCCGTGGAGGACACCCGCGTGGGCCAGATCACGGACTATGACAAGCTGACCATCGAGGTTTGGACCAACGGCAGCATCCTGCCCAAGGAGGCGCTGGCCTCCGCGGCGCAGATCCTGACCAACAACATGCGGCTGTTCATCGACCTGACGGTGAATGTCGTCCGCGTTGACTACAACGAGCCCGAGAACGACACCAAGGAAAAGGTGCTCGAGATGACCATCGAGGATCTGGACCTGTCCGTCCGCGCCTTCAACTGCCTGAAGCGCGCCGGTATCAACACCGTGGCGGAGCTCGTGCAGCGCAACCAGGAAGACATGATGAAGGTTCGCAACCTGGGCAAGAAGTCCCTGGAGGAAGTTGAGCAGAAGCTGATCGCGCTGGGCCTGGCCTTGAAGAACAGCGACGAATAAGCGTTTATCGATACTGAGCATCATCAAGGGAGGAACACACAATGGCCAATCGCAAGCTGGGCCGCCCGTCCGACCAGAGAGTTGCGCTGCTGCGCAACCAGGTGACGAACCTGCTCTGGTATGGCAAGATCGAAACCACGCTGGCGCGGGCAAAAGAGGTCAGCTCCATGGCGGAGCACCTGATCGCCATCGCCATCCGTGAATGCGACAATACCGTCGAAGTGGAAAAGAAGACCAAGAACGAAAAAGAGCAGATCGTGATGCTGAACGTCACCAACGATAAGCCCTCCCGCCTGGCTGCCCGCAGGCAGATCATGCGCTATCTGTACGACATTCCCGCCGTGCAGAAGGAAGGCGAGGACAAGGACGATTTCAAGGCCCGCGTCCGGAACGTGAAGCATCCCGTGGTGGAGAAGCTCTTCCGCGAGATCGCTCCCAAGTATAAGAAGCGCACCGAGGAAAAGGGCCAGGGCGGCGGATATACCCGCATCGTCAAAATGGGCCCCCGTCGCGGCGACGCTGCCGAGATGGTCGTTCTCGAGTTGGTCTGATCAATCTACACAGCAAGGCTGCCGGGCAGGAATCCCCCTGTGCGGCAGCTTTGTTTGCGCAAAGGGGCGAAGGAAACGCGCCCCGGAGGCTGTCGGAGAGAAGGGAACAGGGTTTTGAAGGGAAAGGTTTACTACGGTTGGATCGTCGTGGCGTGCGGCGCGACCATCATGGCGCTGACCACGGGCATGATCGCCAATACATACGGGCTGTTTATCATTCCGGTGGCGGAGTCGCTGGGCGTCAGCCGCGCGCAGATGAGCCTGAGCCAGACGCTGATGAGCATGGGCTCCCTGGTGATCTCCCTGACGTCGGGGCTGCTGTACAAGCGGTATAAGATCCACAGCCTGATGAAGATCGGGTGCATCGTCGTGCCGGTGTGCTATTTCATCTATTCCCGCAGCAACAGCCTGTACCTGACCTGCGCCATGGCGATGACGGTATCCATGTTCACGGCGCTGCTCTCCTTCATCCCGTTTTCACTGATTCTGTCCAACTGGTTCCACAAGCGCACGGGCCTGGCCGTAGGCATCGCGTTCATGGGCAGCGGCATAGGCGGCATGATCTTTTACGCCGCCGCGGGGACCATGCTGACGGCCTGGGGCTGGCGGACCACCATCGCGTTCATGTCCATCCTGAGCGGGGCGATCATCATCCCGCTGGTGTACTTCGTGGTGAAGATCAGTCCCTTTGAGAAGGGGCTGACGCCCTATGGCGAGGAGGCCGGGGAAAAGCGCGTCGCCGAGGAATACGGGGAGGGTTTCCAGAAAACCATCCGCCGGTGGCAGTTCGCGCTGGTGCTGGTGGGGCTGATGGGCCTGGGCTTCTTCTGCAGCGTCATGAACGGCACCCTGACGCCGTATCTGCAGGACGTGGGCTATTCCGTGGTGGCCAGCGCCATGCTTTCCTCCGGGTACATGGGCGCCCTGACCGTCGGAAAGATGATTATGGGCGGGCTGACGGACAGGGCGGGCGTGTTCGGTTCCCTGGGAGTGATCGCATCGTTCATGATGATCGGCATCGTCACGATGCTGCTGGCCGGCTCGCTGCCCTTCGCCCTTCTGAACGTGGTGGTCATGGGCATCCACGAGACCACCACCACGGTGATGGTGCCGCTGGTGGTGCGGGAGACCTTCGGGACGAAGGACCTCAGCTCCATCAACGGTCTGGCCTTCGCGGCGGTCTATGTGGGAAGCTCCAGCGCGCCCATGGTCATGGGCCTGATCTACGACGCGGCGGGCAGCTACAGGCCCGGCTACACCGCCCTGTTCGCGGTGGTGGCCGTGTGCGCCACGCTGCTGATGCTGGCGGTGCGGAAGGCCCCCGCCAAGGCGCTGAAGGACCGCGCGTGAGAGGTTTTTCCCGGCCGCGGGCCGGGATGCGCGGGCGGAGGCGGTCGCCTCCGCCCGCTTTGTGCATGATC
>JAEEGL010517354.1_pt1 | contig 17975 bp, 12 predicted proteins | sample 9134231 | NCBI WGS metagenome assembly JAEEGL01 (sample SAMN16246548, study PRJNA631951) | gut metagenome | biome: gut microbiome; feature: rumen; material: fiber-attached | host: Bos | place: Iran: Karaj | collected 2018-10 | reverse complement strand
CACCGAGAACGTCGCGGACAAGGTCAGCTCCCTGCTGCTCTATGTGCCCGAGCTGATGCTCCACGTCAGCCGTCCCGTCCGCTGGGATTCCGACCACGTGACCATCATGAACGACATGACGCTCGACTTCTTCAAGGAACTCGTCCGTTCCGAAGCCCTGCACCGCGCGCATGTCGGCCTCGACTACTTCGATGCCTCCATCAACCGCATCGGCGCCTACATCATTGGCACCCGCGCTACGCAGAAGTGCATCCTGAGCGCCCTGCTCGAACCTCTTGCAAAGCTTCGCGAATACGAGGCCGAGGGCAAGGGCTTCCAGAAGCTCGCCCTCCTCGAAGAGGCTAAGACCCTGCCTTTCGGCGCAGTGTTCGATTACTTCAACTTCAAGAACGGAGTTCCCGTAGGCGAGGAATTCATCCCGGCCATCGAGAAATACGAACGCGAGGTTACCTCGAAGCGCTAAACAAAAGAAGGCTGCCAAACGGCAGCCTTCTTTATTATCAGGAAGAAGAATTAGATCTTCTCGCAGACAAATACATACTTGTCGTCTTCGGCCATCTGGTCAGGAGTTGCTTCGTAAACTTCCTTCTTGTCATAGAGCTTAAGCTCGGTCTTGATGCAGTTGTTGGCATCGACATTGAGAGGATAGTAAGCGAGTTTTGCTGCCCACTCATCTTTAACGACTCCGTTGTCCTTATCGGCTACACCCCACCACCAGGCGGTCTTCATCACGTTGACAGAGGCACGTCCGAGAAGTCCGGTCTCATAAACCCAACGCTTAACCTGTGCGTCTTCGTCCCATTCGGAGTGGATACCGGCGGCATTTGCATTAGGATAGTAGGTGTGGAATTTCTTCCTCCAACCTGCTGCGTCAACATCATCGCTGACCTTATCTGCGATACCAACGCGGGTCCAGTATTCCACGTTTCCATCTTCGTCGATGTTCTGCAGAGTGGTGACGGTGCCGTTTACATCAAGATACACGAGGAAGCCGTTCTTGTCGTACTTGACATTGTAGGTAGGAGCGTTGTCCTTCATGTAGTTCTTGATAGTGGTTGCGTGCTTGTTGGCGTCGAGGGTCATCTCAAAAAGAAGACCGTTTTCGTTGAGCTCATCCTTGATGGTGAGTTTGTTGCCCTCATAAGTGAACACAGCCTTGGTGTAAGGTTTGCCTTCATAACTCATGGAGATTTCCTTAACGGTGCCATCGGCGTTGTAGGAATAGTCAAATACATCGCCGCTGTGAGAATAGGACTTGATACGATAGGTAGGCTGGGCGAGGGCCTTGGAGTCTTCGTCACCTTCTTTTTGTTTCTCATCCTTGTTGCAGGCTACTACCAGGATTGCGGCAGCTGCCATCAAAGCAAATAAATACTTTTTCATAATAAATAATAATGGATAAAAAGGTTAATAGGATATATAAGTTTTAATTGAATCTATGCATTTAAGAATGTCATACCAATTATCGTGATTCGAATTAATAACACGGTATTGGAACTTCGCTCCGTTCTTCTTGCAAGCGCAGTAAAGGGCATCCAGATCATTGTAATAGGGGGATTCGTCGGTGCCTGCGAAATAAATTTCCTGATCTTTTACAATCATGGGCGACATTCCGGTGGCGGCATCTATGTAATAACTCTTATCAAATGCTGTCGGACCCATTGCCATGGTCTCGGCTCCGCCCTCCCCAATTGCAACCACAACTTGTTTGTCATATGGATGAGATACTTTCCAGATGCTCATCCAATCATTCAGGCTTTTTTGGGAAAGATCGCAAGGAAGAAGGGCATAGCCTGTTTTTGAACTGGGGCGCAATAAAGCATTCATTACCGATGTAACGAAAGCTTCGCTCTTGCCCGTGTGCACTATAAATACTGCGGTACCTGTGCCATTTGTTTTGTAGATATCGGAAAGCCATGTTCCGTCGGTCTCGGTCTGCACGGTAGCCGGAGTCCAATCAAGTTTCTTCGTCGGGGTCCAGAGATTTCCGCCGTTCATATAATAATCGAACATTGGAAGGACCTCTTCCAGGGCGGGATTCCACACAGAAGAACTGTGCCCGCCATCAACAACGCGCCACTCATGCTTGTATCCATGATCTGCCATTACGCAGTGAAGGGTATCATTCGCATAAAGGAGGTTCGATTCATCGTCACCGCAGATTAGATACCAGTTGACGGTGGAAAGAGCCTCTCTGTTTGCGTCATTAAAGTAATAAATGGGGCAATGCTGTTTGTAATATTCAGAAATGCGGGAAGGCCCGGAAGCATTGGCGGGGCCGAATATCTTGCCCCACTGATCCTGCCATCCACTAGGAGATTCTTCCATATACTGCCAGTCTGTTCGTACCGACATGGACAGAGGTGCGCAGGCAATGAACATATCCGGATTCTTCTCTGCCAGTGCGATTGCTCCGAAACCACCCATGGAATAGCCGGTAATCGCTCGGTGCTGCTTGTCCGGGATAGTCCTCAGGGTTTTGTCAATCGTCGGAATGAATTCCTGAATGAACATATCCATGTAACTGAATGTGCCGTCGTAACGATTGCAATAATACGATGAAAACCCTTGTGGATAAACGTAAATCATCTCGGATATTCCGGACGAGGTCATTTTGTCTATCTTGCTGTTCGCGTGCAGGTAATTGCCATTCCATGAATTGTTATCATCCCCAAGGCCGTGAAGCATATAGACTACTCCGTAACGCTTTTCCTTATCAACCATGTAGTTTTCAGGGAAATAAATCGAATACAGGATATCGCGTTTAAGAATGTCGCTATGCATCACATTGTCCTGGCTATAGCGCTTGAAAGTGGAAGGATCCACTTCGGGCAACTCGGGTCCTTTGTTGCCGCAGGCGCAAGTGCTCAAGAGCACTGCCAGAAAAAACAGTTCGATTCTAGTCTTCATCATATATCACCATTTCCTGTGCGTTAATCTCATAATCCTTGTGAGGATTCAAAAGTTTCAGCGTCAGCGTGTGGTGTCCGCTCCCAAAGCAATACTTCGAGAAGATCTCGTACTTGCGCGTGATGTAGTCGTGCGGCATTACGAACTCTTCCACAAGCTCCCCGTCCAACCATGCCTGGATGTGCGCGCAGTAGCCGCTGTCGTCGTGTCCGGTCTTGACCACGCTTCCTTCCACCACTATCGAGTTGCCGTCGAACTCAAGCGTCAGGGTGTCGGAGAAGCGTTTTTTAAGCACCACCTTCCCGACCGGTTTTATGCCCTCGAACGACTGCTCGTAGCGCACTGCCACAGGCTCTTCAGTTGTAAAGATGAAATCTTTACCCTCTACGTTGCACCCGGCGGTCTCTTTCATGAGGCGGAGGTTCTCTTCGCAGGCTGTGTTGAGGCTGAGGGTGGTGTAGGGGAAGGGTAGATCCGCGATTGCATCCGCCCCCCTGCGGTATTTCTCGGGGATGGCCTTGTAGCCCTGCATCACACCCAGGATGCCTGCGGCAGATGCGGGGTTGCAGTCGGAATCCTGTCCGCAGCGGGTGGATATCTCCATTGTCTTTTCGAAATCCCCCTCGCCGTACAGCAGGCCGATGACCACATAGGCGGAGTTGATGACCGCGTCGATGTTGAAGCCGTTCCATACTCCTTCCGGGCAACCCACGTCGAAGCTGTGGCGCTTGTCCACTTCGAACCAGCAGGCCTTCCAATCCTTGGGGTACTTTGCATGGAACTTGATCACATCCTCTATGGCATTGCGGAACTTGGTGCCCTCGGGAATAGTCTTGAGGGCTTCACGTACTATGGTGGGGATGTCGTCGCAGACGTATGCCAGAGAATACAGGGCGCTCACATACACGCCGCCGTACCAGCCGTCACCGTAATTCATGATATGGCCGATGCGGTCCGCGATCGCGGCTGCATCGTTGGGGCGTCCCGGGGTGAGCATGCCTATGAAGTCGGCCTCGATCTGGAAGTCGATGTCATCTGCGTGGGGATTGTATTTCCAGTGGCCGGACTCGGGGGCGCCGCGTCCGTTGAGAATGTTGTAGCGGGCGGCTTGATTGGCATGCCATAGCTTGTAGGGAGCGTTGGCGAATCGGTCGGCAAACTCGGAGGCGGGAGCCTCGATGCCAAGTTCCGCCATCACCTCCAGGAAGGTCAGATCCATATATACATCGTCGTACAGGCCGGGATCTTCCACGAAGGTTTCGCTGATGTAGCTGTCGCTCCAGAAGATGGGTTCGGCATCCTGAATCAGCCCGCCCTTGAACTTGAACTCGGTGGGGCCTCCGTATGTGCAGCCTATGGTCTGTGCGAACCATCCGCCGCGGATGCGATCCATCATCTCCTCTTCGCCCATGCGGACGGTCTGCCCGTACTTGAAGGAAGGGCCGGCGCAGGAGGCCAGAAGTATAACAGATAGTAATAAAGCTTTTTTCATTAGTTATGATAATAAGTGTCCGGTGCGGGTTTCTCGGAATAATACTGTATTGCGTTGATTCTCAGGAGGTACTGGGCGGGGTCGGGATTGCGCCAGACCATCTTCACGTGGTGGCGGCCTTCGGGAAGCAGGTACTTCCAGGCCGGCTCAAGCTTGCGGGAAGTCCCCTTCATGGGAAGGATGGATACCTGGTCGAGCTCGCCGTCTATCCAGACCTCTATCTCCGCCACATAAGGGTCGGCCTCCTCCGCCAGGGCGAAGACCTCGGAGCCTACGTGCTTCTTTGAAACGCGGTCGGCGTAGCTCTTGCTGATGCCGCGCAGGCACACCAGGTTGCCCCAGATGCAGAATCCGTTGCCGCTGAAGTCGAATTCATACTCATTTTCCATCCAGGCGTCCTTCTGGTCGCGGAAGATGGGGTAAGTGTCGGTAAAGTTCTGCTCGAGAGGCAGGACCTTCACCGGCGCGGCAGGGATGGCCACATCCTCCTCGCCCACCTTGCCGCCGTTCTTCTCTATCAGCTGCAGGGCGTGATTGAAGGAATAGAGCGAACCCTTGGCCAGCGAGACGTCGGTGCCTTCGAAATCGAGGTCCCAGATCTCGTCGAGGGGCTCTCGCCAGAAAGCGGGAATGCCGCTCTTGCCGAGCATCACTCCCAGCACTCCGCCCACAGTGGCGGGGTTGCAGTCGGAATCCTGGCCGCAGCGGGTGGCAATCTCCATGGATCTGCCGAAATCGCCGTCACCATAGAGAAGCCCCATCGCAACGTAAGCGGAGTTGATCTTGGCATCGATATCGAAACTCAGGAACACTCCCTTGGGACAGCCGGTATCCGATCCCCATTTCTTGAGGATCTCGAACCAGCAGGCCTTCCAGTCGCGGGAGTACTTCCTGTGGAGTATGCGCACATCGTTGATGCACTGCCAGAAGGTGCTTTCGGCGGGGATGCCTTCAAGGGCCATGTCAACCACCTTGGCGGGGTCGTTCTCAATGAAGGCCGCGGAATACAGGCCGGAGACGAACGCTCCGCCGTAGAATCCGTCGCCACTGTTCATGATGTGGCCTACCTTGTCGGCTATCTCAAGCGCCTGCTGCACCATTCCCGGGGCCATCAGGCCAACGAAGTCGGCTTCAATCTGGAAGTCCAGGTCGTCGGCGTGCGGGTTGTTGAGCCAGTTGCCGGACTCGGGTGGCATGATGCCCTGCCGCACGTTGTAGCGCCCGGCCTGGTTGGCGTGCGCCAGATGATAGGGCGCGTAGGCGAAACGCATCGCAAGATCTTTGGCGCTGCAGTCCAGGCCGAGCTGCTCGAAGGCTTCGGCGAAGGTAAGGTCGTTATAAACGTCGTCGAAGAGCCCGGGCTTGCGGTCCCACCAGTGCTTCACGTATCCTTCTCCCCAGGATATGGGCTGGTTGTCGGGGATGAGGGTGCCCTGGTGCTTGAATTCCGTGGGGGCGCCGTACACCACGCCTATGGTCTGACCGGCCCAGCCGCCCATGATCTTGTCCATCAGCGCATCCTTCGTGAGGATGGTCTCGGAGGTCTTGGGCGCGGAACAGGCTGCGAGCAGGAGCGCGGCCGGGAGTATGATTCTATTCAGCTTCATAGACTTCCAGTTCGGTTATGGAGATAAAGGCGGAAACCGCCTTGGTATATTTGTGCCAGTGAATCAGCACTGCATCGTCGCCGATCACGCGCACTGCGGTGGTGGTAACCTTGGGGAAGGTGAATACGAATTCGCCGTTGTGCGGTTGGAAGAAGACCTCGTCGCAGTAGGGCCAGTCGGGAGTCACCTTGGCATCCAGGGCTACCCAGTTGCCGTTTTCGTCGAGATATTCGGGGTGCAGGTTGCTGTACCATCCGCCGAATTCCTCCAGAGGTCCGTAGTGGAAGGAAATCATGTCGGTGGTGATGGGCTTGTCCCAGCGGTATCCGAAGTAGTCCTGCTTAGGAGCGTTGGATTTGCAGCCCAGAGAGTAGAATGCCGAGCCGGGACCTCCGGTGATGCCGTCGTTGATCACGTCCACGGTGTATGCCCGGTAGCTGACGGGGATGGTGAGCCAGCAGGAATCCAGTGTCGCCCTGTCGGTCTCGCGGGTAAGAGCGAGGATTTCGGCTGCATCGGGCGCCAGGTTGCGTCCGCTCTTCTCGGGAAGGATGAACGTTGCCGCCGCTTCGGCCTTTGCCTTGAAGCGGGCCTTTGTGTTGATGGTGTAGATCTTCTCGCCGTTTTCTTCACGCACCTTTCCGCCGCGGGCGAGTATGTTCTTCTCCGCCAGCACTACGGTGCGCTCGATGATGTCCTCGATGGATGCATCCGGCATATCGTAGCGGGTCACGTTGATGTAGCGGTCGTTGAAGGGCTTGGTCCAGTGAGGGAATTCGGAAGGCATGGCACGGTCCAGCGGCACTCCGCCGATGCCGTTGATGACCCCGAGCAGGCCGCACATCGTGGCGGTCTGGTTATCGCAGTCGAAGCCCATCGCGCAGCCTATGAGCAGGGTCTTGTCGATATCTCCACCTCCATAGAGGAGGGAGAGTATGCCCATGGCGCCGTTGAGATCGGCGTTCCAAATGCTGCGGGTGATATCGGGCTCTTCGAAGTAGAGCTTGTCTGCCATCGCTTTGCGGGCGGGCTTCCAGTCGTCGGGGTTCTTCTTCCAGAGATCCAGGCACTCGTCGATTATGGCACGGAAGCGGTCTCCCTTTGGAAGATATGCCTTGGCGTGCTTTACCAGCGTGGGGATATCCTTCTCGAAGAAGGCTTCGGAATACATGGCTCCGTAAACCACGGTGGGGGAGACTGCCCAGTCGTCAGAGGTGATGCGGGCCGCCCAGTCGGAGATGCCTGCGGCGTATGCGGGCATGCCGGGCGCGGTGTAGGCCCATATCTCATTGATGAGCTGGGGGTCGATCTGGAACCAGTGGGGGTTATACTCCTTTTTGCCGGTGAGCGGCGGGGTGAAGCCGTAATGCATCAGGCCCAGGGCCGCGCGGTTGGCAAGCCATACGCGGTCCCGGATGTGGTACATCCAGCCTTCTTTCACCTGTTCGTAACTGATGTCGATGCCGTTCTTCTCCATCATCATCAGATAGAGATACTCCACGTCCGTGTCGTCGTCGGAGAAGGCTCCGTCCACGGCCGTCATCTTGCGTATGGCCTTGTTGAATACAAAGGGACCTTCGCCGGGCTCATCCACGAACTTGTTCTCGTATTCGAGACCGTAGATGTTGCCCACCATCTGGCCGAGCCAGGCGCCGGCGATCTTGTCTTTGAGAGTGGTCCGCGAAATCTCGATGCTCTTCGGAGTACAAGAGAAGAACAAAACAATGCAAAGCAGTATTGTCAGTAGCTTTTTCATATACTAGAGATAGGCTTCGTTCTGTCCGAGGTTGGGGTTTGCTCCACGTTTCTCTTCCGGTATGGGGAGAAGAATGTATCCGGGCTTGGAATCAGCGGGTTTTGCCCACCACTTATTCAGATATTTTCCAAAACGCACCAGATCGTTGTGAACCCATCCCTCAAGAGCCATTTCGTGCTGACGCTCAACCAGGAATTTGTCCAATGTAAGGTCGGCGGCTGTCATGGGGGTAAGACCGGCACGAGTGCGGATAGTAATGAAATCTGGCACAAGTGCTGCGTCTGCCTGCTTATTCTGCCGGATGAGGCATTCTACATACATCAGCACAACATCGGCATAACGCATCAAGATGAAGTCGTTCTCCATGCTCACGGTATAGCTGTTGAGGGAGCCGTCACTCTGGAAAGGCCACTTGATGAAACGGGCGCCATCCAGACGACCGATACCGGCGCCGAATTTCGATTCATCGATATTAATGTCTTCAAGGGAATAATTCTCAACCTTGGGATTGCCGTTGGAATCATATCCATTGACGTATGTCCATCGATTGCCGCTGGCATCGTAAATATCTCCGAACAGCCAAGTTGCTTTTTTGCGAAGATCGCCAACCTCGTAACTGGCCATAAAGTCAGGCTGCCCCATATGCGTACCATTCCACTGATCTCCCACATTATATAGTTTTTGAAGGTCGGAATTCAGTGTCAGGACATAAGGATAGAAGCATTTTGTTGTGTAAACAGAACTATATGGGATTGCAAAGATGGCTTCTGAACTACTCTCGTTGTTGATAGCAAAGTTCTCTGCATAATTATTGGTCAGGTGGAAATGCTTGCTTTCGATGATATCCTTGCAGAGGCTTGCGCATTCAGCCCACTTTGCCGTGCCGGTATAAACCTCAGAGTTCAGATACAGTTTGGCAAGCACGAAATTGGCGACATCTTTTGTTACGCGGCCATATGTGGCAGCAGAAGGTGTGGTGTCAAGTTTATCGCGATTGCTTGTGATTTCGGATTCTATCCAAGTGAACATCTGTGGACGTGTTTTGGTTTCAGGGTAGCCGCTTTCGTCCTTTTTAACAGAAAAGGGAACCTGCCCCCACAAATCTATGGCAAGCAGGTAATAGAAAGCCCGCAATACCTTGATCTCTGAGATACTTTTTTCTGTGGCCTCAGTGCTTTCCAATTTCTCCAATTCGAAAATAGCATCATTGCAAGCGGAGATTCCGTCGAAACAATACTCCCAACCGGTTCGAACCAGTTTGTTACTTGTGGTGATTTCATGGGTTTGCAGTTCTACGTAACGTGCTTCTCCCCAGCTGCCGTCCCAGGATTTGGGAACTGCCAGTTCGTTGCCGATTTGGAGAACGAGGGTCCAATACCCTTGTTCCACACCCCAGCTCTGCAGGGATGTGTAGGGCCTGGAAGTATATAAGGCCAGGTTTTCCGGGGAAGAAAGGAACTGATCTTTAGAGATCTGCGAATAAAGGTGTTCGTCAAGGTTAGTGCAAGAGACCAGGCCGAAAACCAGAGCGGATATAATAATGATTATCTTTTTCATGGCTTCAGAATTTAACGTTTACACCAAGGGTAAATACACGGGTACGGGGATAATAGCTGGTCCCCTCGATACCGGGGGCGAGGCCTGTGAGTTTAACCTCAGGATCAACCCCGGTGTATCCGGTGATACACAACAGATTCTGCCCTGTGAAGTACATACGAACATTGTCGATATACTTATTCTTTTTTATGGGCAGAGTGTAAGACAAAGTCACGTTGTCGAGCTTAACGTAAGTAGCATTTTCCAGATAGCGATCGGAATAAACTACTTTACCGGTGTATTCGGGCTCGTTGAGCCACGATGCAAGAACATTCTGAAGACCGAGGTTGGATATGTTCTCATAGACACCTCTCATCTGGTTAAAGACCTTGCCGCCAAATGCGCCCCTGATGGTGGCACTCAGAGAAAAAGGACCATAGTTGACACTGTTGCTCCATCCCAGCGTAAAGTCGGGATATGCCGAACCAAGATAGGTCCACTTGCTTTCATCAGCATTGTCGAGTTTCTGTGAGCCGGAGGAAGTGAACTTAACGAATGTGGGTCCGTAGAAGGAGCCGATTCCTTCGCCTTCGATCAGGCGCTGGCTATAGGCTCCAAGGGGAGTGTTAAGCCAGGCGACACGGTATTCCTGACCCTGGAACTCTTCATTTGTGAAGCTTATGAGTTTATTGGTGTTGGTAGCAAAGGTAAGAGTTGTGTTCCATTTAACGGTCTTTGTCTGAATAGGAACAGCATTGAGAGTAACTTCAATACCGCTGTTGGAAATGGAACCGACATTGGTGTATAGCTCGTCGTAATCGTAGGGGGGAACAGGTACTTTATAGTTGTAGATAAGGTCTGTCGTCAAACGATAGTAATAATCGACGGTGCCGCTTATACGTCCTTTAAGTGCGGACCAGTCCAATCCGACATTCCACTCATTCTTCTTTTCCCACCTGAGATCAGGATTCGCATTGCTCGAAGGAGCATAGGAATTAGCCCAGGTACCATTGTAGTAGAAGCGCCCTGCGGGTTCGACTCTCTCGATAGAACGATAATTTGAGAAATCCTGATTACCCGTAGCACCGAATCCGGCACGGAGCTTCAGTTCATCTATCCAACTGACATTCTTCATGAAGTCTTCCTGCGTGATGCGCCAGCCAAGGCTGATAGCCGGGAACAGTGCCCATTTATTGTTGACTCCGAAACGGGAAGAACCATCGTAGCGGAGCGAGACGGAAGCGAGGTATTTCTCAGAATAATTATACATCGCCCTTGCGAAGAAGGCTACGTAACGGCTTCCACTGCGACTGGAGGACATGTCGCCCTGGGCAGCCTTAAGAGCGCTACCTGCGCCGATGTTATCTGTCTTGAAGTAATCAGTGTCAAATCCGTAATTGGACATATAGCTGCTGCGGCTTGCAAGTTCCTGAAAAGCATAACCGGCAATACCCTGCAAGCTGTGTTCTCCCTCTTTCTTTGCGTAGCGAAGGGTGCTTTCATACTGAATGTCCGTAGAGAAAGAATTGGAAATCTCGGCGATACCCTTCTTTCCTGTCTCGCCAGGATAGAAGCGGGTCTTAAAGTCGCGGTTCTCATAGTCGTATGAGGTATAACTGACGAAATTGTCCCACTTGAGCCCCTTAATGGGCAGGATATTCAAGGTTACACGACCGTTTACCCCTACTTGGTTCACTTCAGACAGGCTTGTCCGCTCGTTCAGCATGGCTACAGGATTATAGTAATCCATTCCACCTACAGTGAAATAACCTCCGTTGTCAGCGTCGTTGGGATCATAAATCGGTTCAGTAGGATTATGCATGAAAGCCTGGCGGAATATACCGGTTCGCGCATTCTGATATTCACGTCTTGCAAAACTGAGATTGAAATCCAAATCCAGCCACCCTTCCAGAGCACTCTGACGGATATTCGTTCTGAATAGATACTTATCCACATTGTTGCTCTTGAGCATACCCTGATTCTTTTCGACATTGAGAGTGGTACGGTGGCTGAATTTTTCACTTCCTCCGGCAATGGCCAGATTATGCCTGTGGCTAAACGGTGTGCGGGTAACGGCCTCAAACCAGTCGGTGTCGGAGCCATAAATTGATGCAGCCGCTGCAGGTTTGTAGTTGTTTACGGTGTATGCGAATTGCTCTGCATTCATCGGAATGGCCCTGGAAAGCACTGTCTGGGTGGAAACCTGCCCTTCATATTCAACGGATGTCTTACCTGCTGCTGCACGTCTTGTTGTAATGATTATGACACCGTTGGTGCCCCTGGTACCATAAATGGCAGCCGCAGAACCATCTTTAAGTACATCTATAGTCTCAACATCCTGGAAGTTGATAGTGGAGATATCTGCTCCAACAACTCCGTCGATAATGATAAGGGGGCCTTGCCCGGCACTCAAGGTGTTGGTGCCACGAAGAAGTATCTCGAATGAGCCGTTAGGATCACCTCCATTCGGATTTGTTACCGAAAGACCTGCCACCTTGCCCTGGAGAAGCCCTGTGGCATCTGTAAAGGATCCCTTGTTGAAGTCTTCACTTCGAAGACTGGTCACCGAACCGGTAACCTCTTTTTTGGTAGTGGTGCCATAACCGATAGCCACGGCTTCATTAAGCATCGTAGCTTCGGAAGGGGTCATGGAGACATCGTAAACCGAAGCTCCCTGTACGGTGAACACGTAGTCGTTGTAGCCGAGGTAAGAAACAGTGATTTCCTGTCCCTGGCGTACTTGAATAGTGTATTTGCCGTCCAGATCTGTTACGGCGTAGGCGTTGGTGCCGCTAACTATGAGCGTTGCTCCGGGGAGGGTTTCTCCTTTTTCGTCCGTTACCTTGCCGGAAATGCTGCGGTTCTGTGCGAAGGACACTGTCCCGGCAAGAATTGCCGCCGCTGCAATAACTAGTTTCAGCAATGATTTCATTGATATGGTATTATTAGATTATTATTTTATCTCGTCTCTGGTAGGGATGGAGTTCTGCGCACCGGGTCTTGTAACCGTGATTGCAGATGCCTTGGTGGCGAATCTGGCCGCCTCGGTGAGGCTGAGGCCTTCGGAGAGGCCCACGCAGAGGGCGCCGCAGAAGGTGTCACCTGCCGCTGTGGCATCCACCGCCTTCACCTTTAGCGAAGGGATCATCTCGGACTTGCCGCCCTTGAAAACAAGCGAACCCTTGCTCCCGAGGGTTACCACGAAATCCTGCACGCCGTAGCCGCGCAGCACTTCTACCGCCTGTGCGAGGCTGTCCTCATCGATTATCTCCTGCCCGCTCATCGAGGCAGTCTCGGTGCGGTTGGGGGTCATGAGGGAGATGTATTTGAAGAGTTCCCTGGGGAGTTCGCAGGCCGGGGCCGGGTTGAGGATTACATATACGCCGGCTTCGTGGGCTATCTTTGCCGCGCGGAGCACGGACTCCACCGGAATCTCGAGCTGGAGGATGAGGAAGCCCGCGCTGCGGATCACGTCCGCCACGCTGTCTATGTCTTCCGGGGTGATGTCCCCGTTGGCGCCGGAGGCCACCGAGATGCAGTTTTCGCCGCTCTCATCGACCAGGATCAAGGCCGTGCCGGAGGCTTTGTCCGAACGCATCACATGTGAGATGTCGATGCCTTCCTTCTCATATCCTGCAAGGGCGTTGTCGCCGAAGATGTCGCGGCCTACCTTGCAGATGAATTCCACGTCGCCGCCCAGACGCTTCGCCGCCACTGCCTGGTTTGCTCCCTTTCCGCCGGGGCCCATGTAGAAGGTTCCTCCGGTGATGGTTTCTCCCGGAACGGGGAGGCGGTCTCCCTTGATTGTCATATCGGTATTGCTGCTGCCGATAACGAGGATTTTTTTGCTCATAGAGTTATTGTTTTTGATTATCAGATTCAACGTCACCGGCGAATATATCAAAATGCCCGGCAAAATGCTGCCGGGCTGTGCGTAAAAATATACAAGAGGCGGTGTTAAGTTTGCGCAAAGTTTGCGCAATTTGGGGCTGTTATCTGGGTTTCGTCACCGAGCTTCCTGCGACGATTGCGGGCATCAGGCGGATCTGCGAGTCGCTGCCGGAGTCTTCCGGATGCATCAGCTTGTCGCACAGGATCTTGACTGCGAGTTTGGCCATATTCTCTACCGGCTGCCCCACGCGGACTATGGGCGGCGTGAGGTAATCCATATACATGTTGTCGTCGAACGACACCAGCGACACGTCTTCCGGCACTCTGAGCGGGGACTCCCTGAGGGCTCGCAGAGCTCCCAGTAGAATCGTATTGCTGAGCGCGAAGATGGCGGTCGGGGGCTTGCTCCCGTTCATCAGGACCTTTGTCTCCAGGTATCCGTTCTGCACGGAGAACTCGTTTCCCACGACCCTGGCGTTATGGGTGAGCCCGGCCTCTTCCATCGCTTTCAAGAATCCGTTCACCCTTTCCTTGTTCGGCATCGAATCCAGTTCTCCCTGGATGCAGGCAATCCTCTCGTGCCCGGCGGTAATGAGTGTCTTGGTGGCGTCATATCCGCCCTTGAAGTTGTTTGTGGTCACGTAGGGGAGGGTTGAGCTCTGGTAGTAGCGGTCGATCAGCACCACCGGAATCTCCCTGTTTATCTGCTCCAGGGTTTGGGGTTTGTCGCCGCAGGGAACGGCGATGATGCCTTCCACGCGCCGCAGCAGCAGGTCCCGCGCCGCCTCATCCAGACGAGTCTCATCTTCCATCGTATCCACCAGGATGGCGGTGTACCCGTTCTTGTAGAGTTCGGGTACTATGCTTCCCGCCATGTCGGCGAAGTAGGGGTTGGCGATGGACGGCAGCAGCAGCCCTATCATTCCGGACCCGCCCCGCCGCAGGCTCTGCGCGGTGAACGGGGGGATGTATCCGCACGCCGTTACCTCCGCCATCACCCGCTCGGCAGTCCGGGCGCCTATTCGGCACTTCCGCGCCTGGCCGTTGATCACCCTAGACACCGTCGTGATCGAGCATCCGCACCTCGCGGCAATATCCTGCAATGTCGTTTGCTTCATATCTGCAAAGATAATATAATTTGCGCAAAGTTTGTGCAAAAGGAATAAATCAGAATAATGATTATATTTGTATTCATTATGCGAACACTTTTCCTCACCAATACCCTTACCCGCAGCAAAGAGGTTTTTAAGCCCGTGAATCCCGGGCACGCGGGGATGTATGTCTGCGGCCCTACCGTTTATGGGGATGCCCATCTGGGGCACGCCCGCCCGGGCGTAACCTATGACGTGCTTTTCAAACTCCTCCGCCATCTCGGATACAAGGTGCGTTATGTGCGCAATATTACCGACGTGGGGCACCTGGAGCACGATGCCGACGAGGGTGAGGACAAGATCGCGAAGAAGGCGCGTCTGGAGCAGCTGGAGCCGATGGAGGTGGTGCAGGCCTATACCCTGCGCTATCACGAGGCGATGCGCCAGCTGAACGTCGCGCCTCCGTCCATCGAGCCGCGCGCATCCGGGCACATAGTGGAGCAGATAGAGGCCATCAAGAAGATTCTGGAGGCAGGATATGCCTATGAATCCAACGGCAGCATCTACTTCGACGTGCAGAAATACAATCAGGACCACCACTATGGCATCCTCTCCGGCCGCAATCTGGACGATACCCTCGAAGGCACCCGCAGCCTCGACGGCCAGAGCGACAAGCGCGCGCCATTCGATTTCGCCCTCTGGAAAAAGGCTGAGCCTGAGCACATTATGCACTGGCCGTCCCCCTGGAGCGAAGGCTTCCCCGGCTGGCACCTCGAGTGCTCGGTGATGGGAGAGAAGTACCTCGGCGAGGAGTTCGATATCCACGGCGGCGGAATGGACCTGATGTTCCCGCACCACGAATGCGAAATCGCGCAAAACGTAGCCTCCCGCGGAACGCAGGGCGTCCATTACTGGGTCCACAACAATATGATTACGATAGGCGGCCAGAAGATGGGCAAGTCGCTCGGCAACTTCATCACGCTCCCCGAAATGTTCGCGGGAACTCACCCGAAACTCGAGCAGGCCTATGCGCCCATGACCGTGCGCTTCTTTATCCTCCAGGCCCACTACCGCGGAACCCTGGACTTCTCCAACGAAGCCCTGCAGGCCGCGGAGAAGGGACTCGCCCGCCTGATGCAGGCCGCCCGCGATCTGTACGCCATGGCCGGCCGCAAGGCCCCTTCCTGGCAGTACGGCGAGGAAGCCTTCGGCATAGCCCCCGACTCCTGCCCGGCTACCTCTCCCGAGGTCAAGGCCGTATGGGAGGGTGTCTACGATACGCTTTGCGACGATATGAACACCCCCGGAACGGTTTCGCAGCTGTTCGAGGCAGTAAGGCTGATCAATTCCGCAAAGGCGGGTTCGATTAAACTCAGCGAAGGCGACATCCAGACTCTCGTTCAGATTTTCGACGATGTAGTGTTCGGAGTTCTCGGTCTTCGCGACGACGAAAGTGCCGGCGCGGGCGGAAAGGTCATCGAAGGCCTGATGGATATGGTCCTCGAGGAAAGGGCAAAGGCTAAGGCCGCTAAGGACTGGGCTACCTCCGACCACATCCGCGACTCGCTCGCAGCCCTCGGAATCAAGGTCAAGGACACTAAGGACGGTGTCGAATGGAGCCTGTAATGAAACTCGTAAGCTGGAATGTAAACGGCCTTCGCGCAGTAGCGGGCAAGGGATTCGCAGATATTTTCGCGGAGCTTGACGCCGACTGCGTGTGTCTTCAGGAGACTAAACTTAAGGCCGGCCAGATAGATCTCGAGTTCCTGGGATACGAGTCGTACTGGAATTATGCCGACAAGCCCGGATACTCTGGAACCGTTATCTATACTCGCATTCATCCGCTGAGCGTGTCTTACGGCATTGGAGTGGATGTGCATGACCACGAAGGCCGAGTAGTGACCCTCGAATTCCCCGAATTCTACCTGGTCAATGTCTACGTTCCGAACTCTCAGGACGGACTCCGTCGTCTGGACTACCGCATGCAGTGGGAAGATGCCTTCAGGGCATATCTTCATAGTCTTCCAAAGCCGGTTGTGGTCTGCGGTGATATGAATGTTGCCCACGAAGAGATAGACCTTAAAAACCCTGCGACCAACCATATGAATCCCGGTTTCACGGACGAGGAGCGCGCGAAGATGACCGAGCTGCTCGGAAGCGGATTCGTAGATAGCTGGCGCTTCCAGCATCCGACCGAAGAGAAGTACAGTTGGTGGTCTTACAGGATGGCAGCCCGCGAGAGGAACGTAGGGTGGAGAATCGATTACTTCCTGGTAAGCGAAGCTCTTCGCGGGCGCATAGTCTCCACTGATATCCATAATGAAATATTCGGTTCGGACCACTGCCCGGTCGAACTCGTACTCAGCATATGATAGAATACATCTCCAGCGCCCAGAACCCCAAGATCAAGAAACTTCTCGCCCTCCAGCAGAAGTCCTCGGAGCGTCGCTCGGAGGGTCTTTTCGTAGTAGAAGGACGCCGGGAGCTGGAACATTGTATAGAAGTCGGATATGAGGTGGATTCAGTTTTCTATTGTCCTGATATCATAGGACGCAGCGCTGACCCAGCAGTTGATTTCCCTAAGGGAGCAAAACTTTTTGAGGTATCCGCTTTCGTCTACGACAAGATTGCCTATAGGGCTGGAACTGAAGGAGTTATCGCGGAGGTACGGACCCGCAGCCTGGGACTGGCGGACCTGAAACTCGGCAAGAATCCCCTTGTTATCGTCCTTGAAAGCGTCGAGAAACCCGGTAACCTGGGCGCCGTTCTTCGCAGCGCCGATGCCGGAGGGGCCGACGCCGTTATAGTCTGCGACCCGCTGACAGACCTCTACAATCCCAATCTTATCCGAAGCTCGATTGGGGCCATCTTCACCGTCCCCTGCGTGGCGTGCAGCTCCGCCGAGTGTATCGACTTCCTCAAAGAGCGCGGAATCAAAATCTTCACCGCCCAGCTTCAGGACTCGAAACTCTACTACGACACCGACTTCCGCGGCGGCAGCGCCATCGTGATGGGCACGGAATCCACCGGCCTTACAGACATCTGGCGCAAGGCCGCTGACGCCCACATCCGCATCCCGATGCTCGGCCGCCTCGACTCGCTCAATGTCTCCGTCAGCGCGGCCATCCTCCTTTTCGAAGCCGTCCGTCAGCGCAATGGCTAAATTCGGTCTCATAGGCTATCCTGCTGCAGGGTCCCAAAGCCCCGCACTCTTTTCGGCGGCCTACGGCGGAAGATACGCCTACGAGATAATCGAGGAGCCCAACTTCGCTGTCGCTTTCGAAAAATTCTTACGCGAAGACTTCCAGGCGGTAAATATTACAGCGCCCCACAAAATCGCCGCGGCCTCAGCGGCCGACTGGCGCAGCCCTGAGGTCGAGCGCATCGGCGCAGCGAACATCCTCGTCAAGACCGATCGAGGAGTTGAGGCGTACAATACAGACGTCGCCGCGGTTATGAGTATAGCTAATGTTTTTATCCGTTTACGCTCGGCCGTGGTCGTTGGTTTTGGCGGAGCGGGCAAGGCTGCCTATGATGCTCTTCAGAGGATTGGGATCAAAACCTCTGTACTTCACCATACTGATTCGCTGGATTTTAAATCTGATCTTGTTCTCTACCCCCTACCGTGCGCCGTGGCGGGATTGGAAAAAATTCGGTGTAAGCATTTGGTGGAAGCAAATTACATTAATCCT
>JAEEGL014429314.1_pt1 | contig 17976 bp, 18 predicted proteins | sample 9134231 | NCBI WGS metagenome assembly JAEEGL01 (sample SAMN16246548, study PRJNA631951) | gut metagenome | biome: gut microbiome; feature: rumen; material: fiber-attached | host: Bos | place: Iran: Karaj | collected 2018-10 | reverse complement strand
CGAATAATGTATCATCACCGCCGCGTCCAACGTTGTTACCGGGATGAATCTTGGTACCGCGCTGTCTGTATAATATGTTGCCGGCCTTTACAAACTGTCCGTCTGCTCTCTTGGCTCCAAGTCTCTTGGCTTCGGAATCTCTGCCGTTCTTGGTGGATCCGACTCCCTTCTTGTGAGCGAAGAACTGAAGGTTCATACGTAACATAGCTCTACACCTCCCTAATCTCTAATCTAATGTACTGCTTGCCGTATTGGCTTACAATACTCTCCAAACCTAAAACCAGGCTGTCCATCAGAAGCGAAGCTTCTTTGGACGGTTCACCGCAAAAATAGCATTGCATAATACCTTCTTTTTCGTTGGCGGTAAATGTTACCTCATCATCCAAAAAATGATCAATGCTGTTTACGGTGTTAATGGTCAGTACCGAGATCGCCGAACAAACGATATCCTCGCCCTCTTCGGCATATCCTGCGTGTCCGTGACACTCAAATCCTCTATACTCTCCATTGTGTTTGACTATCTCAATTGCAGTCATGATTAAACTGTGATCTTGTCGATCTTAACGGCTGTATAAAGCTGTCTGTGACCATTCTTCTTGTGGTAACCGGACTTTCTCTTATACTTATATACGATCACCTTCTTGGCCTTACCCTGCTCGGTAACTGTACCGGTAACCTTGGCACCTGCAACATCTGCGCCTACTTTAAGTTCTGAATCCTTAACAGCCACAACCTTATCAAATGTAACAGTACTGTCTACTTCAGCATCAAGCTTCTCAACACGAATAACATCGCCTTCTTCAACTTTGTACTGCTTACCACCGGTTGCAATAATTGCGTACATGAGGTCTTCCTCCTTCTTACTAATCTCGCTAACTATGGCGATGCCCTGAAAATGGGCATACTTACAGCCTCGTTATGCGGCACACTGTGATATATTAGCACATGCGCTAACCTTCGTCAAGCATTTTCTGCAGTATTTAACCGTCTTTTCTACAGCAGAATGGCATCCCGCAAGGTGCAATATTTATCGTTACCTTCCATATACGTATCGAATACACCCTCTACGGTCACATAATCACCATCAGATGGATAATCCGTGGGAAAGCTGTATTCATCCTTTAACACAAATTCAATGCCCTGTGCGCAACATGCCGTAGCATCTTTGATTATGCAGGCAAAATAATATTTATCATTCTGCTCGTCATAATATTGTGAATACATTCCTGCCATCTTTATCGTCTTGCCTATATAATCGTTCGGTGCAACCATCATGTTGTAGACTTCAGAATATATCATCGTAGAAGACAAAGCTGTCAGATCAACGTCCGCTTCCGTTTCGTCATTATCAATCGCATCATCTACAGGATCAGTCGGTTCCTTAACTTTGAGATCAGGTACAGGCGGAACGCCAATGCCATTTTCTTTTTCATCATTTCTATCCTCCGAGGCTTCCATGCCGGATTGCAGAACATCGGCAACTCCGACAGAACCGCTGTCAATACGGGTTGCGGTATTATCGCCGCAGGCCGTAAAAATCATCATCATTGTCACACAAAAGATAAGATAAAAGATCTTATTCATCAGTATGTCCTCTTAATTAAGTGCCTCTTTAAGCACGGTAAGGTTGTTCTCCATTACACCCAAGTATGTTACGCCTGACTTCACATCCGCCGACGTAGTTGACTGCATGGAATCAAGTGTGAGTATCTGCTGGTCCTTTGTCTTGGTATTCTGTACTATGGTCTCTGCGATCCTGTGATCCTTACCCTCGATCGTCAGCACCGAATTAAGTCCAAGCTCATCCATTTTACAGGCAAGGAAAGTAACCGTCTCAAAACTTGCTTCTGTCTCAGCCGAACAGCCTACAAATGCAGCGAAATAATCAAGGCCATAATCATCGGTCATGTATCTGAACGGGAATCTGTCGCCAAATAAAACAGTCTTTACCGGAGCCGCCGAAATAACCGACTCATATTCTTTATCAAGTGCATTCAGTTTTTCTATATAAGTTGCAGCATTTGACGCATATACCGAAGCATTGGCCGTATCTATCTGTTCAAGTTCGGCATCGATATATCCGACCACTGTAGCTGCTGCTTTAAGAGAGAGCCATACATGTTCATCATACTCAATCTCTTCTTCGCCTTCTTCGCCCTCTTCTTCCTCTTCTTCACCTTCCATGCCTTCTACGATCTCTTCTTCCTTAACGGAATCTCCGAGCACTTCAAGCAGGTCGATAACCTTCATATCCTTGTTGACAGCTTCTGCAAGCGCATCTTCCACCCATTCATCCGACTCTCCGCCGACATAGATAAACATATCGCAGGTAGCGATCTTAAGCATATCATCGGCAGTAGGCTGATAACTGTGCAGATCCACGCCGTTATCAAGAAGCATGGTCACTTCTGCGCCTGCCGGATTGTCACCAAGTATATTCATCACCCAATCATATTCAGGGAAAATCGTAGTCACGATCTTGGGGCCGCCTGATGCAACCTTTTCCTGTGCTTTTCCACATCCGGAAAGGCACGCAAATGTCACAAGGGCAGCTATTATTATAACCATCGTCCAAGTGCTTATAAGACACATTTTTTTACTCATTATATTATTTCCTCCACAATAAGAGCCCGTTATGCGGACCCTGAATCATACTTACATTCTTTTACAGAGGATGATTCAATTATTCAAACGGATCTTATTGGATACGGGTGTGCCAAATATTATGTTGCACTCCCGAAGCGAAAAGTGAATATATGCCGCAGTGAAAATACATGCGGCCACAACAAGACTTGCCAAACCATCCGATATCTCTCGCAGAACACCTTCGCATACAGCAAAATATTCGCATATCGGACAATCATCATCTTCGCAATGGCAATGATGATCGGTTTCATAAGCAGTAAAGAACGCAGAAAAAAGCACAAAAACAAGCATTGCAAGGCAAAGAGCACCTGCAATGCCCGAAAAATGTCTTAATACAATTAACCTGGATTCATTCTTAATCGATCTCATAATCCGATAAAAGCTCAGCCAGATAATACATGATGGCGCATTCGTCCTCCTGCCATATCCTCATGCTCCTTCTGACCGGGCATAAAATATAACCACGAACATCATTCTTCTTCCTGATCTTCGTGATAAGTACCGATTCATAACCGTTATTCATAAGTGTCCCATACAGGATGGGCGCATTCTTCTTGACTTTATTAAGCGTGCTCTCGCTGAATACATCCTCTTTCATAAGAGCATCAATATCCGAAGCATCTTCGTCAAAATCAGGTTCCGTAACAGATCTCATTCTGCCGTCGTGGCCAACATAGTACAGATCCTGTGCCTGCAAAAGTTCAGCAAGAACTGTTATAACACTCTTGAGTTTGTTTGTAAAGCCCGCTTCATCCTCCGTGATTCTGCGGATATTGTTCATATATGTGTATATGCCGTTCTTGACTATCTTTACTATCTCAATATTCCTGTGCTTATCTGCTTCATATATCGTATAGCAATTACGGCCTCTGTTCTTGCCAAGATACAGCATCTTGTCTATCAGACCGAAAAGATCAGTAAAATTATCTGCATCTTCCGGGAACGATGCCGCTCCGACTGTACCCGTAACATAAGCTCCGCCATTATCAAATCTCACCTTGATACGAAGCGCATTGGAATGAGCATATAACTTTTCGTAAAACTCTTCCTTCTGAGACAGTTCAGTATTCTTAAGATCAATAAGTAACAATTCATCCCCGCCGAATCTGCCCGCAAGTCCGAAGCCTTTAACCTGCTCGGCAAGGCCTTTACCAACAGTAACAAGCACTTTGTCTCCGGCACTGTGGCCGTATGTATCATTGATCTGTTTAAAATTATCAAGATCGATCATCGAGAATGTGAACGGAATATTCTCTGTAATAAGAGAATGCACGAACTTGACCGAATAGGCGCGCGACAGGATTCCTGTAAGAGGATCAAGTATTTCGTCAAGGCTTATCTCTTCCAATATCCTGTCAAAAAAAGGAAATTGTCTGAGATCATCTATATCATAGACTCTATGTTCTGCATCAAGGGCATTCTTCCTTCGTATGACATCGGTGATATCCACAAAACTTCCGACCAGGCCGACTATCTCATCACCCTCATACAACGGACGTTTCGAGGCGACTATATCCCTCTCTTCGCCTCTGATGATACATTTGCCCTGTACCTTATACGTGCTTTTGCCGGATAAGACCTCAAGTTCATCGCGCTTATAAGGCTCCGGGTCTGAATGCCAACCCATATCCTCATCATTTTTACCGATAAGAACATCCTGTGAATCGAAACCGTAAAAATCAAGGAAAGCCTGATTAACGCCCAAGAATCTTCTGTCTTTATCCTTCCAGAAAACGCAATCCTGCGAGGTATTAATTATGCTGTCAAAAAGCTCAACCGTCATCTTCATATATATGCATGCCCCCAACAACAATATACCGTCTTGCAAGAGAAATATTATACCACATGCATAAAAAAATCAAGATGTTGCAGGCTGATCAAGTATCTGTGCCGCTTCTTTCAAAAGGGACGTTATGGGTAAATGTTGCGGACAAACCCGCTCACACTGACCGCATCCGACGCAGTCGCTCGCTTTGCCGCTTCTGCTGACAAGTCCGGAATAAAAGTTCTTCGAACGCCAATCGTCCGGATATCTGCGCAATGTATTGACAGTCCTAAACACATCAGGAATACTGATCTTTTGAGGGCAACCGTCACAGCAGTATTTGCATGCGGTGCAGCCAATCTGCGGTACGCTCAAGATATCTTCAGTAATCTCGTTGACAAGTTTAAACTCATCATCCGCAAGAGGCTCAAAGTTCTTAAATGTGGATATATTGTCATCCATCTGTTCTTCAGTGGACATGCCCGACAATATAGTCATTACACCCGGAAGCGATCCGACGAATCGTAGCGCCCATGAAGCGATCGATCTCTCGGGTTGCCTCGCTTTGAACTTTTCTTCTATATCGGGAGTGAATGATGCAAGCATTCCGCCTCTTACAGGTTCCATGACAATTATGGGGATATTTCTCTCATGAAGAATGTCATAAAGCCTCTGTGACTGTACAACGGGATTGGTCCTGTCCAGATAATTAAGTTGAATCTGTACAAACTCAACTTCCGGATGAGCATCAAGAATCTCACTTAAAAGCTCCGGGCTTCCGTGAAAAGAAAATCCAAAATGCCTGATCTTACCCTGAGCCTTTTTCTCAAGTCCCCATTTAAAGCAATCATATTTGACATATGTGTCATAGTTATTGCCTTCCTCTATCGAATGAAGAAGATAAAGATCAAAATAGTCCACTCCCGTACGTTCAAGCTGTTCGTTAAATATACGTTCTATGTCCTCTTTCTTTTTTACTTCCCACGCAGGAAGTTTTGTGGCGATCATAAAGCTTTCTCTCGGATAGCGCTTGACCAGGGCCTCTCTTGCGGCCGTCTCAGACTTGCCTCCATGATATATATATGCAGTATCGAAATAATTCATGCCTGCGTGCATGTATTTATCGACCATACGACATACATGTTCATGATCGATCACGCCATCCTTCTCCGGAAGCCTCATAAGCCCGAATCCAAGTTTAGGCATAGTGCCAAGATCAATGCTCATTCTCTATCCTCCTGCATATTCCCATGATCAGACAGCCACGGTTATCGGCTCATCATCCGTAAGACTTATATTTACCGACTTACCATTCACACTTATCTGATATTCGCCTTTAAATGCGTCCACCTGAATAAAACTGTCTGCATCTGTTCCGACAGTTATATCAGTATGCCACTCTTCTTTAATTAGTTTTTTAAGCATCTCGTATGAAGGCTTACGCGAATTATCAAGTCGGATAAATCCACTCGGAGCCTTAAGCCATGCACCATCCTTATAATCCCACGTGGTAATGGCTTCCACAAGCGGATGCTCAAAGAGTATGCGATACATCTTCTCTATCTCGGCCGACTGACGTGCCTCACCTTCAGGGGTGCTCGGCCACTCATCCACCTGCCAATCATTGAGATCAACAATATGAGCCGGCATGATATCTCCGGAGATAAGCGTATTCTCCGTAAAATGGATCGGAAGGCCAAATGAAGAGAATCTTTCAAGCACTTCATAGAGTTTCTCTTCTCCCCAGAAGCCCTGATGCTGATGCGACTGAATGCCTATGGCGCTTATCGGCACACCGGCATTAAGACAGCCGTCTATCAGAATCTCATAATTGATGGATGTATTAAAATCATTGAGCAAAAGAACCGCATCAGGATTGCACTCGCGGGCTTTTTCAAATACTTCCTTTATAAGCCCTACTCTTCCCTTTTCCTTGCATATTCTGGTAATTGCATTGTCGTATTTATCAAATATGGGCATGATCACCACTTCGTTGATAACATCCCACATGTCGATAACTCCCTTAAAACCGACAACTTCCCTCTCTATACGATCAAGCTGTTTATTCATGATCGTGGAATTGTCATACTTCATCAGCCAGTCTGCACAAACGGTGTGCCAGCAAAGAGGATGACCTTTTACCTTAACGCCCCTGTTTTTCAAATACTGCGCGGTCTTCATAAGCATTTCGGTATGAGGTTTGCCTTCTTCGGGCTCAAATGTCCCCCAGTAAAAAGGCAGAGTACCATAATTGAATACATCAAGCCAGCTGTCCGTGATGATCTTGCTCTCTTCGCTCTCATTCATCACATGTGGTATAAAATCAAAGGCACCGCAACCGAATAAAAAGCTGTGGTTGGTCTGTAAAACACGCACTTGTGTGCCTGCGGGCAATATCGCATTACCGTCCGTGATCTTTATCTGTTTTTTTACTTTTCTGTGTGTTAAGTCCATATTCCCTCCGCTGCAGTAATCATTTATAATAGCCTATCTCATCAAACACCATATCCATCAGTCTCGCATTCTTAAGCGAGAATTCGGACGTTACATAAGGTTTGTCACCATGCAGTATACATTCATTTAACTGTTCATTCTCCAGGCTGTAATTCTGTGGCGCTATCACAGTCCTTTCTGTCACTTTGCCATCTGAAATGATCCTGTATGTAAGCTCTCCGGCTTGATTATATTCGACATCAGACTTAATGCATCCTTTGCTTCCGTGTACATACAGTCTGTCGAATCTCGAATTTGATCCTGCGGCAAAAATCATACCTACATTGAATGAAGCCCTGGCACCATTATCAAATCTGATCACGGCAGATGTATTATGATCTACACCAAGATCAGAAAACTCAGCCGTCGCTTTAACCATTACGGGCTCGGCATCTACAAGCGACAGGATCATGGTTGTGCAATAGCATCCGAGATCATACATCGCCCCACCGCCATGTTCTTTGTGGAGTCTGAAATCCTCGGTATATCCCTGTGTGATAAATGCAGACTCAACATAGTCCACTTCTCCGATGACACCATTCTTAACGTCATGCGTAAGACTCTTGATATAAGGGCTGTGCAGATAAGCATATGCTTCCATCAGATATACGCCGTTTTGTTCTGCCGTGGCATACATCTTCGCTGCTTCAGCGGCATTAAGAGCAAGCGGCTTTTCACACAGCACATGCTTCTTTCTTTTTAGCGCTTCGATCACCCACTTTATATGCAGATCATTCGGAAGCGGTATATACACTGCCTGCACCGCATCATCATCAAGAAGTTCTTCGTAGCTTGCATAAGCTTTTTCAAAGCCGAATTCATTTTTAAAGTTTTCCGCTTTTTCCGAATTCCTGCCGGCGATTGCGTACAGATTCGTGCTTTTTACAAGCTGCATGCCCGGTATCGTACATCCTCTTGCAATACCGGCCGTTCCAAGTATACCCCAATTAACCTTATCCATGGTAACCTCCAATTCATTATTCCCATCTGTATAGATCAAACACTCCGGGAATAAGCACTGCGTCAGCAACGTATTCCGTAACTTCTTCGAAATCCTCATGGAACCTGATCTCATGTACCGGATATGTTCTGCCTGTAGTCACATTTTTAAGTATGCTCGCTTTTTTATTGGTATGCAGTCTGACGTGATCCGGCTTAAGATCATCCTTGACATATCTGTAGAATACCATACTGCCGTCATCATAGGCAAACATCGAACAATTCCTGCCGGATATGTATGTATCTATGTCTTCACACAAGAGCGTACGCTTATATACATCTGTCACTGCCGTCGGAAGCTTATATATATCTGCATCATTCTCAGGCACCGACATAATATAGAGTCTTCCTTTGCCATATGCGCTGCGTAAGAATATCGACGTATGCAGATCACCGCCGCCACCGTTTAAAAGTGACCATGAAGCATTATTACAATGTACCAACTCCGGGAAAAGAACGGGCGACTTATTCTCAATATATCCGGCCTCATCTCCCGTAATATGGTATCTTGTCACGGCATACTTCTTGCCGGTCAGCCTGCTCTCTGTGAGTCCGCTCTGTATGAGTTCTTCCTGTTTTACCCGTAAAAATCCGGTCGTAATGACTGCATCACCGCCGTTTTGTACGAATTTAGCAAGCTTATCCACTATATCCGGATCTCCCGCAGCAGTCTCGGTAAGAATGAGTTTTGATGCGTTTTCCGGGAATATCGGCGTGGGTTCTATCGGAAGACCGATCATGCCAAGTCTCATCTCAAAGTGATTCTCTCCCGCAGATGTATGAGGAATATAACCAGGTATTCCTGACGGTATACCGACGTCGTCAAGCATCTTATCGATCTTGCCAAGCTGCAGTCCCATCGCACAGACAAAGGGATTATCTATAAGATCGCTCCATTGAAAATGCATGAGTTCCTTAGCACCTGCAAATGCCGTAAGATAAGCCTGTTCAAGATATCTGTCCACAGACCAGCACTGGTATGTATCAAACCAGCCGCCTCCGCACCTTCCCGGCCATGCATTGTCCATGAATCTGACAAGACTGTAACTCAAATACTCCGGCAAATGCTGATCCGCGTATGCCGGGCTTCTTGTTTCCGTACCGATATATGTAGCATCAAATATATCACTCTGCACATCCGGAAGATATCCCGTATAGTGATAAGACTCCCTCCAGTTTGGGTATTTTATCACCATCTTAACACCGGGATTGACCGCCTTGGCCGGTTCCACTATGAGATTTTTTGAGACATCTTTCATAAGTTCACGTCTGAAAGTCACCCAGTCTCTGTCTCCTTTTTCACGTATGCAACGTTCACAGGTGCAATTCGTGAAATAGAAGTCATCAAGTATAACTTCATCAAAAAGTCGTGCCGTATTCTCGGATATCTCCTTAATGCGTAAACGCATGGCAGGATCAGTATAACAAAGCGTATTAAAGAGACGTCTCTTACCTTTCTCAGCCCCGTCAAAATCCTCAATTATCGTTGTGATACCGCCGGATACTGTCACGCCCTTCTGTTCCAAAAAGCTCTTGATCATGAGCAGTTGCTCATTGCTCACATCACAGTCACCGCGATGAGATTCAAGATAAACCTTGTCAAGTCCTATGTATTTCTCCAAAAACTCATAATCGGACTCAAGCTTTTTGGCGGTAAATTGCTCCGCGATCTGAGCCGGGATATATACTACCGTCTTAAAATTTCTGTAATGTGTTCCCATAGCCAGTCTCCATTCTCACTAAATGTGATAATCATTTTTCGTATGTATTCTGCGACCCTGCAAACGCGCCTTGCCGGATATTTCTTTTGCGGCAAAACATATTTTCATCCTATCATCCGCACAGATTATATTCTTCTTATATTCCGAACTTAATTATATCATTTTTTGTCGGAGTTCTGACAATCCGAACCTTATAAATCCGTTATACCAAAACCGACATTGCATCCTGAACATTTGTTTGGTATAATTCTCTTATGGATGACAAAGCCGTAACTTACGACAACCGCATATATGCCGCTATAGATCTAAAGTCCTTTTATGCATCCGTGGAATGCAAGGAACGTGGGCTCGATCCGCTTACGACCAATCTCGTTGTAGCTGATGCTTCACGTACGGACAAGACCATATGCCTGGCTGTATCCCCATCGCTTAAGTCTTACGGTATTCCCGGACGTATACGACTGTTTGAAGTCAAGCAGACCGTAGAGCACGTCAATGCTGACAGGCTTTCAGCGCTTAAAGGCGGTTCTTTTTCCGGCAGTTCGCATAATGATCCGGATATCAAGGCGGATCCTACTCTAAAGCTTGATTTTATCATAGCCACGCCGCACATGGCCAAGTATATGAAGTACAGTACGAACATATATCGGATCTATCTGCGTTATTTTGCTCCCGAGGACATTCATGTATATTCATGCGACGAAGTATTCATAGATGTCACCGATTATCTTAAGATATATGAGTTGAGCCCGAGAGCTCTTATCATGAAGGTGATACTTGATATATACGAAGCCGTCGGCATCACCGCCACGGCCGGCATCGGGACGAATCTCTACCTTTGTAAGGTCGCAATGGACATATGGGCCAAGCATATACGCCCGGATGCAAATGGCGTACGTATAGCAGAACTTGACGAGACTTCTTACAGACGCAATCTCTGGTCTCATACTCCCATTACGGATTTTTGGCGCGTTGGACGAGGTACTGCCAAGAGGCTTGCCGCGCAGGGAATGTTCACTATGGGTGATATAGCGCTATGCTCCGAACAGGATGAAGATCTGCTCTACAGGCTCTTTGGCGTCAATGCAGAGTTACTGATCGATCATGCCTGGGGCTATGAGCCATGTCTCATGGAGCATATCAAGTCATACAAGCCCAAAGCTTCATCATTGGGATCAGGACAGGTACTTATGCGCCCATATACACACGATGAAGCTCGTATCATTGTACGTGAGATGACAGATGTTCTGTCGCTTGACCTCGTTGACAAGGGACTTGTCACCGACCAATTGGTTCTTCATATCGGCTATGACAGAACCGCACTTGATGATGATATCGTAAGAAAGACCTACAAAGGCGGGATTTCCGTTGACTACTACGGTCGACAGGTTCCGGAACCCGCCCACGGCTCAGCCAATCTCCCGCGTTTTACAGCGTCCACGCGACTTCTTACCGAAGCAGCCGTAAGATTATACGACGAGATGACCGATCCCATGCTCACTGTAAGACGCATTTCCATCACGGCATCTCATACCGTGGAAGAGTCCGAGGCATCGGCCACCCCTTCATACGAGCAACTTGATCTTTTTACCGATTACGACATGCGTGAAGAACGCGATCGTATCGAAGAAGAAAAGCTAAATAAAGAAAAAGCGCTTCAAAAAGCCACCCTCGAGCTTAAGAAGCGCTTTGGTAAGAATGCCGTATTAAAAGGCACGGACCTTCAGGAATGCGCTATGACCATAAAGCGCAATGATCAGATCGGAGGACATAAAGCATGAGTAAATGTTCTGATATCACCAAATACGAGAGGATCATCGATCATCCTCACCATGTATCCTCAAAGCATACGCACATGCCGCTTCCCGACAGAGCCGCCCAGTTTGCACCTTTTGCAGCTCTTGTGGGCTATGATGACGCCGTGGAAGAAGCCGCACTCAAAGCATTTGAGGAGGTCATTGCCGAGAACACGAACGAAAAAGCCGAAGAATCAATATAATATAAGGAGGCGATTTTTCGCCTCCTTATTATGATCATGATCAAATCCGATTTATATCATACGTCATTGAAGCGTATATCATCAATCGGTTCCTCTCCTGCGTCTGTCATTGCCATTGCGATAAAATTCACGTTTGGCATCATACATTCTGTTATCTGCTTCAGTCTTACGGGTTCTGTAGTCCGGATCCCCCTCTTCCGCATAAGAATAACCGACAGCCACATGATAGCCTTTTTCATCGATCATTTTCTTAAAGGAATCAATCTTATCCTGAAGTATCTGAGCAGTATCTTCAAACGCATATACGGCAAACTCGTCTCCGCCCATCCTGAATATATTACTCTTTCCGAATATATTGATCAGGCAGTTTGCAACATTCTTTATCAGTTCATCGCCCGCATCATGACCTTCGTTGTCATTTATTGACTTAAGTCCGTTGATATCACACATGATAAAGCCATACGGCCGTGAAGTATCAAGATTTTTAATCTCAAACTGTTTTATGGCGCGTCTGTTGCCTACCCCCGTAAGGAAATCCTGATAGCTGTATTCGACCAAACGTCTCTGATTATCTCTTCTGGCCACAAGTTCTGACAGAAAATACGTAAGCAGACCGATGATCTCCGATATCTCTTCCATTCTTGCCGGAGGCGGATTGTCCACGCCAAAGAAACCGATGTATTCACCCTCCAGTATAAGCGGTCCGGTCACAAGGGTCTCAATCCCCTGAGGTTTCAATACATTATACATATTCATGCTGACTTCACGATACTTCTCAATATCGTATATCAACACATGTCCACCGGACATATATTGCTGATACCAGACATCCACAACACCGTCATAAGGCAGGCCTTTAAGATTGTCGATCTCCGACGTAACGCCCATAGCGCAGTACTCGTATGTGTTATCAAATGTGCCATCCCTCATATCCTCAAAAATATATGCGCGATCAGCATCAAGTTCTTCACACATATACTCAAGGACTTTATTGATCTTTTCTTCCGGATCCATTGCATCCATTATGTATTGGAGAAGTCTGTTTACAAAACGATCTCTTTCAAGAGATGATTTCTCCCTTGACCACCAGTCAAAGATCTGAAACGCCACAAACAGCAGAAAGAATACCAACCCAAATCTAAGCCAACTGCCATGACCAATCGATCCTTTTTTATCTATGCTGTATCTGATCATATCAATGGATGCCGCTGCAATAAATATTCCTGTGCCAATATAGAAATACAAAAGATTTGAAGATATCTTTTTACGGCGGCAGTATATCTCGTTGTCTATCAGCATGACAAGAAAAATCGCCAAATGCAACCCATAAGATGTATAGAGAAGCGCCGAGAGTTGGTGCAGATCAATGCCCAACGCATATCTGCAAAATGTCAGACCACCCAGGCTCAAAACCGTGATCAGAAATGAAAGATAGAAAAAAACACGTCTCTTGCTCTTTGTCACCGAATACAAAAAGAATACAAGCGGCATTCCGGCCAGATTAAGAATCCCGTATACAAGTTCTCTGGAAGCATATGTAGTTCCTGTAAGAAGCTGAGGAATACCGGTATCACATATACTATACAGCCCAAACAATATGGCTGACAGGCCAAGAGCCCATGCCGAACCGATGATCACATTCTTGCGACGCATGCCAAAATAGAATACGGCAACAACCACCCCAAAGATGGTCATCAAAAATGAAAGTAACACGCCGACCATATTGTTTCTCATCAGGAAATAGCGGAAGTCCTCCTCCCTTCCGTACTTCATATTATTAAGGCGTCCACCGTGTTTATTAGAAAAGGCGCTCCTACCTTCAATGCGTATAACAGCACCCTCATCCTTGGTCCCCAGTCCAATCATATGATATGCTATACCGTCTCCGTTGCCGGTAAAATTCTCTTTTGTATCATAGGAATAGATCAGCTTATCATCCACATATACGTCAAACTTCAGATTGCTGGTGGAAAAGCAAATAGAATCTGTTTCTTCCATGTTCTCCGGAAGCACCTTTGATACGGTAACGCCTTCCTTAAAGCCTTTGGAACTGATATCATCGATATCCACACGCTCCCCGGATTCAAGCATCCAATTATCCGTATAATCATTGGCCGCAGCATTACGGGCAGCATTAAAGTAATCCTGAATATCTGCAAAAAACAGAACATGATACAGAAACAAAAAAAGTATCACAAAATAGGTGATTAAGCAGGCTTTAATCTTGGCAGAATAAAGTATGGTCATAGTCTCCCCTTCATAGAAACAATCTTCTCTTTGATCTTATTGATTATATGTAGGCAACCATCACCTATCCTTAAGATAAGTGATCTTTTGCCTTCTTCTATACCGTTCATGGAAGGATTAAGTTCTATATATCGGCTGTACTGCTGTCCGCTCTGTTTGGATACGCTTAAAGGGATAAGCTTATTCTCCTCATCCATGTATGCGGCCTGAGCGTATGACAGTGTCGCAATGGACATACCTTTTTTAGCAAGTCTGTTATTGACTCTTCTGCGGATGAATGCATAAGCGCAGGCAAAACACGGTACCCCTATAAGCATGCCGGCAACGCCGAAGAATCCACCAAATACAGTGATCGATACCACGATCCAGAAACTTGATACGCCTATTGAACTGCCAAGTATCGTAGGTCCGATCACATTGCCATCAATCTGTTGCAATACAAGAACAAAAATAAGGAAAGTAAGACACTTCTTCGGATCAATGAGCAATATGATAAAAGCACTCGGTACAGCACCCAAATATGGTCCGAAGAACGGAATGATATTGGTCACTCCGACAATAACGCTTACAAGTACCGCAAAAGGCACCTTAAGAATGCTGAGTCCTATAAAGCAAAGGATGCCAATAATGATAGAATCAACTATCTTGCCTATTAAGAAGCCGCCAAAGGTCTTATCAATGAATCTTAAATCAGTCATCAGATCATTGACTCTTTCCTTGGGCATAAGGGAATACATAATCTTTTTGACCATACCGATATACTTCTCTTTGCTTGAGAGCAGATATACCGCAATAATGATACCAAGCAAAAGATTGAGTACAGCGCTGACCGCAGTCTTGACACCGGTAGAAAGGCTTCTGACCGTAGTCTTGACATTAGGAAAAATGTTATCTTTGATAAACTCTTCTATGTCAAGCGAATACTTGTCGTACAGAGCGATCAGATCCGGATTGTCCAAAAGCTTATACTTCTCAGCAAGACTGTTACCATACCCGATGATATTCTTGTAATAGGTCGGAAAGTTATTGATAAGAGTCTCGATAGAGGATATCAACTGCGGCAATACCGAATTAAAGAACGCATATATAAGCAGGCTCACGATGATTATAGTAGCAATCACAGATATGGCCCTGATACGCTTCTTGTCTGATTTAGTCGCTACTATGCCATGTTTTTCGTAATACCTGCCAATACATTTAACCTCAAAAAAGCGCATAATAGGATTAAGCAGGTATGCTATCACAAGCCCGTAGATAACCGGCGTGAATACACCTAATGCATACGATATCCCACCCGTAAAATCCTTAAAGTGGAATATCAGATAGATTGCCACGCTACTGCTTAAAGCGACCAAAAAACCGGTAAGCCCCCATTTAAAGTACTTGCCGGAATACAACTTCCTTTTACGTTTCTCTTCTTTACTCATAAAAACAGTATATCATATCCTTGCAAAATAAGTTATAATATTTTGCATGAAACTTCAGAAATTGTACAGTTATGCCCGTCGAGCCATCGATGATTACAATATGATAGAGGAAGGTGATCGGATCGCCGTAGGTATATCCGGCGGAAAAGACAGTCTTACTCTGCTCTATGCTCTGCATGGACTTATGCAGTTTTATCCAAAGCATTTTGAGATAATAGCGATCACAGTCGATGTCGGGTTTAAAGGCATGAACTTTGAAGGTGTATCTGCTCTATGTGATAAACTTGGTGTTGACTATCACATTGTCCACACCGATATTGCACAGATAGTTTTTGATGAGCGCAAGGAGTCAAGTCCCTGTTCCCTCTGTGCCAAGATGCGTAAGGGAGCGCTTAATGAGGCCATCAAAGAACTCGGTTGCAATAAGGTCGCCTATGCACATCACAGAGATGATGTAGTTGAGACAATGCTGCTTTCGCTTATGTACGAGGGCAGGTTTCATACTTTTGCCCCCGTCACTTACCTTGACCGTATGTGCGTAACGGTCATAAGGCCGCTTATATACGTACATGAAGCGGATGTAATAGGCTTTATGCGAAGATATGACATCCCTGTCGTTAAGAGTACCTGTCCCGCTGACGGCAATACAAGGCGGGAATATGCGCACAATCTGTTAAAGCAGATGATGGTCGAGGATCCCGCAATCAAAAACAGGATGTTTACAGCGATATGTGACAGTAAAATCAAAGGTTGGGAAAGGCAAGAAGGAGCACACTACTGATACATGGCATCCAATAATCTGAATTACCACGATAAAGTCAATAAAGAGAATACCGAGAAGCTTCGTGAACTGCTTGCCACTCTTCCATCCTTCTGCAAGATGTTCTTTCGCGGCAACAATGACACCATGGCATCCCGCACCAAGATCGCTTATGCCTATGATCTGCGGGTCTTCTTTGAATATATGATGAAGAACAACGCAGAATGTCGAAAGTATGATATCTGCGATCTTCCGATGAACATACTTGATCGGATCGGCCGGGAAGATATTGAAGAATATATGGAATATCTCTCGCTTTACACCAATTCGGAAGACGAAGAAGTACTCAACGAAGAACGCGGCAAAAGCAGAAAGCTTGCATCGCTTCGTTCTTTTTATAACTACTATTTCAAGAACGAATTAATAGAGACCAATCCCGCAGCTTTGGTTCCAATGCCCAAGCTTCACGAAAAAGAGATAATCCGTTTGGAGCCTGACGAAGTGGCCGAACTGTTGGATCAGGTCGAAGCAGGCACCAATCTGACAAAAAAACAGATGTCATATCACAACAAAACCGCCGTGAGGGACACTGCTTTATTAACTCTGCTGCTCGGAACCGGAATACGTGTATCCGAATGTGTGGGACTTGATATCAATGATATAGACTTTGCCAATACAAGACTCAAAGTACGTCGCAAGGGCGGATATGAGGATGTTGTATACTTTGGAGACGAAGTATACGAGGCTCTTACGGCATATATGGAAGAACGTAAGCACATAATCCCGATGGACGGACATGAAGATGCGTTCTTTTTATCCATGCAGAACAGGCGAATCACGGTACGTGCAGTCGAGAATCTTGTCAAAAAGTATGCTTCCAACGTGACAAACGTCAAAAAAATAACTCCGCATAAGCTGCGGAGCACCTTCGGTACAAATCTCTATCAGGAAACCGGTGATATATATCTTGTAGCCGATGTCCTGGGACACAAGGATGTCAATACCACACGTAAACACTATGCTGCCATGAAAGACGAGCACAAACGCAAAGCCGCCAAATCGCTTCGTCTGCGTGAAGACTAGGTACATTGATACGGCATGAGAAACAAATTCTTCCTCAGAACTAATGCAGTATTGACTCCTTCTTTTAGGATTACAAATTGACAGACTAATTACAGTTTTACCGTCCATTACTCCTTTACTTTGGTTTGTGCATTTGAGGGTCTCGCATATTACTTACCATGTCAATGTTACCGTCATCTTGTGCAAACATTATATCAATATATTCGGGAACAGGTATTGGTCCTCCACCTACTACTATATCCAGTTCATCCATGGTAAGTTCCATACCCGCTTTTGATATGATATCTCTTGCCTCTTCCTTGCTGTTTGCTTGTTCTACTTTGTCTTTAAGATTTCCTATAAGTTCCATAATAATTCCTCCTTGTATATTTAATCAATCGCATACCTTTTTTCTCAAAATCAGCGTGGGCCTCTCGTATTACTCCCAAAAACATCAGTATTTATTGCAGTCTTTATCACATTAGGGTCATTACAATCATTATATCTGTCATTACCCTCACTATATACACCGCCCGATACCTGTTCTAATTCTTCCATATCAATTTTTTTTGTATTATTTTCTTTATCAGTCGTAATATCTTATTCTCCTTTTTTAAGGAAGGGGTGAATATTGTTCTACTACTGCTGATTCTTGCATACCTCTCGGCATTTGGTTTATACCATTAGGGGCTTTATACGTATGAGGACCCACATAATATGAGGGCTTATATGCGCCGCCTGTTACTTGTTCTAATTCTTCCTTATTGAGTTTTCTTGTGTTGGTATTGTTCTCTGTTTTATTCATATTCTTTACTCCTTTATGGCGCTTTTGTTTGGTCTACGATTATTTCTTGTCT
>JAEEGL013468969.1_pt1 | contig 17976 bp, 17 predicted proteins | sample 9134231 | NCBI WGS metagenome assembly JAEEGL01 (sample SAMN16246548, study PRJNA631951) | gut metagenome | biome: gut microbiome; feature: rumen; material: fiber-attached | host: Bos | place: Iran: Karaj | collected 2018-10 | reverse complement strand
ATTTCACATCACTTCCCGCGAGAAACTGCGTCGCGGTAAAAACGCTGCCAAAGAATGTTCTTGTCGAATACGACACGCGAAAGCCCACAGACAAGACGGAGGTGGAACTGTGATACGACCGAATACGAGCTCGAAGTGTTTCTGGAAGCACTGGAACATATTATACGGGAGAAACTATGAATATATGAGTTTCATTTTATAAAGTGAGCGGACTGCACGCATGCAGCCCGCCAAGTCTTAATCAGTCAAGGTACTTTGAAATGTCCGCATTCGCGGTATATTCACTCTTCAGATACTTTTTGATATCATATTCCTCTGAAAGATTACCGATCTTGACAAGGAACTGTATCGTTTTCTGGAGATTCGGAGCATCTTCATCGGTTATTCTTACAACATAATTATACTTCGGCTTTATCTTAAGTACCTGTTCGGTTGTAAGATTGAGATCATCCGCAAGCTTTTTGAGCGTCTCTTCATCAAGTGTGTCGAATTCCTTTACCGCACGGGCGAACTGTTCAACAAAGATCTTGATTATACCCTTGTTTTTCTGAGCAAATTCCGCGCGTGCAACTATCGGATTCACACCGAGAAGGTCGCAGTCATCACCTGTAGCGATAAGCTTTGCAGCGCCGCTGTCTATAAGTCTTGTGATGTTGGGTTCCCAGAGAGCTACCGCATCAGCTTCGTGATTTGCAAGTACAGTTGCGGCATCACCGGTCGAAATATTGACGAGCTGTACATCTTTATTGATATCAATGCCGTTGACCGCTAAAAGCATATCGAAATGCTCATGTGAAGTCGAACCTATAGTAGTCGCAAGCGTCTTTCCCTTAAGGTCTGCTGCCGACTTGATATCCGAATCCGCCGCAACGACCACACCGTATGACTGCGGAGCGTGAGATGCGATCGCGATTATCTCATTGTTCTGTCCCGCTGCGATAGCCGATACGACCGGCACGTCACCTACAACTCCGATATCTGAAGCGCCGGCTGCAAGAGACTCGTTCATAGGAGGACCGCTCTCAAAATCATTCCAGTTTACGGTCACACCGTATTCGGAAAGAGCTTCCTCGATCCAGCCCTTTTCTCTTGCGATATAAAGAGGTGAGAAGGATGCAGACGGCTGGATCGCAATGTTAACGACCGAAGCTGTTATGTCGGTTGTGCCGCTCGCCTTTTCGGTCAGTGCCGCAGCGGCTGTGGTAGCGTCAGTACCGCTGCTCTGGGATTGTGACGAGCAGCCTGCAAACAACGCACCTGCAAGTGTGACAGATATTACCGCAGATATTATTTTTCTGATCTTCATGATAGTTTTCTCCTTTTTATGTGTTTTGTTATGACATCTCAAGCCCGAGTGCGCCGTTGTTTATAACAATATTTTCTCCGTTCAGGTATACAGGCGCATCGGTCGCTAGCCAGTATATCACATCTGCTATCTCGGATGCCTTGGCAAATCTTCCGAGATAGGTTCTTTTTCTTATTTTTTCAAAGCGTTCGATGTATGGCGATCCGCTTACCATTTCAGTTTCCACGGGACCTGGAGATACCGCATTCACGACTACTCCGTTCTTTCCGAGAAGACCCGCAAGACTTTTGGTCATATCCACAAGCGCTGCTTTCGTCATCCCGTACCAGATGTCCGGATTTCCTGCAATAGATGCTTGCGACGCTACATTGATTATCCTGCCTGCACCGCGCTGCGCCATCTGTTTACCGTAGAAGGTTGCAAGTGTTACTGGCGTGCGCAGATTGAGTTCAAGGATACGGTCAACTTCTTCGTCAGTATACTTGTCGTATGGTATTCCGGTAAGGACTCCCGCATTGTTTATAAGTATGTCTGTTTCGCCGGTCTCCGAGGGGAGACACCTTGCCGACACCCTGTCGGAAAGGTCACATTCTATTATCCGGACGCGCTCATCATTCATAAGTTCAGAAACAGGGTGCCGTGCGGCTATTGTGACCTCATATCCGCCCTCAAGGAATTTACGGACAGCAGCAAGCCCTATCCCTTTTGTTCCGCCGGTAATAAGCACTTTCCCCATATTTTCTCCTTTGTTTATATCTCATATTCGACTTTTGTTCCGGTCTCATCCGTGAAAAATTCATCATAGATGATCTTGCGTATCTTTGTGAATTCATAGCTGTTGCGGTCACGTGGCACGGGCAGGTCAACATTTACGGTGCGCTTTATCTTTCCCGGGCGTGATGACAGAACGATCACCTTATCGGAAAGATATACAGCCTCATCTATATCGTGAGTGACCATTATCATTGTCGTGCCGGAACTTCGCTGTATCCGCTTGAGTTCCTTCTGCATAGAGATCTTTGTAAATGTATCAAGTGCACCGAACGGCTCATCAAGCAGAAGCACCGACGGATCATTTGCAAGAGCCCGTGCTATTCCAGCTCTTTGCGCCATACCTCCGGACAACTGCTTCGGATATGACTTTTCAAATCCTGTAAGTCCGACAAGTTCGGTGTATTTTTTTATTATCGCTGCTCTTTCGTCCTTTTTCTTTCCATTAAGAACGTAGCCTATATTCTGTTCGACCGTCATCCATGGAAACAGCCTGTGTTCCTGAAAAACCATCCCGCGCGTACTTTCAGGTCTCGTGACGGTTTTTCCGTCTATCGTCACAGTTCCGTCATGTAAGGGGTCAAGACCGGATATGGCGCGAAGAAGCGTTGACTTTCCGCATCCGCTCGCCCCGACTATACAAACGATACTGCCTTTTTTCACGCTGAAGCTGACATCGTCAAGCGCACTGAAAGACTCATTTCCGCGGGTAAATGTCTTGCTGATATTGCTGACTGTTATATATTCATTGTTTTTAGCAATATTATCATCCATATCTGTTCAACTCCATTTTACAGCGTACTTCTCTATCAGCTTCAGAAAAGAATCCATTATTTTGCCTACAAGTCCGATGGTCAGCATACCTATGATAACCTTGTCCGTCTGTCCGAACTGCCTTGCATTCATTATCAGGTAGCCGAGACCCGTCGTAGAAGATACCAGCTCTGCTGCCACCACGCACATCCAGCAGCTACTCAGTCCGGTACGGAGACCTGTAAATATATTGGGCGCTGCTCCCGGTATCACCACAAGGAAAATATGTTTCATAAACGGCGTTTCAACCGAGCGGGAAACCTCTATCAGCCTTGTGTCCGTCTGGCGTATACCGTCGATAACATTTATAAGTATTGTGAAAAATCCTCCGAGGAATATGAGAAATACCTTTCCGCTCTCTCCTATACCGAACCACAGTATAACAAGAGGTATCCACGCTATCGGCGGTATCGGCTTTATTATCTGCACAACAAGTCCCGTAAGTCTGTCAAGATGCTTTGACAAGCCTATCAGTATTCCGAAAACTATACCCAGCAGAGCAGCTATGAGATAACCTTTCAGTACCCTGTCAAGACTGACAAGAAGGTTGGTCCAGAGCGTTCCTTTTTCCATAAGCGACAGAAAAGTATCCCAGACCTTGCCCGGTGAAGGCATTATCACCGGGTTCAGCTGACCCTGCTGATCCATTATTATCCACAGTACCAGCACAGCCGAAACAAGAGCTATATATTCGGCAGCATAGCCTATCTTTTTTAGCATATATCTTCTTCCTTTGTTCTTATATGATATTGGTAAAACAGGCTCGTGCTCGGTCTTTCAGCCGGTCAAAACGTTCTTTGTCAAGTCCGGCATCTCCCATGGGATAGCTTCTGCCAAGCATCTCATATTTCGGGATACCGAGTCTGTGATAACGAAGAAGCTCCCAATTAACACTGCATTTCAGCGAATCAAGATACTCCGCTATCTGCGTTATCTCTTCATCACTGTCGTTGAATCCTGGTATGATCGGAGTACGTACAATAATACGCTTTTCTGGACAACTTCCCGTTATGGCAGTAAGGTTCTCCAGTATCTGTCTGTTTGAAGCTCCTGTGTTTTTGATGTGTAATTCTTCCGTCACACACTTTATATCAGTGATATAGATATCCGCTCTGGAAGCGATTCTGAGTGCATTTTCGCAGGAAGAAGCCCCGCAGGTCTCGATTGCTGTATTTATTCCGCGCCTGTGCGCCTCGTCAAATATCGCAGCAGTAAAGTCGGACTGTGCGAGAGGTTCTCCGCCCGTCACGGTCAGTCCACCGTCTTTTCCGAAAAACTCCCGGTCGCGTTCACAGATATCGACCACTTTTACGGCAGACATTTCTTCTCCGATAATGTGTAGCGCTCCGCCGGGGCACACCCTGTTGACTTCGGCTGCACTGTAATGAAAACCGTTTCCGAAATCCGGTCTTCCGTCCGGAAAAGAACATCCGAGCTTTCTTGTGCATTCTTCGCAGCCTATACATTTTGACGCGCTCCATGCTGGCTCAAGCCGCGGATTCTGCGTTTCGGGATTTGCACACCACCTGCATCTTAACGGACATCCTTTGAGAAAGACTGCCGTCCGGATCCCGGGACCGTCATGCACCGAAAAGTGCTGTATGTTCGTTACTATCCCCGAGACAGACATATCACGCTCCAAGGCTTTCATGTTCTGTACGTTCTATGATATCCTCCTGAAGGTCATAAGAAAGCTCGGTAAAATATGCACTGTAGCCCGCCACACGAACGAGAAGACTTCTGTACTGCTCCGGATTTTTCCGAGCCTTTATAAGAGTTTCGCGATTAATGATATTAAACTGTAAATGCCACAGTTTCAATCTACACCACGCACGGATAAACTCCACGAGCTTCTGTGTTCCTTCCTCGCCCCGTACCACAGATGGAGACAGTTTTATATTCAGCAGACGCGATGCACGGTTGTTATAATCCGTGTTTTTTGTATTATAGTTCGATAAAAGCACCGATGTCGGACCGCTTATATCTGCACCCTGTGATGCCGACGAGCCGTCGGACAGCGCCGTACCCTCTTTTCTGCCGTTCGGAAGTGCCGAGACGACTTTTCCAAAGGGAACATTTGAAGACTGCGAAACATATCGAAGATCTATGTTTATCCCGAGCTTACCGGCGTTTTTGTTTGCAAACTCAACGCCGACACGGTCTATGAGTTTTGCAAGTTCATCGGCATAAGGATCGTCATTTCCGTATTTGGGAGAATTCTTAAGCCTTGCACGAACAGACTCATATCCTTCAAAATTATTGTCTATTGCTTCAATGACCGTATTCCAATCAAGAGTCTTATTCTCATAGATGTTCTTTTTTATTGCGGAAAGTGAGTCGGCCGCGGTACCCAGACCTATGAAATCGAAATAGCCGAAATCCAGACCTCCATTTATCTTCTCCGAGTGAAGATCCTCACAGTTCTCCATGCACAGCTTGTGAAGCGCCGACCCAAACGGAGAAGCGAAATGCTTCGGTCGTATCTTGTTTACGATCTCCTGCTGTTTGAATGTTATTCCGAGAATGTATTTTTCCTGTGCCACAAAGGCATCGAGAAAATCTTCAAACGAAGTGAATATGCGCGGATCACCGGTCTCTATGGTAAGCAGTTCATCTCCATATTTTTTCATTCTCCCGTTTCTCAGCGTAAGCTCAACCACAGCGCCGATATTAAGAAATGCGCACGGATTTGTGAATGTATCGAGATTCGGCATTCTTACCTCGGTGCATCCGGAAACGGCATAGTCGTTGGCGGATGCACTGTCAGCACCTTTGGCGGTAAGAAGCGGGATAACTTCTTCATCGTTTATGAGCTTCGGGAACCCCGAACCTTCCTTGATCGTCAGCGCTATCTCACGGAGATATTTATTACTTGCACCGCTGTGTACCCTTGCTGCAAGGTCAGGATAGTTCAACGGAAATTCACGTTTATTTTCAAGCAAAAGATATGTAAGTTCGTTTGCAGCGTCATTACCGTTCTCGTCTACTCCACCGACAGTCACAGCTTCCCAGTGAGCGTATCCCTCATTGAATTTTACACCGGCGGGACTGATGTAAAGATCCTGGTACTGCGCCATTTCAAGCCACATACAGGTGAAAAGCTCCTTTGCCTGTTCCGGAGTTATCCGGTTTTCTCTGAGGTCTTTAATGTAATAAGGATAAAGGTACTGATCCATTCTTCCGTTCGAGATGGTCGCGCCAGTTTTTTGTTCAAGACGTGAAAAAGCTTGAATGAACCACTGTGACTGAACTGCTTCATAAAAAGTCTCAGCGGGATATCTCGGAACTTTGGCTGTTATTCTAGCGATCTCAAGCAGTTCCGACTTTCTTGCAGAGTCAGTCTCCTCTTTTGCGAGCTGCGTCGCCTTTTCACTGTATCTGTCTGCCCAAAGAATAATAGCATCAGAAACGATCGATATGGCTTCTAAAAAATCCGCTTTATCTTTGTTTGCGTTTTTATCGAGCTTTTCAAGCCTTTCGAGTGCATCAGCCTTTATAGCCTCAAATCCGACTTCTATTCCTTTTTTATAGTCATGTACCCACTGCAGAGCCGAACGCATCGACGAAGTTTCATTAACTATATAACGTGATGTAAAAAGATCGGACGGCTCATACGTCAGCTTGAGTATATCCTTGGGAAGAGAATTAGAAAGCTCCTCATAAAAGGTCTTACCCTCCCAGTATGGTGCGATTTCTTCGCTTATTATGCGGACATCCTCATCCGTTATCTCAAAAGGGGATTCCGTACGTTTTGCAGCCTGTTCGGCAAAGCTTTTCAGAAAGCAGCCGTCAAGTTCGGGATAGATAAGTCCATGCTTTCCGATTTTGCCTACTCTTCCGGCAAGAAGCTGATCGTTATCTATAATGATCTCTATTTTTTCCGCTATATGATAGAGAGCTTTAGCCCAGCGAAGCGTAAGGTTTTCTCCATCTGTCTGCCTGAACGATTCGGTGAAATATCTCGCACGCTGGATATCAACAGATGACTTTTTATTCGCAAAACTTCCGAATATCCTGTCCGCTCTGCCCGAACCGTTTTTTCCTGTGAAGATGACTTTTCCATCCGACTTACCGATACGTTCTTCCTGAGGTGATAGTATTTTTTCTGACATGATCTTGTCCCTCGACTTTCTTATAAATGGTCATCATTTATGTGTTCAAGGAGGATTCAACAGCGTGCTATCCCTCCGGATTTGCCTAAAAGTGTTTTCATAACTGTATCTTCTTTCATTACCTACTATTCATATATTTTCGATATGCTTTATCTTTATGAGCCAATATTAACACTTTCGATGCTGAATGTCAATAGGTAAACAATAAGTTTGTAGTTTATCACATTGTTAAAGATTTTATTCTAAAACTTTTCGTTGAAAAAAATCATAATAATCCGATATGTTTTTAGTGATTTTATTAATGGCTCAAATCCTTCCAATATTTCAAAATATACACCGGTCGGAATTTTTAAAAGCAAAAGTAATACAGCCCACAATCGGCTTAATTCTGCCGTTTGTGGGCTGTATATACTTTTTGTCCTGTAAAGATGGCACGCCATGAAGGATTCGAACCTTCGACCTACCGCTTAGAAGGCGGTTGCTCTATCCAGCTGAGCTAATGGCGCATACTGCATAAAATGAAAAACCACTGTAATGTGAAAAACCGACTTGGAGCGGGTGATGGGAATCGAACCCACGTGTTCAGCTTGGAAGGCTGACATTCTACCATTGAACTACACCCGCATTTACAGTGCCTAATAATAATACCACATTTTTTTCGATTTGTCAAGGGTTTTTTAAAATTATTTTGGATATCTCCACCCGGGTAATGCCGTGAACACATTCGCCATAGGCAATAACATTGCATTCCGAGCGAACAGGGGCATCGAAGTAGCATATTTCGAGCGGAGAGTCTTCACCGTTTCCGGAAAGGTGAATATTTGACGGGACAAGCCTTTTCGCGAAAACTGCGGGACGTGTCTGAAGCAATTCGTCGGGACATTTACGGGTCTTTTGCAGGTCTCTGAGCTCCTTTGCCGCCATTTTGCGTATTGTCCGGTCGATATTTTTGCTGTGCTTAAACACAGTTTCCAGTTCGGAAAGACAATCTTCCGGAGCGCATTTGTTGTCATTTTCAAATGTGACCTTGATATTGCAGCCGCACCAGTCGCATTCTGCTTCATACCACTCAGGCTTGCGGCGGTAGATGAATTTCCCGAGAAGGGGAGAGGTGACGGATATTTCCGGTTTGCCCTCGTCATCATTGCCGTACATTGCGTCTCTTATCACCGACAGCTGCTGTTCATATCTGCTCATAATATCGTCGCTGACGGAATTGTTTTGTTTTGATGATAATGCCAGAAAAATGATCAGCACAATTATGCCGCACAGAAAACAACCGCTGCCGATAATGGTGAACAGGTCGTTGTGCGTCGTATTGCGGAATAATATACATACTGTTCCCGAAATGAACGCGATCAGAGATAATATGAACAGTGCTGTGTAGAGCTTACTCTTTTTCATATCATTTCCCCATGCCCGAAAAAATATCGGCGATATTCCGGACAACGATCATAAGCCCGCCGACAAGCATAGAGATCATACCCGCTGAGCCGAGAGGTGAGCCGGAACTGTCGCCGATCCTGTCGGCTGTTATGCAGGCAATGCCGATAAGAACGAGCAGATACGGCATTATGATAAGTATGACAGCGGTCACGGCGAGGCGCTTGTTTGTATAGGGGACAGGCTTTTCCGGTCTGATACCCTCCTGCTCCTGCTTGGCAAGCTTCATTTTCTGCATAAGCTCGTTGTGCTCGAGCAGTTTCTGCTTATGCTTTTCACGGCTGCGTCGGGCTATATAGATCAGGGGCATACAGCAGGCCGCGTAAACACAGATATGTCCTATCGCGTGTATCAGATAACCGCCGTCTGCTGAACCATTCGCAGGCAGCAGGACAAGAATTATCCCCGCGGTGAGCAGAACTGCCGACACTGCGGGGTAAACGGGCTTCATGCACTGACCTTTCTGACGATGGAGATAGGAGTCTGCTGTGAGCACTGGTCATGCGGATTATCGCGGAACACCTGCTCGCCGAACGCGTTGGGCAGGTCTTTTCTGCTCTTGCCGAGAACGGTGGCAGCGATGTCGTTCGCGTCGATGATGATAACATCGCACCCGCAGTGCTTTGCAAGGTCTGCGGCGGCCTCATCGGGCTTGTCCGGAGCCATTTTGGCGTAGTGGTTGTACGGCGGGAGCGTATAGTCGCAGGGCCCGTCGATAGCGCGGGCTTTCATACCGCAGATGTTGTAGAACACGCCCTTTTTGCCGAATATCTTGCCGATAGCGGCGCAGAACGCTGCCCAGAGAACCTTCGGGCGTCCGACCTCGCGGATGCACAGCTCCATAGTCTCGGGCATACCGAGGCCGATACCGTAGTTGGTCTTTACAACGAAGTGGCTGAGGAACTTAGCGAGCCGGGACACCTTTATTTCTTCCAGCGGGAAAGCTCGTCCCTGTGTGATAGCTATGATCTTTTCGGAGATTATGACGGTATCGCCCTTTTCGAGGTACGGACAGACGTACTTGTCGAGCACATCGGTCATAACGTCCTCTTTCATAATAACGTGAGTTTTGATAGGATAGCGGGCATAAGTGCCGAAATCCGTATCAATGGTAAGGCTTTTGCCCTCGTTTGGTTCGAACGGCATATCCATTGTTTTATCAGTCCCTTTCTTTTGTCGGAATAATGCGTTTTATATAATTAAAATGTATTATAGCACATTTTTGTGGATTAGTCAACCTTTTTGTGCAAATCCTACAAACATTTCGGCAAAAATTTTTCATAAAAACCCTAACTGTACTATTGACATTAATACAGTTCTGTGATATAATGCAACTGTACTAATACAGATAGTACAGTTTTGCGCAAAATAAAACGGGCTTCATAAAAAACAATGAAATGTATGGATGAATGTTTGCGTATTCTTACGGCTTTCGGCGGGGGAATACGCGGAAGGAACGGCAGAGGTGATGAAAATTGTTTGATATCAGGATCGACGGGAGCGCGAGCATCTATGAGCAGATATACAACGAGGTCGTAAGGCTGATAACGCTCGGCGTGCTCGCACCGGACGAAAAGCTCCCGGCAGTGCGTGAAACTGCCAAATCGCTCGGTGTCAACCCTAACACGGTGCAGAAGGCTTATGCCATGCTTGAAAAGAACGGGCTGGTGTATTCCGTTCCCGCAAAGGGCAGCTACGTCTCGCCTGACGGTGAGGCGGCCAACGCCGTGCGCAGGGAAGCCGGGAACGCGCTGAAAGAGGCTGCCGAAAAGGCCGCCGCCGCGGGAGTAACGCTCGATACTGCGGAAACTATGATCAGAGAAGTCTGGGAGGGCGGGTCAAAGCCTGCCAAAAAGGGGGAAATGTGATATCATGATAGAAGTAAAGGACTGTGTAATGGATTATTACGGCAAGCGGGCGCTCGACGGCGTGACGCTCACAGTGCCCGACGGCTGTTCATACGGCCTTCTCGGATCCAATGCTGCGGGAAAATCCACACTGTTAAAGATAATGAACGGCATATACAGGCCGACCTTGGGTTCCGTGCTGATAGACGGTAAGCCCGTTTACGACAGCGCCGCGGTCAAGGAGAACATCTTCTTCGTTGATGACGAGACCGTGCAGTTCAACGGAATGACACTGCGGCAGATGAAGCGCTACTATAAGACGTTTTATCCGTGCTTCTCGGACACGCTGTTCGACGAGCTTATCGGTAAGGTCGGACTTCCTATGAACAAGCCGCTTCACACCTTCTCAAAGGGAATGAAACGGCAGGCTGCCGTTATCTGCGGAGTTTCCTGCGGAACGCGCTATCTGTTCATAGACGAGGCATTCGACGGGCTGGACGAGATGATGCGCACGATAGTGAAGAACGTGCTTATCGATGCGATGCTCGACAGAAAAGTCACTGTCGTGTTCTCATCGCACAATCTTAGCGAGATAGACGAGTTCTGCGACAGAGTGGGTCTGCTGCACGTTGGCAGGATCTTGCTTGATCGCGGGCTTGACAGCATAAAGGACGACATGATAAAAGTCCGCGCGGCATTCGACAGGGAAGTAACAGCGGAGGACTTCCCGGAACTTGAAATAGTGCATATAGAGCATTCCGGCAGTCTCACCTATATAATAGCCCGCGGCGGCTCTGAAAAGATACGGTCGGCAGTCGAAAAGCTCTCGCCGAAGATATATGACGAGATACGTCTTACACTCAGAGAGATATTCATATATGAAATGGAGGGAGTCGGCTATGACAGCAGCGGTCTCGGCAGCAGTGCCGAATAAGTCAAAACTCGGGAGGTACATTTTATACCGTCTCGAAAGAATGAAATATTTCACGTTATTGATGCTCGTTTTCTCGTTCATATCGTATCCGCTTTATCTGCTGCTTACCCGTAACTATGTGGAGGCCGGGATACGCGCGGAGACTTTGATGAGCGATTTTGAAGCGGAAGAGATAGCCCGCCGGGCGAGAGAAACAGTCAGCGGGTTGGGCTCGACCTGTCTCGTTATCGGTATTGTCGGCATTGGAATGATGACGGCATTGTCGGTGTTCCTGAATTTTCGCTATATGTTCAGTAAGAAATACGTCAATATGGATATGACGCTGCCGCTGTCGTTCAACGAGCGTTTCTTCGGTGATACCGCCGTTTCGTTCATAACAACGTTCATCCCGCACTTCTTCGGTGTTATCATCGGTTCGCTGATAAGCGCCGGCATACGCGCGACAGAAGTCCCCGAGGGCATTGAGATACTGAACAATACAGCCTTTCTCAACGTGATAGAACAGGTAATGCACATCGGTATCTTTATCGTATTTCTCGAATTCTTCTCGCTGCTGTTCATCGGCAGCCTCTGCGGCAGGGTATTATCCACGCTGATACACTGGATAATCCTCAACTGCACGGTGCCGGCCTGTGTGCTTCTGAACTCAATGCTTGCGATGCTGACGGCATACGGCTGTGAGGATGATTATTCGGTATCCATTGAGAGTATGCTGCTCTTGGAAGTTTCATCACCGCTTGGCCTTGGACTCAGCTTCCGGCGCGAAAGAGACATATTCATGTTCCCGCTCGAAATGATACTGGTTACAGTATTCGTGCTGCTGTTAGCGGTCGGCTCGTATCTTCTTATGAAGCACCGCCGTATGGAGCGCACGGGCGAGACCTATGCCTATAAGTATGCCCGTCATATCCTTGTGGGCGCGCATCTTGCCGCCGCGGCGATATACTTCCTCTGCCCGATAATAGCCGGCAAGTCAAAAGCGCAGATGATGTGGCTCTATCCCGGCTACTATTCCGACTTCTACAACGGTATCGTTATCTGGTGGATAGTAATTTCGGTGGTTATCGTATTCATAGGCGAGGTAAGCGATACCGCGCGTTTCAGAAACATTCTCCGCACTGTGGTATGCTCTCTGATATCGGTCGGCGCGGGTGCACTCTTTTGCCTTATCGCTGTGATCTCCGACGGCTACGGCTCGGTGACATATATCCCCGCCGAGGAAGACACGGCCGTGGTTTCGGTAACGCTCACCAATACGTATGACCGCCTCAGATCGTATGATATCCCGTATTCGCAGGTAACGGACTTACACAGGAAGATACTTGGTATCCGCCCCGGAACATCGGATCAAAGAATGATATCCTACTTGCCCGAGGTGCAAATCGAGTATCTTGAAAAAGGCGCCAGAAGGACATACCGCAGCTATGTCGTTGATGATGCTCTGGCGAAGGAAGCTCTCGAACTGCTCTGGAGCAACGGCGCATTCGAGTCGGAATATAAGATGCAGCGCATTTACAGCCGTAACACCCTGACCGGTGAGTATGAAATTATGAGTGAATTTACGCCGACGAAAGTGTATTTTCACAACGAGTCAGCTCCGTGGAAAAATGAAGACGAGCGCAATATCGAGCTCGACGTTTCCGGTACCGAGCTTATGGCGGCAATGCAGCAGGACGCGCGCGAAACGACCTTCGAGCAGCTGTATCGCTCGCCATACGGGCAGTACGCATATATCGGTATAGACTACCTCGGTACGCGTTATGACACCCGCACAAGCTTCAAGATATACCCGTTCTTTACACACACGCTCGATCTGCTCTCGGCGCACGGTTTTGACCTGTCGCAGTATATGCTCGAAGTAACAGATGCATTCCTTGTGAGGGTAGATGACCCGGTAAACAAGGTCGAGGACGAGACTTCCGCATCGTATGACTGGGGTCTGAGAGCCGATAGTGAATTTGACTATACCGAATCCTACCGCCGTGTGGATGTGGATAGTGAGGAATATGAAAAGCTTTCGGCATTGTCCGCTGACAGATCGATGTATTACGGCACCGATCCGCGCTATTATATGATATATATCCGCAAGTATTATGAATACGATAAGGTGCGTTATTATACGACGTGTCAGCCCGTTCCGGAGCTCTGTACGGCGGACGCTGCCGCGCTGTGGGATAAGCTTCAGCCCGCTTCGGTGGAAGAGGTGAATTATTACAGATACGGCGAGTACATCGATGACCCCGGAGCCGGTTATGAGTATTACGCCGACACAGAAGAATGGGTAATGCACTGAAAATATTCCCCGTGTACGAAATGCGCATAAAACATTTTTAAAAATTCTGTTTTTTGTACAAAAAGCCTATGTTAAAAGTCGGTAAAATGTGGTATAATATATAAAGTGAAGTTCTGTATATTCTTCCGCTTATTACGGCGGGAGAAAGCACATAAAAACCGACAACAAACACATTTTACCGAAGGAGGGCTTTGCAATGAGCGCAGCGGGATATGCCGTCAATGATTACGTAATTTACAAGGGAGTGGGTGTATGCCGCATTGTAGCGGTCGAGAACAAGACGTTCGATGATGTGAGATATGAGGATTACCTGAAACTTGTTCCCATCGGCTCACGTTCATCGTCATATTTCGTACCCGTGAGCGCCGCAAAGCTGCGCCTTCGCAAGCCTATGACCACGGACGAGGTCAACAGCGCGATAGACGATTCCGTAAACGGTGAGATAAGCCTCACACGCAATTCCAGAGAGCGCCGCAGCGAGATAGACATGATTCTCAAAGAGGGCAACTGCACCCGCATTATCTCGCTGATAAAGACTATAAATCTCCATACAGAGTCCTGTCGCACCAACGGCAAAAAGGTGCTCGTTTCCGACGAAAACGCCCTCCGTATTGCCGAAAATATGATCTACCCCGAATTCTCTTTCGTCCTCGGCATAGACGAGAACGAGGTCGCCGGCTACATCGGCAGACGCCTTGAGAGCGCCCGGCGGGCATAAGAGAGGTCGCTGCCGCTCGAGACAGCAGCCGCAATGCGGCTGCCACGGGGAAGAAGAGGAAACCTTTTGTGAACAAAAGGTTATCCTCTCCCTCCCCGTACCCCTCTCTCTCTTTCCAAAAAACTTGACTGGCTTCGCGGTTGGATATGAGAGTCGCTGCTCCTGTTGAAGAATACTGCAAGTTCCCGACGGTTTTGTCGTCGGGGGCTTGTTTTGTGTGATGAAAAAAGAGTTTGATATCGCCTACTTGACATTTTCGTAAAAAAGGAGTATTATAATACAGTATAGAATTATGGAACAGTGTTTCTGCTGTTCGCACAGAGGTAAAATATGAACATTATAATCGTAGGCTGCGGCAAGGTCGGTCAGGCACTTGCGGGACAGCTTAGTGAAGAGGACAACGATATTACTGTAATAGACGTTTCGGCCGCCAAGGTGAACGAGACCGCAGCCCGTTACGACGTGCTCGGCGTCGTCGGCAACGGCGCCACACATCTGACACAGCAGGAAGCCGGAATAAAGGACGCAGATCTGCTGATAGCGGTGACGGGCTCCGACGAGCTGAATCTGCTTTGCTGCCTTATCGCGAAGAAGGCCGGTAACTGCCACACCATAGCCCGTGTGCGCAGCCCGCAGTACAGCACCGAAGCGCCGTATCTGAAAGAGGAGCTCGGTCTTGCAATGGTGGTTAATCCCGAGCAGGCAGCCGCCGCTGAGATCGCGCGTGTGCTGCGTTTTCCGTCAGCCATGAAGATAGATACATTTGCAAAGGGCAGGGTGGAGCTGCTGAAATTCAAGCTCCCCGAGGGCAGTCCGCTCGCAGGGCTTGCCGTAAAGGAGATCGCCACGAAGCTTCACTGTGACATACTTGTATGTACGGTCGAGCGCGGCGACAATGCCTACATAGCAAACGGTGAATTCCGCTTTATCGACAAGGATGTAATTTCCATAATAGCTTCCCCGAAGAACGCCAACGCTTTCTTCAAGCAGATACACTACCGCACGAACTCCGTCAAGGACGTTATGATCGTCGGCGGCGGTAACATTACCCACTATCTCTGTGAGCGCCTCAGCCGTTCGGGTATTGCAGTTAAGGTCATTGAGAAGGATCCCGCCAAGTGCGACGAGCTTTCCGAGATGCTGGAGGATGTTACTGTGATAAACGGCGATGCCGTTGATCAGCAGGTGCTGTACGAGGAGGGTATCGAGAACACGGGCGGCTTTGTTGCGCTTACTAACCTTGATGAGGAGAATATACTGCTGTCGCTTTTTGCGAAATCCGTCGGTAACTGCAAGCTGGTCACAAAGGTGAACCGTATAGATTTTGACGATGTTATAAGACATCTGGAGCTCGATACCGTCATTTACCCAAAAAACATCACGTCGGAAGATATAGTGCGTTATGTGCGCGCTATGAAGAATACGATAGGCAGCAACGTCGAGACGCTCTATAACATCATCAAGGGCAAGATAGATGCTTCGGAGTTCATCATCAAAGATAATTCCCCGATAGTCGGAAAGCCTCTTATGGAGCTGAAACTGAAAAAGGATGTGCTCGTGGCATCGATAATGCGTGACAGAAAAGTCATTATCCCGCGCGGCGGTGATACCTTGGAGGTCGGAGACTCCGTCATAATCGTGTCGAGCTTTGCTCTGCACGACATCACAGATATTTTAGACAGATAAAGGCGAACTGTATGAATTATAAAATGATAGGGAATATCCTCGGGTGGCTGCTCATCTTCGAGAGCTTATTCCTTGCGGTGCCGGCATTGACGGCGCTGATAAGTATGGAGAGCGCTTTCTGGGCGTTTTTCGGGACGGCGTGCTTCTGCGCTGCGGCAGGTGTGCTGATAACGAGAAAAAAGCCCACCAACACGACGCTGTATTCCCGTGAGGGCTTCATCATCGTATCGCTCAGCTGGATAGTGCTGTCGTTGTTCGGTGCTGTACCTTATATTTTTTCGGGCGCTATCCCGAACTTTACGGATGCGCTGTTCGAGTCGGTCTCCGGCTTCTCGACAACGGGTGCGACGATACTGCCCGATGTTGAGATAATGCCGCGCTCGGTGCTTATGTGGCGCAGCTTCACGCACTGGGTCGGCGGTATGGGCGTACTCGTGTTCATAATGGCGTTCCTGCCGTTATCGGGCGGACAGAATATGCACATTATGAAGGCGGAATCACCCGGCCCCTCGGTCAGCAAGCTTGTTCCGCACGTCAAGACAACTGCGCTGCTGCTGTACACTATATACTTCGTACTCACCCTCGCGGAATTCATAGCGCTGATAATCGGCGGTATGGATCCTTTTGAGGCCATTAACACAGCATTTGCCACCGCAGGAACGGGCGGCCTCGGCGTAAAGAACACGAGCATAGGCGGTTACTCGCCCGCGATACAGATAATCGTGACGGTATTTATGATACTGTTTGCTATAAATTTCAATACATATTTCTTTATTGCGAGGGCGAAGTTCCGTGAAGCATTCACCACCGAAGTTATCGTATTTCTTGTGATAGCCATACTCTCGACCGCTACGATCGCCATAAATATCAGCGGTATGTACGGAAATATGGGAGAGTCTGTGCGACACTCGGCCTTCACGGTCGCAGCGATAATGTCAACGACCGGCTTCAGTACGGTGGATTTCAACCTGTGGCCGGAGCTTTCACGAGCGCTTATTGTAATGCTGATGTTTGTCGGCGGCTGTGCGGGAAGCACCTGCGGCGGCATCAAGATATCCCGCCTGCTGATACTGTTCAAGGGTATGAAAAAGGAGCTCGAGGTGCTTATCCACCCGAAGCAGGTCAAAAAGATAAAGATAGACGGACATCCGATAGAGCACGAGGTGGTGCGCTCGGTAAACGTATATATGGTGGGATTTGTGCTTGTGTTCGCGGTATCTATGCTGATAATCTCGTTCGATAACCTCGACCTTATCACGAATTTCACGGCAGTGGCGTCGGCTATGAACAATGTCGGCCCGGGACTTGATCTCGTCGGACCGACAGCCAATTACAGCGTTTTTTCCGACCCTGTGAAGATAGTGCTGATACTGGATATGCTCGCCGGAAGACTGGAGCTTTTCCCGATACTGCTGCTGTTCTCTCCGACTACGTGGAAGAAGTGATCATATGACTGTAAAAGGAGACAAGCCTATGAACGGAATAATACTTTACACTTCAAAATACGGTGCTTCAAAGAAATACGCCGGTTGGATAGCCGAGGAAACGGGTCTTGAGTGTATAGAGGCAAAGAAAGCCGATATAAAGAAAATCGTCGGATATGATACGATTATTCTCTGCGGCGGGATATACGCTTCCGGTATCGCAGGGCTGTCATTTCTGAAAAAGAACATTGACAGACTTGCGGGGAAGAAGCTCGCGGTGTTCTGCTGCGGCGCGTCACCGTATGACGAAGATACATTCAGGCAGATAAGAGAATTCAATATGAAGGACAGGCTTTCCGGTATCCCGTGTTTTTACGGACGAGGCTCTTGGGATATGCCCTCAATGTCCTTCAAGGATAGAACGCTCTGCAATATGCTCCGTAAGGCAGTGAGCAAGAAAGACCCCGCCAATTACGAGATATGGGAGCGGGCTCTTATGGAAGCGGGAGAGGATGTATGCGACTGGACAGACAAAAAGTATATCGAGCCGGTCACAGACTTCATCAGACAGTAACCATAGGGAACCTCTAAAAACCTATCTGAGTGAAAATGAGCCATCCACGCCGAAT
>JAEEGL012238337.1_pt1 | contig 17976 bp, 15 predicted proteins | sample 9134231 | NCBI WGS metagenome assembly JAEEGL01 (sample SAMN16246548, study PRJNA631951) | gut metagenome | biome: gut microbiome; feature: rumen; material: fiber-attached | host: Bos | place: Iran: Karaj | collected 2018-10 | reverse complement strand
GTCAAGCTGATCGGCCGCATGAAATACCGTTCCTCCTATGGCCAGAACCTCCTGCAGCACTCGCGCGAGGTGGCGAACATCTGCGCCATCATGGCCTCCGAGCTGGGCCTGAACCCCAAACTGGCCAAGCGCGCCGGCCTGCTGCACGATATCGGTAAGGTTTCCGAGGATAATCCCGAGCTGCCGCACGCCTTGCTCGGCGCCCAGCTGGCGGAACAGTACAAGGAGCGCCCCGAAATCGTCAACGCCATCGGTTCCCACCACGACGAGATGGAGATGACGTCCATCATTTCCCCGCTGGTGCTGGTCGGTGACGCCATCTCCGGCGCCCGTCCCGGTGCCCGCCGCGAGGTGATCGAGTCCTATATCAAGCGGCTCAAGGACATGGAGAACCTGGCCTCTGCCTATGCAGGCGTGACCAAGGCCTATGCCATCCAGGCCGGCCGTGAACTGCGCGTGATCGTCGGCGCCGAGGAAGTGACGGACGAACAGGCCGCGACCCTCTCCACCGAGATCGCCCAGAAGATCCAGGAAGAAATGACCTATCCCGGACAGGTCAAGATCACGGTGATCCGCGAGACCCGTTCCGTGGCTTTCGCCAAATAAACCCGTATGATCCGGAACCTGCTGCTTCTCGCCGTCGCGCTCAATTTTGCCGACAGACCCTCCGTCAACTGGACTTCCGAAGTCCGGGACCTCGGCGGGGATGAGTTCGAACTGGTCCTCACCGGTCAGGTGGAGGACGGATATTACACCCATCCGATGGATGACGAGTGGTCAGCCACGACCCTGGAAATCAATCCTGTGGAAGGACTCGAACTGCTCGGCGCCCCGTCGGAGTCCTACGAGCCTTCCGAATACAAGGGGACCAAGGTCGTGCGGGGCACCTATGTGCTGACTCAGAAGTTCAAGGCGTCCGACGCCGTGGTTTCGATTTCCGGTACGGTCGGCTGGAGTTCCTGCAGCGGAGACGCTTGCCGGACTCCGGAAGACTGGGAATTCACCGAAACGGTGCATCCGGCGCCGGTCCTGACTGAGACGCCCGCCGCTGCGCCGGCCGGGAAGGGATCCCTCTGGGCGCTGATCCTGGAGGCCATCCTCTGGGGCTTCGCCATGCTGCTGACGCCCTGTGTGTTCCCGATGGTTCCGATGACGGTCAGTTTCTTTATGAAAGGCTCCGAAACGCCTGCCCAGGGCCGTTTCAAGGCTTTCTTCTACGGCCTGTGCATCGTGCTCCTCTATACGGTGCCGATCTGCCTGATCATCGGGCTGACCTGGCTGCTGGGTGGTGCCTCGGTGACGGCCGACATTTTCAACTGGCTGGCGACCCACTGGATCCCGAACATCCTGTTCTTCATCGTGTTCATGGTTTTCGCCGCTTCGTTCTTCGGGGCGTTCGAGATTACGCTGCCGTCCTCCTGGGTCAATAAATCCGACCAGAACTCCAACAAGAAAGGGCTCGCCGGCATTTTCTTCCTGGCGCTGACCCTCGTGCTGGTTTCCTTCTCCTGCACCGGTCCGATCGTGGGCACGGTGCTGATCAAGTCCACCAGCGGCGAGTTCTGGGCCCCGATGGTCACGATGCTCGCATTCAGCATCGCCTTCGCCCTCCCGTTCACGCTTCTGGCGCTGTTCCCGTCGCTGCTGAAGAACCTGCCCAAATCCGGCGGCTGGCTCAACAGCGTGAAGGTCGTGCTCGGTTTCATCGAGGTGGCCCTCGGGTTCAAGTTCCTCAGCGTCGCCGACCAGACCTATCACTGGCACCTGCTGGACCGTGAGGTGTATCTGGCCATCTGGATCGCCGTGTTCTCCCTGCTGGGCCTGTACCTGATCGGCAAGATCCGTTTCAAGCACGATTCTCCGCTGGAATACCTTTCCGTCGGCCGTCTGGGCCTGTCCATCGCGGTCTTCGCCTTTGTCGTCTATATGATTCCCGGAATGTGGGGCGCGCCTTTGAAGGCTTTGTCCGGCTATCTGCCGCCGATCGAGACGCAGGATTTCGTGCTGACCCGTTACCAGGGACCGGCGCTCGACGAGGCGGCCGTTCCTGCCGCAGCCGATGCGACGTTGCTCTCCCTTCCGCACGGCCTGTCCGGTTATGACACGATCGAGGCTGCCCTGGCCGTCGCCAAGCAGCAGGGAAAGCCGGTTTTCGTGGACATTACGGGACACGGCTGCGTGAATTGCCGGGAGATGGAAGCCCGCGTTTGGAGCGACCCGCAGGTGCGGAAAATCCTCAACGACGACTATGTGATCGCGGTCCTGTACATGGATGACAAGAGCAAACTGCCTTCTTCCCGCTGGGTCACCACCGAGACGGGAAAGGTGCTCAAGGACGTCGGCCGGGTCAATTCGCACATTGCCGCCACGCGTTTCGGCGTCAATGCGCAGCCCAACTATGCCCTGCTTTCGCCGGAAGGCGAATTGCTGGTCCCGGTGCGCGGATATGACCTGTCCGTGCCTGGATTCATTGAATTCCTCCAGTCCGGCCTGCAATGAGAAGGATTCTCCTGTTGATGGCGGCTGCCGTCCTGTGCGGCCTGGCTGCCTGCTCTTCCGAAAACGGTTTCACGGAGGAGGAACGGGCGCTGATCGGGGAGTCCGGCGGTGTGATGCGTGTGCTGACAGTCGAGGATTCGCTGGATCTGGCGGTGCTGCGTGCCGTTTCCGAGGATCTGCCTGTCCGGGATATTGCGTCCGACGCTTTCGCCACGCTCTCGCAGCGCATGGTCGCGACGGTCACTTCGCCCGAGCAGGACGGTGTCGGCATCGCGGCGCCCCAGGTCGGCCTCAACCGCCGCGTGATCGCGGTGCAGCGTTTCGACAAGCCGGGAGAACCCTTCGAAGTTTATCCGAACATCCGGATCACCGCCGTGCACGGGCAGCAGGAACTGGGTACGGAAGGCTGCCTGTCTGTCCCCGGACGCCGGGGCAACGTGATGCGCTGGCGCAATGTGGACATCGCCTATGTCTCTCCGATCAGCCTGAAGGACACAACGGAATCCATCCACGGCTTTACGGCTGTGATTTTCCAGCATGAGTGCGACCACCTCGACGGGGTGCTCTACACCGATAAGTTACAGTGAGGTAATCAATTCCTTGAACAGCAGCGTCATCCGGTCCGCCGCGGCATCCGCGGAGTGGACCACGTCTTCACCGCTGTTGAGGTTCTTCTCGATGTTCTCCGTGTTGCACAGGTTGGTGATGACCGACACGCCGAACACCTTCAGCCCGCAATGCCGCGCTACAATGACCTCCGGCGTGGTGGACATGCCCAGCGCATCCGCACCGATCATCCGGTAGAAGCGGACCTCGGCCGGCGTTTCGTAAGTCGGGCCTGGGGAGCTGAAGTAGATGCCTTTCCGGACCGGAATCCCGAGCCGGACTGCAATCTTTTCGGCCCGTTCGATCAACGCCGGATCATAGGCGCAGGTCATGTCGGGGAAGCGGGGGCCCATCTCGTCGAAGTTCGGCCCGATGAGCGGATTGGGGTGCATGCTGATGTGGTCCTTGATGATCATCAGGTCGCCGACCCGGTAGTCGGGATTCGCACCGCCGGCGGCGTTGCTGACGAAAAGATACTCGATGCCCAGCAGTTTCATGACACGCACGGGCATGGTCACCAGGCTCATGGGATAGCCCTCGTAGCCGTGGAAACGCCCCTGCATTGCCACGACCGGCTTGCCGCCTAGCTTACCGTAGATGAAATTGCCTTTGTGCCCCGTGGCCGTGGAAAGGGGAAACCCGGGAATGTCCCGGTAGGGGATGACCTGCGCGTCTTCGATGCTGTCGGCCAGTTTGCCCAGTCCGCTGCCCAGAACGATGCCGACCAGGGGTTTGAGGGGCCCCGTCTGCTGTTGGATGAAGCTGGCGGAGGCGCCGATGGTTTTCATTCTGTCGTCCATATGCTTCCGGATATGAAAAACGGGTCCTCAGACCCGGTGAACCTTATAAATCTTCAAACTCGACATCGTTGTACTCCCGTTGCGGGATCTCTCCGTCGAAACAGTTGTTCTTGATGTATTCGATCACTTCGTCGAGGCCCTCGCGGAACTTCTCGAAATCCTCCTTGTAGAGGAAGATCTTATGCTTGTCGTAGGTGAAACTGCCATCCCGCTCCTGCCTGCGCTTGCTCTCGGTGATCGTCAGATAGAAGTCTTTGTTCCCTTTGGTGGACTTTACGTCGAAGAAGTAAGTCCTCTTGCCGGCCCGTACCGGTTTGGAGAAGACATCATCGGCTCCGCGCTCCTGGGCGCCACCCCTTTCATAATCATCTCTGTACATAATCGTGTGATTCTTTTCAAGACAAAAATAGAATTTTTTATCGATTCTGTATTATCTTTGCATAAAATTTTCGTTGAAATTATGCTGAACAGAAGGATCCTCAGAATCAAGGTCTTCAAAGTGCTCTACAGTTATGCCGAGAACCCTGCCATGTCCCTCAAGGAAGCGGAGGCGGAGCTCGAGATTTCCTGCCAGGCCGTCCGGGACCTCTATCTCTATATGCTGTCCTTGATTTCTCCGTTGACGGCGGAGGCTTCCTCGCGGATTGAAGCGGCCCGCTCCAAGTTCAATCCTACGGAGGAGGAGCGGAATCCGAACATGAAGTTCGTGGAGAACCGCATCGCCCCGCTGTTGGACGCGGATCCTGATTTCAAGAAACTGATCGGCAAGAAGAAATTCTCCTGGGACCAGAACGACGCCTTCCTCCGGAAACTCTATGAGAGCATCCGCGAAAAGGAGTATTTCCAGGCTTACATGCAGTCCGGCAAGTCTTCCCTGAAAGAAGATGCCGCCCTCTTCGTGCGGATCTTCGAGGAGGAGTTGGTGGACAGCCCCGATCTCGAGGCCATTCTCGAGGAGATGTCGATCTACTGGATCGACGATCTCGCCTATGCCTTGACCTGGTGCTGCCGGAGCCTGGAGTCGATCGGTGCCGGCCACCGCTGGGAGCTGCCGCCGCTGTACCAGAGCGAGATCACGGCCCGTACGGGCGTGGTGGTGGACAGCGACAAGGAGTTCGCCTCCCGTCTCCTCCGGGGCGCATTCGCCGGCTATGGCCGTTATTATCAGATGATTGCCGAGTCCGTGCCGAAGTGGGACAAGGACCGGTTGTTTGTCATCGATGCGGTCCTGGTCATTACCGGCCTGGCCGAAGTGGAGCATTTCCCTGAGATCCCCAACAAGATTTCCGTCAACGAGTACGTCGAGATCTCGAAGTATTACAGCACGCCCAAGAGCCGCTCTTTCGTGAACGGACTGCTGGATAACCTGATCAAAAACAAACTTTCCTTATCTTTGTAAAACCAACACCCATTTTTTATGATGAATACGATTGCTACCATTTTGCTTCAGGCGGCTCCTGCCGCTCCGGCCAACGCTCCCGCCGCCGGCGGTCAGGGTGCGTTCTGGATCATGATCATCGCGATGTTCGCCATCATGTGGCTCTTCATGATCCGCCCCCAGCGCAAGCAGCAGAAAGAACTCGAACAGTTCCGCAACGCCCTCCAGAAGGGTGACAAGGTCATCACGGCCGGCGGAATCTACGGAACCGTGGACGAGGTCAAGGACCGCTATGTCGTCCTGAAAGTCGACGGAGAGACCAAACTCCGCGTCGACAAGAGCTCGATTGTCAAAGACCCGAGCCAGGGCCAGAACCAGGCTTAATCCCACCCGTCTATGCCGCAGTGGCTGGATCCCGTGGTGGAAAGACTGCGCGTCAACAAGAGAGATGTGACGGTTTTCGTCCTGTCTCTTTTGTTGGCTTTTGGTATCTGGCTGCTGTACAACATGAACCAGAGTTACTCGGCCACCCTCCAGTCGAGGGTGTATGTCAAGAGCAACCTGCCCGGCTATTTTCCCAAGTCCTCCGATCCCGTCACGGTTGAGGCACGCTGCCGTGCCACCGGTTATGACATGCTCAGGAACCGGCGCCGGATGCGTTCCAAGTCCGTGACCATCCAGGTGGATCCGGACCAGCTGACCGAGGAGGGGGAGGGTGTGTTCGTCCTTTCCTCCAATGCGCTCGGCGCCCACATCGGCGAACTGTTCGGCAGCGAGGTCCGGCTGGAGTCCTTCATTTCACCGACTTACTCCTTCCGTTTCCCGCAGGAGAACCACAAGACGGTGCCCGTGATTCCGGTCAGCTACCTGACTTTCCGGTCGCAGTTCATGCTCCGTGACCGGCTCCGCCTGCAGCCGGATTCCGTCATCGTATACGGGGAACCGGCCTATCTGGAAAACGTGGAACGGATCTACACGCACAAGATTTCCGCCAGCAACCTGCATGCCTCCAAGGTCGGTAACGTCGCTTTGGAGTGCCCGCGCGGCGTCCGGCTGTCCGATACGGAGGTGGGCTTTACCATCAATGTCACGCGCTATGTGGAGATAAAGAAGAACGTTTCCCTGTCGGTGCGTAACGCGCCTTCCGGCAAGGAGTTGTCCATCTTCCCATCCACGGCGGAGGTCTCGTTCCGCTGTGTCTTCCCCATGGCGTCGGACCGGACCTCCGAAATGCAGTTCTACATCGATTACAATGATTACTTGTATTCGGTGTCTGGCAAATGCGTGCCCAGGACGGATGAGCTTTCTCCCGGCGTGATCAATTGGAGCGTCCAGCCGGAGGTTTTCGAGTGCGTGGAGGTGCGGAAATGAGGACTCTGGTCGTTACAGGCGGTATCGGGAGCGGGAAATCCACCGTGTGCGGCCTGCTCTCTGCGCGCGGGATTCCCGTGTATGAGGCAGACAGCCGGACCAAACGCCTGTATGACGAGGATCCGGGCCTTGTCCCGGCCTTGGAAGAAGCGTTGGGCGTGCCGCTCCGGGATGCGGACGGCCGGTGGGACCGCAAGGCGCTCTCCGCCGCGGTTTTCGGCGATGCCGCCAAGTTGGCCGCGCTCGAAAGCGTGGTCCATCCGCGGGTCTATGAAGATTTCGTCCGCTGGCGCGACAGCCAGCCGGCCACGGCGCCGTTCGTCGTGATGGAGTCCGCCATCTTCCTGCAGAAGCCGCTTTTCCGCCCCTTGGCGGACCGGGTGCTGCTCGTGGATGCGCCCCCGGAGATCCGCCTGCGGCGGGTGATGGCGCGGGGCGGCCTTTCCGAAGCGGAAGCCCGGCAGCGTATGGACGCCCAGCGGATCGAGACCGCTTCGGCGGATGCCGTGCTTCTCAACGATGGGACGCCGGAGGAACTGGCGGCCCGCTTGGATGCGGTGTTGGAAAACATTTGGAACACAAAAACAAAAAAGACTGATATGAAAACTGATTTGTCAAAAATCCTCACGGTAGCAGGCCAGCACGGCCTGTTCGAGTATGTCGCCCAGGCGCGCAACGGCATCATCGCCGAATCCCTGGCCACCAAGAAAAGAACGGCGCTGGATGCCCACAGCCGGGTCAATACGCTTGCTGATATCGCCATCTTTACTTCCGAAGGAGAGCTCAAGCTCAAGGAAGTGTTCCTGGCCCTCAAGGAGACCCTCGGAGATGCGCAGGCCCCGACTTCCAAGTCCTCTCCGGACGAGCTGAAGGCGCTGTTTGCCAAGGCTGTTCCCGATTATGACGAGGATCGCTTCTATGTCTCGCACATGAGGAAGGTCATCGACTGGTATAATGAGATCGCCCAGTTCGCTTCCTTCGACTTTGTCGAGGAAGAGACGGAAGAAGCGGAAGAGGCCGGCGAGGATCCCGAGAATGCGTAAACCTTCCCTCCAGGTCCTGACGCTCGGCTGCTCGAAGAACACGGTCGATACCGAGCATCTCCTGTTCCAAGCGGGGGATGCATTCGACGTGGTCGCAGCTGACGCGCGCCCGGAGTATGTCGACTACCTGCTGGTCAATACCTGCGGATTCATCGGCGACGCCAAGGAAGAGTCGATCCAGGCTATCCTGGAGGCCGGACAGCGGCGTCAGCGGGGCGAGGCGGGCAAGCTGATCGTTTTCGGCTGTCTTTCGCAACGCTATCCCGACGAGTTGCCGGGCCTGATCCCGGAGGTGGATGCGTGGTTCGGCGCCCGCGACCTGGACCCTGTCTTGAAAGCCATCGGCGCCGAGCCCGTGCGGGAACGCCGTTGCGGCCGCGTCCTGACGGAGAACCGCTCCGGGACCGCCTGGCTGAAGATTTCCGAGGGCTGCGACCGCTCTTGCGCGTATTGCGCGATTCCGGGCATCCGGGGAGCGCACCGCTCCGTGCCGATGGAGGACCTGGTCGCCGAGGCGCGGTTCCTGGCCTCACAAGGCGTCAAGGAACTGGTTGTCATTGCGCAAGATACGACCTACTACGGCCTGGACCTGTACCGGCGCCGTGCCTTGGCCGAGCTGCTGCAGCGCCTGTCGGAGGTGGAAGGGGTCGAATGGATCCGCATCCATTATTCGTATCCGTCCGGCTTCCCGCGCGACGTACTGGAGCAGATGGCATCCAATCCGAAGGTCTGTCCCTACCTGGACATCCCGCTGCAGCACATTTCCGACAAGGTCCTGTCGATGATGCACCGGCATTGCACGGGCGACGAGACCCGCGCGCTGATCCGCGACCTGCGGGAACGCGTGCCGGGTGTCGTGCTGCGCACCACGATGATCGTGGGCCATCCCGGAGAAGGGGAGGCCGAGTTCGAGGAATTGCTGGATTTCGTGCGTGAGGCGCGTTTCGAGCGTCTGGGCGCCTTTACCTATTCCGAGGAAGAGGGCACCTATGGCGCCGGGCATTACGAGGATGACGTCCTGCCGGAGGTCAAGGAAGACCGTCTGGCCCGCCTGATGGAGCTCCAACGCGGGATTTCCCTGGAATACAACCGCTCCCGGGTCGGGACCGTGGAACGCGTGCTGGTCGACTCTTTCGACGATGATACGCTCGTCTGCCGCAGCCGTTTTGAAAGTCCGGACGTGGATGGCGAGATTCTTGTAAGATATGATGCGGAAGCATTCGGTTTCCGGACTCCGTCCGAAGTCTGCGGCTCGTTCATCGAGGTCCGTATCGTCGGTGCGGATGAGTACGACCTGATTGCTGAAATTGTAAACAGTTGAATACCATGAAACGTTTTCTGACTTTTGCGTCGGCTGCCCTGATGCTGGCTGCCTGTTCGCCTCAAGCCTACGTCATGCGGCTGGAGATGAGAAGTCCCTCTCCGTCCGGCCTGGACCTCGACAACAAGTCGATGGCCGTCGTCTATCTGGAGGATGGCACCTACCGGGATTCTTTGTTCAATAACTGTTTCGCCGACGGGCTGGCCCAGGGACTCGAGAAGGAGTATTTCGAGGGCAAGCGTTCGGTAGATATCTACAGCGCCTATAAGGGAGAAGGGGAGGACTACACCTCCAAGGATTCCCTGCAAAGCCTGGTGATGCGCCTCAACAAGGATGTGATCTTCCTGGTGGATACGCCCGAGTTCTCCGAACCCGATGCGGAAAAGTCCGATTGCCGGTCGAGGCTGTATGTCTATGATTCGATGAATCCGAAAGATGACGTCCGGACGGCCACGAGCGTGGGCTCCGGTGCGTCGAAGGTGACCCTGTCGGAAGAAGAAGACTCGATGATGGGCTCCGATGCCCAGATGCTGGGCCTGAAGATGGCCAAGCCCTTCCTCAATACCTGGACCCCCGAGTCCCACTCCGTCATCTATTTTGAAGGTATGAACGAAAAATGGACCCAGGCCGTCTGGCTGGCCCAGTCGATGGAATGGGAACAGGCCCGCGAGATCTGGATGGACCTCGCCCAGCACAAGGATCCCCTGTATGCGTCCTGCGCGCAGTATGATACCGCCCTGGCCTGCTACATGATGCGGCAGTACGACCTGGCCCTCGAGTGGCTGGACCTCTCCGACAAGACCCAGGTCATCAGCCTCTCTAGCGGCCTCCGCAAGCGGATTCTTGAAAAAAAGAACAAATAATTCCTTCGGATTTTCTTCTGTCGGAGATTTTTTGTACTTTTGCCCCCGGAGAAGTGGCCGAGTGGACGAAGGCAGCGCACTCGAAATGCGCCAAACGGGCATAAACCTGTTTCAGGGGTTCGAATCCCTTCTTCTCCGCGCAACGCAATCCAATGGCCGATGCCGCACGAACGTGCGGCATTTGTCGCGAGAAGGAGGATGCAGGCAAAAGCTTGCTCTTGCCTGCATCCTCCTTCTCGCGACAAGCGCGTGGCTCCGCCACGCACCGGCCATTGGATTGCTCACGGACCCCCAGGGATGTCGGAGGCCCCCGGCCGACGAAATCCCTTTCCGTCATAATAACTATCTTAGTACCGTACCCCGAACCTCAGCTCGCATGAAAAAACACCTCATACTCCTCTCCCTCCTCCTTTTCCCCATCCTCACCCCCGCCCAATCCCGCCAAGACTGGTCCCAGGAAGCCGGTCTCATCATCGGCCTGAACAAACCCCTCCAATACGGCCTTGCGGGTGACATCCAACTCGGCGTTACCTATGCCAACTTCGCGAGGAACGGTCTCGGTTTCCGCACCGGCCTCGTCTATACGCCGGAAGTTGCCAATCTGGATCACTCCTTTGGCATCCCCTTAGCCATTGCCTGGCGCACGCCCCAGAAAAGCGACTCCGACCGCATGATGACCGGACTCTCCGGCGCCGCCGAATCCGTTTATAACGGCGGACGGGGCGGAGGCATGATCTCCGCCTTCCTCATCGATTTCTTCAGCCGCGCCGAGTTCTATGCGGGCCTCACCCCGGGCTATGTCCAAGGCTGCCGTAGCGGCGATCACCTCTCAGGGGATGAACGGTCATGGACTGAACGTCCCTTCCCGCTGTCCCTCTCCCTGGACGCCGGCATGAGCCTGGATTACCCGATCTGGCGCTTTGACCTGAAACTCATGCCCGCCTTCCATTACCTCCTTACCAATAACTACAAGATCCACACGGAAGTCAAAATCCCGGACATGGGCATAGACCATTCCAGCGACCACTACGTCCGCTGGTTCTTCACCCTTGGCGCCGGCCTTGTCTTTCAATTCTGACCAGATCTCGTTTTCCATTTGGAAGGCCTTTGCCCCTATTGGCATAAGCTTTTTATTTCTTATCTTTGTCATATCCGGAGCACCAGCCTATGAAAGATAAACTGATTGATTTCTTCAGCAATATGCTGTCGGTCATCCTGGGCATTGTCATTACTTTTTCCGTCCAGGGGATGATTGACCGTGCGGCTGCCCGCAAGGACGTCCGGTCCGCCCTGGAGCTTGTGCGGACCGAACTGCTCTCCAACAAGGATGATATTGTCGTCGCCAACGGTTTCCTGAAGCAGGAGAAGGCATCTGCCCAGTATTTCCTGACCAGCCTTGACACCTTGAACCGCTGTCCGGTGGATTCGATCGCCTTCCACAGCGGGGTCATCTTCTCGGATTTCTCCATTACGACCTGCCAGGATGCGCTCGAATTGCTGAAAATGTCCTCCCTCTTCCAGAAGGTCGGAGACAACCAGCTGTCGATGAAGATTATCCGTGCCTACGATTCCTGCGAAATGATCGCGGATTTCCTGAACCGCCGGTTGGCCAACCGGAACGCCCGTTTCGAGAGTTCTGTCAACGAGCAAAATGCGCGGCGGATCGCCCCGGGCGGATACATCGACATCCGGGAGTATCTCAAGACGGATTACGGCAACTATGCCGTCCGCTGGCTGGCGGCCCAGGCTTCGCCGGATAACTACACGGATGTATCGGACATTGACAATGCCATCTCGGCCATAGATTCCTATCTCTCCGGCCGACGTCCGCGTTCCAAAAAGTCTAACTAATTCTGACTGAATATGAAACCTGCCAACCCTTCCAAAGTTATCATCGTTCCCCGTCCGCCCGTCAACAACGGCCAGGGTGAATCTTCCCCTGAGGCTGCGGAGAACGCCTCCTCCGTCGATAATGTCGAAGCGCAAGCCACCGAAACAAGTGTCGGTGCAGCCGGAGAATCCAGTGAGACTCCTGTGGCTCAGGCCGCACCTTCTTCGAAGAAATAATCACTGACAGCACGTATTCTGCGGCAAGGATCGATGGCCGCGCTGCATCCGAGAGCCTGTTCGGAATGGCTACTCTTATGGGGACAGATTCGTCCGGCAGCAGATGAAGACTCCCGGATCAGTCGCGTCCGAAGAAGTATTTCGTTATCCGGGACCTCATCATGGCTGGCAAATCGCCCTGACCCGAATGCACGAAGGAGACAAATGGGCGGTCTATATCCCTGCCCACAGCACCCTCATCTTCGAAATGGAACTCGTCAAGATCGAAAGATGACTTGAAGAATCGAATGGCGGAGATTCACTGCCAGTAAAGAAAAACCTCCCCCGGGTGGGGGAGGTCGCCTGGGCAGTCGGCACGTGGTAGTAAAGGGTGCGTTGTAAACTGTGCGCCTGTACGTGGTGCTGAGCCGGACAATGCTGGTTTGGGAACGGCTCCGTTTCCCGATCGCTGAAGTGGACGATTTTACCTCCCGTCCGGAGGTGTGCCCGCCCTGCCCGGGGCTTTTCTTTCCTGGGGCTTTTTCTTACAGAAGGTCCGTCATCCAATTCGCCTGCTGGAGCCGGGAGTCCAGTTCCCGCAGATCCCGCGAGAGGTCATCCACCTTTTTCTGGAGCTCATTCACGTCGATGGTGCGGACGAATTTGATCTCATTGCGGGAGAAACGGTCGCTGCGGACATTGGCCGCGTCCAGGACGGCTCGGAGGGAAGAAAGATGTAGGGACAGCATATCCTTCGCGGCAATCATCTCCGTCAGGGTCTGACCTTCCCATACCGTTTCCTGATTGGTCCGGTTGATCCGGACGATCAGGGTCTCCAGTTCCTTCAGGGACCTTTCCAACTCGGCAAACAGGTCTTCCGGTTTCTCGGCCGGTTGGTCGCCTTCCTGCACTTTCACGTTGTTGGAGAGTCTTTCCCGTAGCTGGGCGATCCGCTTCTGCAGGTCTGCCCGCTGGTTCAATGCTTCTGCTAATTTCATTGTCTGATATGAATACGTGTTTCGGATGGTAAAGATAGCTATTTTGTTACTAAATCCGTCATACCCGGTCGCGGGCGGGGGATCTCCTCTTTTTGCCGTGGCAGCTAAGGCGCTGATTTGCAGGTATTTAACACTATGTCACCCCTCGAATTTCGGAGGGGTGACATGGTTCATCTTGTTGGTAATCAAATAGTTAGTTGCCGCGGGCTGATCGACCCTGGGAAACGTTAGCCTCCCGCATTCCTATTCCCCGCCGCCCAGCGCGCGGTACAGGGAGATCAGACCGTCGATGTAGTCGTAGCGGTCGCCGACTTGCTGGAGTTCGGCGGAAAGCAGGGATTGCTGGGCCGTCAGGACTTCCAGGTAGGTGGCGCCGGAGTTGTGCATGAGCTGCTGGGTGCTGGCGACGGCGCTGCGCAGGTCCGCGATCTGGCGGATGCGGAGGTCGGTCTTGCCTTGGGCGGCCAGGCACTTGGCGACGGCGTCATTGACCTCGGCGCCCGCAGCCATGAGGCTGTTGTGGAAAGCGATGGCGGCTTCTTCCTGCCGGGCCCGGGCGATCGTCAGGTCCGCGCGCCGGCGGCCGCCGTCCAGCAGCGGCTCGGCGACGGAAGCGCCCAGCGAAAGCAGCAAGCCCGCCGGGGAAGTCAGCGCCTTCTCCCAGCCGTAGGCTCCGTTCAGCCGAAGGGCAGGGTAAAACGCTGCCCGGGCGATCTGCGTGTCATAAAAGGCCATGCGCAGGTCCTGCTCGGCCATCTGTACGTCCGGCCGGCGTGCAAGCAGTTCCACTGGCATCCCGGTCTGCAAGTCGAGCGTGAAAACCGAAGGGTCGAAAGCCGAGCGCTCCACCCTGTGCGGCGTCTCGCCCAGCAGCAGGCAGAGGCTGTTCTCCACCTGGCGGGCCTGGTATTCCAGGTCGAACAGGGAAGCCTCGATCGACAGGGCGTTGGCCTCGGTCTGGGCGACCGACGCTTCGTTGGTCATGCCAGCCTCTTTCATCGCCCGCATGATGCGGACGTTCTCTTTCCAGGAATCGGCCGTCTGGCGCGAGATGGCGAGCTTGGCATCCAGCATCTGGAGCGTGTAATAGGCCCGTGCGATCGAAGCGACCAGACCCGTGCGCACGCTGCGATGATAGACGCCGCTGCGCTCGTAGGCGGCCAGGGCCTTGCGCCGTGCGTTCGTCAGGCTCCCGCGCAGGTCCACCTCCCAGCCGGCGGCCGGTGAGATTCCATAGCCCAGCGCGCTGCCTCCGTAACGGACTTCGCTCTGGCCGAAGGAAACGGACGGGGAAAGCCCCAGCGTAGGAAGCAAGGCCAGGCGGGCGGCGCGCAGGGAGGCCTCCGCCTCGACGACGCGCTGCGAAGCGATCCGGACCTGGGGATTGTTCTCCAGGCCCCGGGCGATCAGCTCCTGCAGCAGGGGATCGGTAAAGAATTCCTGCCAGCCGAGGGCGGCGACCGACGCGGAATCGTTCTCGGCCCCGGATCCGGCGGCCGATGCAAGATCGCCTTCGGCCGCCCCATACAAACCATCCAGTTCCGGCAGCGAAGGCCGCTGGTACTCCTTATAAACGGAACAGCCCGCGCAGAGCAGCAAGGCCGCCAGGCCATAAATCATGCGTTTCATCATGCCTCGTCCTCCTCTTTGTCCAGTTTGAGCGGCCGGACTTTCTCTTCGAGGGCCTCGAAAAGAATGAACAGGGCCGGTGTGAAGAATAACAGGCTCAAGGTGCCCAGCGTCATGCCGCCGATTACGCCGGCGCCGATGGTGCTGTTGCCCTTTGCGCCGACGCCCGATGCCACGAGCAACGGGAACAGGCCGATGATCATCGTCAGGACGGTCATCATGATGGGGCGGAAACGCTCGCGCGCCGCGAATACGGCGGATTGAGCCAGCCCGAAGCCCTGCCGGCGCTTGGTCACGGCATATTCGGTAATCAGGATGGCCGTCTTGGAGATCAGTCCGATCAGCATGATCAGGCCGGTCTGCAGGTAGATGTTGTTTTCCAATCCCATCGCCTTGGCCAGCAGGAAGGAACCGAGCAGACCGGTCGGGACTGCCAGCAGGACGGCGAAAGGCAGGAAGAAACTCTCATACAGGGCGCTGAGGATCAGGTAGATCAGGACGAAACAGATCACGAAGATCAGGATCGTGTTGTTGCCGCTGGCCGCCTCCTCGCGGGTGATGCCGCCGAAATCGTAGCTGTATCCGACGGGCAGCGTCTCCTGGGAGACATCGCGGATCGCCCGGATGGCGTCACCCGACGAATAACCCTGAGCCGCGCGCCCCGTGATCGTGATGCTGGGGAACATGTTGAAGCGCGACAGGCTCTCCGGCGCGTAGATCTTGGTCAGGGAGATGAATTGGGTGATCGGGGCCATCTCTCCGCCGATACGCACGAAGATGTTGTCGAGCGTGGACTTATCCACGCGGTACTTCGGGTCGGCCTGGACGATGACGTTGTAGAGTTTGGTGAAGCGGTTGAATTTGGTCGAGAGTGACCCTCCGTAATAGCCCTGGAGCACGGAGAGGACTTCCTTGGGGGAGATGCCGGCGCGCTTGCACTTGGCCGGGTCGAGGTCCACGCGGTATTGCGGGAAGTTGGGGTTGAAGGAGGTGCTGGCGGAGCCGATTTCCGGCCGCTCGCGCAGGTTGTTCAGGAAGGCCATCGTGACCTGGTATAGGTCATTGACGTCGCCGCCTTTGGTGTCCTGGACGAAGAGCTGGAAGCCGTTGGTGGCCCCGTAACCGGGAATCATCGGCATCGTGGACGTGAAGACGGTGGCTTCGTTGATGTCGGTGGTCTGTTCCTTGATGCGGGCCATGATGGCGTCGACGCTGTGCTGCTTGCCGGGGCGCTGGCTCCATTCCTTGAGGCGGAGGGTGAAGGATCCGTGGGAGGCGCCTTGGCCGGCGATGATGCCGAAGCCGGCGGTGTTGTCGTAGTCGCGGACTTCGGGGATCTGGCTGACGACTTCGTCTTCGATGCGGTCCATGATCCCCTTGGTGAAGGAAAGGGCGGATCCCGGGGCGGTGGAGACATCGATACGGATGACGCCCATGTCTTCCTGGGGGATGAGGCCGCTCTTGGTGGAGCGCATGGCCCAGAACAGGGCGCCGGCGCTGAGGAGGATGAGGATGGGGGCGATCCAGCGGTGGCGGAGGAACCAGGCGCAGCCGCCGACGTATTTGCGGCGCAGGGCGCCGAATCCGGCGTCGAAAGCCGCGCTGAAATGATTCCCTGCAGTCCCGCCGGGCTTGAGCAGCAGCGCGCAGAGGGCGGGGGAGAGCGTCAGCGCGTTGATGGCGGAAATGCCGACGGCGACGGCCATCGTCAGTCCGAACTGCGTGTAGAAGGTACCGGAAGTGCCGCCGATCATCGAGACGGGCAGGAATACGGCCATGAAGACCAGGGTGCTGGTGATCAGGGCGGCCGTCACGTCATGCATCGCTTCCACCGCCGCCTTGCGGCCGGAGGTGTAGCCCAGGTCGAGTTTGGCGTGCACCGCCTCCACCACGATGATCGAGTCATCCACCACGACACCGATCGACAGGACCAGCGCGAACAGGGTCAGCAGGTTGATGCTGAAGCCCATCAGGTAGAGGAACAGGAAGGTGCCGATGATGGAAACCAGGGTGCTGATGAGCGGGATGACGGTCGAGCGTCCGGACCGGAGGAATACGAATACGACCAGGATGACCAGCAGGATGGCTTCCAGCAAGGTCCGCACCACCTTCTTGATGGAAGCGTACAGGAAGTCGTTGGCGTTGGTCATCACCGCGTAGGTCAGGTCGGTCGGGAACTTCCCGGCCGCTTCCTCCATATATTTGTCAATCTGCTTGATAATCTCCGTTGCATTGGTGCCCGGGGTCTGATAGATCGAGAAGTTGGCGCCCGGCGCATGGTTGACCTGGCCGATGAACTGATAGGTCTGCGTCCCCAGTTCGATCCGCGCCACATCCCGCAGCCGGAGCACTTCGCCGTTCGGCAGGGCCTTGATTACGATGTTCTCGAACTCTTCGGGCTTCTCCAGCCGCCCTTTGTAGCGCAGGGCGTATTCGAAGGTCATGTCGGCATTCTCGCCCAGCGAGCCGGTCGCCGCTTCGATGTTCTGTTCCGCGAGTGCCGCGGAAATGTCGGACGGGACCAACTTGTACTGCGCCATGATGTCCGGCTTGAGCCAGATGCGCATGCCGTAGTCGCCGCCGCGCACGTCGATGTCGCCCACGCCCGGGATGCGGGAGATCGCCGGCACCAGGTTGATCTTGATGTAGTTGGCGATGAAGATGCGGTCGTAGGTGCCGTTCGGGCTGTACAGTGCGATCTGCTCCAGCACGTTGGTCTGGCGCTTGCGCACCGTCACGCCGACTTCGTTGACCTCCGTGGGGAGCTGGCGCGTGGCGCGCGAGACGCAGTTCTGGACGTTGACCGCCGCCATGTCGGGATTGGTCCCCTGCTTGAAATAGACACGGATCGAGGCGCCGCCGCTGTTGGTCGCCGACGACTCCATGTAGGTCATGTTCTCGACGCCGTTGATGGCTTCTTCGAGGGGCACGATGACGCAGCGCTGCACGGTTTCCGCATTGGCGCCCGTGTAGTTGGTCATCACCATGATGGTCGGCGGGGCGATGTTGGGATAGCGCTCGATCGGGAGTGACAACAGCCCCAGGATGCCGCCGAGGACCAGGAAGATCGAAATGACCGAAGACAGGACCGGGCGGTCGATGAAGGTCTTGATGTTCATTGCGCCTCGGAGTTGATCACGTTCTTGATGTGGACGAGGGAGCCGTCGCGCAGCAGGCCGACGCCGGCCGCCACGATGGTGTCACCGGCGGCGAGACCGCCCTGGACGACATATTCCTTGCCGTTGCTCAGCGGGAATATGTCGATGATCTTGGACTGGGCGCTGCCATTCTTGACCAGGAAGACATAGGTCTTGTCCTGGATCTCATAGGTCGCGGACTGGGGGATCACGATGCTGTTGTCCTGGATATAGGGCATCAGCACATTGCCGGCGCCGCCGGAAAGCAGCAGGCGTTTCGCATTG
>JAEEGL012143057.1_pt1 | contig 17976 bp, 13 predicted proteins | sample 9134231 | NCBI WGS metagenome assembly JAEEGL01 (sample SAMN16246548, study PRJNA631951) | gut metagenome | biome: gut microbiome; feature: rumen; material: fiber-attached | host: Bos | place: Iran: Karaj | collected 2018-10 | reverse complement strand
GCCTCCCTTCCTCTCCGTTAAAGCGACGCGGCACCTTTTCAGGTGCCCTTACGCTTTAACGGAGAGGATGGGATTCGAACCCATGTGGCTTGCGCCAAACGGTTTTCAAGACCGCCTCGTTATGACCGCTTCGATACCTCTCCACGAAGCGAACAAATTCTACATCATAAATACAGGTTTTGTCAAGGTTAAATATGCTCGCAGGCACGCTTGATCGCCGCAAACGTTTCCTCGCTGATATAGTGCTCAACACGGCAGGCATCATCGACAGCGGTTGACTCGCTTACGCCGATCGACATGAGCAGCTTCGAAATAGTTTCGTGGCGGTCAAGAATACTTTCGGCTATTGCCCGTCCGGAAGGCTTAAGCGTTATAAAACCGTTGCCGTCAATATCAATATAACCGCTTTTCTGAAGCAGATGCATTGCCCTGCTGACCGACGGCTTTGTATATTTCATATGTTCGGCGACGTCAATGGCGCGTACAGCCGAAGATTTTTTTGATAATACCAGTATTGTTTCCAAATACATCTGGCCAGATTCCTGTATAGCCAACGCTCTCTCCCCTTCTGACATGAAACAAATATACGCTCCAAAAAACTGCGCAAAGCGCACAATTTGGTAAGTTTGATTATACAAATATAAAGCAGAATTGTCAAATAAAGTGTAAAAAATGGCAATGGTAAATTGTAAGCGGTAAATGGCAGACAGTCGTTCCTCGTTCCGCCTTTCAATCTTGAATGCACAGCCGCGATTGTGGTAAAATGGCACTGCGCTTAAACCGGCGCAGAATGCCATTCGGAATGCTATCCGGGCCAGAAAAGTCCGGCACTCGCCTCAGGCGGGCAAAAGGAGTCAAATAATATGAAAAATGAAACAAAAACTGATAAGAAAAACACATTGACGAACACAGAAAAAAAGCGCAGAAGCAAATTGACCGCGGCACTCACCGGGCTGCTGGCGCTTAGCCTCCTTATTAGCACCGCATGCAGCGTAACCCCCGCTACAGAAGAACCCGGGAAAACGCAGGAACCGTCAGATATTGCCACCCCCGAAGAACCGACCGCAGCTCCAACAAAAGAACCGGAACCGACGATTGCCCGCACACTCGAGCAGGGACAATACATGGCGGAGAACGGTGTCATATACACTCCGGACGGATTCACTTCAGCGGATAATCAAACGTTCACATTCAAAAAAGGCTTTTCCGCGGCAATACTGGACTACACCGGCAAAGATTTCAACCGCATTTCTTTACGCTATTCTTCCACAAAGGCACTCAAAGCAAAAATCACTTATATAGTTGGAAGCGAATCGGTCGAAGACACGTTTTTCTTGGAAGCAGGCGAAAACGTTACGTTCAACGGCCTTATCTTAGGCTATCTTAAAGGCGACAGCGCAAACAGCATCGAAACCATCGCGCTCGACAGCCTCAAATCGAATGCAGATTTCACCCTTCTTTCGCTTTCTTCATCCAAAATAGACGTTCACAACGATAAATCCTTCTTTGTCCAGAACGAGCGCTTCAAAGTGGGCGTACGTCTCAACTGGGGCGGCGGAATCAACTACATCGAAGACCTGAACTGCCCCGTAAAAGGCCTCACGAACCTTGTCAACAGCCACGACACCGGCAGACTCGTGCAGCAGTCGTATTACGGCGGCTACGACAGTTCGTATACGCCCGGAGAATTCAACGGCAGCACCTGGACGTATAACCCTGTGCAGGGCGGCGACAAATACGGAAACAGCAGCCGTCTCATCGATCTCGAGATCGGCAGCAACTACGTTTACATCAAATCGCAGCCGCAGGACTGGGCGCAGAACAATCTGATCACACCTTCCTACATGGAAAACAAATATACGGTCGAAAAGGATTATATTCGGGTCGATAACCGTTTCGTGGACTTCTCGGGCTACCCGCACGGACAGTCAAATCAGGAATTGCCGGCATTCTACACGGTCAGCTACCTGAACTGCTTCACGTGGTATAACGGCGTTAATTCCTGGGCTGACGAGAAACTTACGCACCGCCAGGATCTGCAGTTCTGGGGCGATCCCAAGTACGCGGACGACTGCCGCTTCCATATGAAGGATGACAATACCGAAACGTGGTGCGCATGGACGAACCGCTCGGACGACTTCGGAATAGGACTGTACGTGCCGAATATTGACCTCTTCTACGCCGGAAGATATGAGTACAATAAATCGAAAGACGCGAACAACAACGCCACGAATTACGTTGCCCCGCTGCTCACTATAAAGCTTCCCAATTACACCGCACTGGAATACAGCTATCTGATCACGACCGGCTCGCTCGACAGCATTCGCGCGACGTTCAAGGCAAATAAAGATTTTGCCACAAATGAATCTCTGCACAAGAACTACACCGCCGAGCGCGACGTATACGTCGATTATACGAACATTGATTTTTCAAAAAGAACCTCCGCTTACGTGCTGACCGAAGGGAACCATTCTTTCGTAGCCTACAACAGTTCTTCAAAGGCAGTGAAGCTTCGCGTTAAGGGCGGAACAGATCCTCAGACTTTCCTGGATTTCGGCGATTTTACGCCGGAGGTGGCAGCGGAAAAGTATTCTAAACTTTCTATCGAGTATATGGTTCCCGCTTCGAATTCGCGCGATTCATATATGTGCGATCTGTTTATTTGCACCGGTGACAAGAGCACTCCGGATGGCTCCGAGATGATCCGCTCCGAACTCATCTGCGACGGAGAGTATCACACGCTGGAGATCGATATGACCGCATATGATTTCTGGAAAGGAACGCTGAATCTGATCCGCTTCGACTTCTTCGACGAATGCGCTTCGGGCGACACGCTCATGCTCCGTTCGTTCAAATTATCGTAATGAGGTTAATGAAACATTAAGAAGGACAATATAATGATTGCAAACTATCACACACACTCGTACCATTGCCGCCACGCCTCCGGAAAACCGGAAGATTACGTTGTCAACGCCATTCGAAACGGTCTTGAGGAGCTGGGCTTTTCCGACCACGTCCCCTACCCTTTTTCTAACGGTCACCGCTCCGGCTTCCGCATGGACGTCGAAGAAACAGAGACGTACGTAAACGAAATACTTGAACTGCGCGAAAAATACAGCGGAAAGATCAAAATCTACATCGGATACGAAGCGGAATATTATCCGAAAGAATTTGAAGCTATGCTTAAAAACATCCGCCGCTTCCCTCTTGATTATCTGATCTGTGGCCAGCATTTTACGCACAATGAATACGACGGCACTTATAACAGCGCCATTACCGATGATCCTGCCAGGATCACTCAGTTCATCGATCAGGTTACGGAGGCAATGTCTACGGGCGTTTACACTTATATCGCGCATCCGGACATGCTTTGCTTCACGGGCGACGAATCTTTTTACAAAGAAGAAGTACTGCGTTTATGCGAAGCTTCTGTAAAATACGACGTCCCGCTCGAATACAACTGCCTCGGCATGGAGGGGCACCGCCAGTATCCTTCGGAGAAATTCTGGCAGATCGTGGGGCAAAGCAGCGCTAAAGCTGTCATCGGTTCTGATGCGCACGCCCCTGACAGGGCCGGCGATCAGGAAAGCGCCCGCATGGCCGAAGCGAACCTGGCACGCTGCGGCATCGTCCCGCTTAAAAAACCCGAATTAAAAGACCCGCGCTTCTGAGCCGAAGTCGCACCCATCGATCTTCCGGGCTATGGCAATCTTCGATTTAAGCATTAATATATCAAAACTCACCGGTACGGGCGGCAGTTTTACCGTCTCTGATCCGGTGTTTTTTAATATACTGGCCGGAGAGCTCCGAAAAAATCTTAAATCTGCCGTTAAAGCGTCCGGTTCAAACAAACTCCCGCATTCATACCCGGAGCCTTCCCCTGAAAACGTCAGGATTCTGAAGCGCTCGCTTGACTTCAGAAAAGGCAGAGAGCCTGCGCTCGGGCTGAGAATAGCGTTCTGCGAAACATCTGAAGAAAAGTCCGCGGAAAGCTGCGGCAGCGCAAGCGCGGTTCGCGAGCCCCGGTATGATCACGAAAACGTCAAAGAAGCGCAAAGACCCGTTGTCGCCGGATTCGGCCCCGCGGGGATCTTCTGTGCATTGACCCTCGCACGCGCCGGGCTCAGGCCGGTCGTAGTAGAGCGTGGCGAAGATATTGACAACCGCACCGGTACCGTAAGCCGCTTCTGGAACGGTTCCCCGCTCGATCCGGAGAGCAACGTGCAGTTTGGCGAAGGCGGTGCGGGGGCATATTCCGACGGTAAGCTGACAACGCTCGTTAAAGAGAAAAACAGCCTCGGGAAAATGGTGCTGGAAACGTTCGTGGAATTCGGAGCACCGGAAGAGATACTTGCCGACGCCCATCCGCACATCGGAACGGACCTGCTTAGGAATATCGTAAAGGCGATGCGCCTCGAAATAATAAGGCTGGGAGGCAGCGTGCTCTTCCGCACTAAACTCACGGGAATCGAGCGAGCAGAAGGCTCGGTATGTGCAGCCGTGTGCGAATCCCCGGAAGGCATGATAACGATAGAAACAGGCGCGGTATTTCTCGCTGCAGGTCACGCTGCCAGAGATACTTTTGAGATGCTAAGAAGAAGCGGCGTGGCGCTCTCGCCCAAACCTACCGCTGTAGGGCTGCGCATCGAACATCCGCAAAAACTCATAAATGATTCTCAATACGGCAAATATTCAGACCTGCTTTCAAGGAACTATCCGGCGATCTACAAACTCGTTTCACATCCCGCGAGCGATGCGGACGGCGTCAATTCTTCCGGTTTCAGGAGCGTGTACACGTTCTGCATGTGCCCAGGCGGTTACGTTGTCGATTCATCTTTCGAGCGCGGCGGTCTGGTCACGAACGGCATGAGTTACAGCAAAAGAGACGGCAGCAACGCAAACTCCGCCGTTCTTGCGGGCGTTTCCCCTGCCGATTACGTTCCGTTCGAGGCTTTCCCGGGTGACCCTCTCTCCGGCATCGGATTTTTAAGAAATATTGAGCGCAAGGCGTATGAGCTTACGGCAGGATCAGGGGCGCTCCCGGCTCAGTCGTTCGGGGAGTTCGCGCAGTCGTTAAATAAAAACGCCGCCGGGCACGGCAGCGAAATTGACGCTTATTACGAAGGGTTCGGGACAGCACTTTGCGGAAAAGCACAGAACGCGGACGTTGCCCGCATTTTCCCCGATTACGTGTCAACGTCGCTTCTGAACGGCATTTTGCATTTTGACAGCATAATACCGGGCTTCGCGCACGCGGGGGCAATACTGACCGCGCCGGAGACGCTTTCTTCCAGCCCGGTCAGGATCGACCGCGATCCGGTCAATTATGAGAGTGTAAATTTGCACGGCCTTTACCCCGTCGGCGAAGGCGCAGGATACGCCGGAGGGATAACCTCTTCTGCGATCGACGGAATAAAAGCCGCAAGAAAATTTATCTTTAAAAATTGCAAATGGTAAGTTGCAAGTTGCAAGTGGCAAGTGGCAAGTGGCAAGTGGCAAAACTCTGAACTCTTAACTCTGAACTCTTAACTCTAAACCCGGCACTATTCAACGATCAGCCTGTCGAGGACGCCCACGTCGAGGTGCTGGTTCTCGGTAAGATACTCCTCGATAACCTCGCGCGAAGACGTTGTCACCGTACGCCTCGGAGCATTTGCCAGAATCTCCGCATGCGTGATCCCGAACGAATTTTCCATATTGTTATAATGGAAAAGCTGGAGTCCGACCGTAAACAGCTGATCATCCGCCACGTCTTCCCCTTTGAACTTAAACTCTTTAAACTCGTGATCCTTGCGAGAATAAACCATATGAAGGCCTTCAGAGAACTGATAGAACTCTGTATGGGCGCCTGCCCAGACCTCGTCGCGCACAACGTACTTGACCATCCGCTTAAGCTGAGCGCCCGAGATCTTGACCATAAACACCTCGTCGTCATACGGGAAAGCATTCGTAAGATCCCCGAGCATTACGATCGGTCCGAGTTCCTCGGTACGCACGCTTCCGGAACCGAGCAGCATGATATCGAGCCCGAGGCTCCTGCAGAGCGCGTCGGCCATGAGGTCGCCCAGAGCGGTTTCCTGTGTTCTCGACGGGTGCGTAAGCTTTCTGTTGAATCTCGTAATGACGCGGCCGTATTTCGCGTCGGTCTTGGATTTATACGCGTTGATCAGTTTCTCAATCTCCGTATCGACCGGGCAATGCGCTTCGTCGATCGGCACGCTCTGCCATTTATACTCCGCGACGCAGTTATTGTCCGTGTCAATAACGATATCGAAGCGGCCGATCTGGTCCGTGCCGGTGCCTGCCTGAACGATCAGAATGTCGTTGACCTTCTCCGCCTCTTTCAGGAAAGTGTGCGAGTGGCCGCCGATTATGACGTCGACGCCCCATGCGGGATCGAGCATTGCCGCCAGCTTCTTATCCTCCTCGAATCCGATATGCGTTAGAAGTACGGTAAAATCGATGTCGAGCGAGTTATGCGCGTTGCAGATGCGCCCGATTTCCTCCGCCGCTTCGGTAATATCAACAAACGTACCTACTTTTCCGTCATTCTTTGCCTGCGCGATGACGAGTTCGGTCAATATTCCGATGAACAGCACCTTCATTCCGCCTATTTCTTTAACGAGATACGGCTTGAACAGCCTCGCACCGTTAGTTTTGATATGGAAGTTCGCGTTAATGATCGGAAATCTCGCACATTTTTCGAGGAAAAGCAGATGCGATACGCCGTAGTCAACTTCATGGTTTCCGAGCGTCACAACGTCAGGAGAGATCATATTCATTATCTCGATCGTTGACATCCCTTGAAATTCGGAGTCAATTACCGAGCCGCGGAACATATCGCCCGCGATGCAGTACAGCGTATTCGGCTCCTCCTCTTTGACTTTGTTGATGTAGCCCGAAAGCATTCCGACGCCGCCGACGAGGTTCTGGTCAACGTCTTCAGCCAGGAAATCTCCGTGCATATCGTTTGAATGGAGAAGGACAAGTTTTTTATAGCGTTCGGTGTCTGAGAATTGGCCGCAGGCCGGTACAGCGTTCGTATTTTCCATAATAAACCTCCTGAAATAGATTGGAAATCGGTTATTTGGCGTTTAATTTATTGTTTGAGGACCTCGTTCAGCCTGCTTACGAAAATGTCTTTTTTCGCTTTTGTAACGACCGACACGTTCGCCTTCCCTATCTTCGGCATCGAATCGTACGTGAAGCCTTCTTTGTAGAAAATGACCATGCCGTGCGTTTCGCCGGGAGCCGTGATGCAGCTGCCGTAGCACTGAGTGGTCTCAAGCACGAAATCGGGCCAGACGAGCGTAGCCATTGCCACCGCGTCCGGAAGATCCAGAGCGTCTATTCCGTTGCCCTTCTTGAATTCGAGCAGCTTTCCGGTAGCTTTCGCGATGAACACCTGGAGAGGGCTTCCGTTCAGCATTTCTCTCCACGTCTCTTCGCTGGTCCACGTGGGTTCGTCGTCCATATCGAGCCCGAGCACCGTTACAGGCACGCCGAGTTCAAGCATGATCTTATACGCCTCTGCGTCTTTATATACGTTGAATTCCGCGACGGGAGTCGCATTTCCCGGGCCGAATCCGGCGGTGCCCATGGACAATATCCTTTTGACTTTGAGCATCGTCTCTCTGTCTTTCTGGATCGCGAGGGCAATATTCGTGACAGGTCCGAGGGCAACGATCTCGATCTCCCCCGGATTTTCGCGCACGGTCCTGAGTATGTAGTCTACCGCGTGCTCTTTCTGCGCCTTTCCCTTCGGATTAACGATGCCGGCATCGCCCATTCCGTCGTTTCCGTAAACGCTGAACGTCTCGCGCTCTTCACCGGAAACCGGCCTCACCGCGCCGGGATAAACTTTGGCTTTCAGGCCTGCCACCTCGATGGCACTGAGCGCGTTTTTAACGGCCTGCTCGAGTGAAACGTTTCCGGCGGCAACAGTTACGCCGAGTATTTCTACGTCGGGGCTTTTTGCGGCAAGAATAATGGCGGCAGCATCATCGCCGCCTGTATCGGTGTCAATGATAATTCGATGTTTTTCAGACATTTTCAATTTTCCTCCTTAAAACCGGTTCGTTTTTTGGCTGCTTTTATAATACCACGAATAAATGGTTGATGCAAGGCAAAGATGATTTCATATTTTTCGCCAGCGAAGCCGGATAGATGACTAAGAATTGTAAATGCTAAGCTAATTCCAAGGGTCGCAGCTCTGTCTTTTTCGATTTAGGGCTGTAAAAAAGTCCCGTGCAAGGCCGGCAATCAATCGCTACACGTATTTCTTATCTTCATACAACGCGGCAATGTTTTTGCCGACTTCGTCATGAGTGGTAATAGTCTGTTTATGCGTCTTTGAATTGGCAAGAGTTTGCAGGTTTTTGATCCGGCGCTCGGTCAGCGCTGCGATAACGCGGATACGGTTTTCCTCCATATAATCCTTTGCGTTTTCATCGGAGAGAATTTCCGTAATCATTTCACCGACACCGGTAAGCGCAGAAAAGTCGATCCAGTCAAAAGATGAAACAAGTTTCAACTGCTCTTCGTGGTGCTTTTTGAACGGCTTGCAAACTACCTCCGACCCATCCCGCATCATCGGAACGCTCTTATCGTAGCCAAGTGACGAACCGCTGTCATAGATCGGCGCCATGCCGAGCCATTCGAGCGTTTCGGCGTTGCGAATCGCGCCGAAATTGTTAAGATGTCTGTCTTCGTTCGCGATTATATAGTCAAGTACGATCATCTGATCCAAAAACTCTCTGACGTTGGGAATGCCAAGTGCATCCGCGCAATCAACGAAATGCTGATACATCGACTTGCTGTTCGGCTGCTTTTTTGTTTGAATGATCCGCCACGCGGGAACAAGCTCAGTGTTCTCGCTGATAAAATCCTCACACACGCTATACGGTGCTCCTTTGTTCCACGTCACCGTGTACGGCACGTGGGGGATATTCAGCCGACGCATGATCTCCGAGGCGACGACTTCGTTCAACGGCTGCTGGCGGTACGGGTTGGAGCCGCCTTTGACAAGGCAACGCTTGCCGTCGATGATTTTCCATCGCTTTTTAAGATTGCCGTCGGAGGTGTTATCGGGCGAAGAGAAATTTAGGGGATCAGGTTTTTTGTCTGCCCCAAAAAGCACGTCGCCGATATCATCGGAAAACTCGTTTTCAAAAAAGTTGATCCTTTCCCAGGTAAGTTCGGAGTTTTCAGGACGAATCCAATACTGATCGGAAAGAGAGAGCGCGAAGCAGCGAATCAACAGCATTTTAGTATCGGTGATTTGAAGCGTTTCCATTGCCTCGCGAACACCGGAGCGGCTTGCAGGGATCGAGCGATCCGTCCACCATGCATTCAGTGCTGCACGATCAACGATGCCTTTTTTCATACAGACGCCAACGGGCAGATGCTCGGGCGCAAAAACAGCACCGATTTTTTGAATAAAACCGGTTTCGTTATCGAGGTTGAGTTCAATTACGGGCGCGCGTTTATGCATCAGGGTGCACTTCAAAAAGCCGTTCTGAATTACGGGCGCGCGAATGTTTCCCGCCTTGATTTCAGCCAGTTCTTTTTGTAGTTTTTTTCTAAGTTCGATCTGTTCGGTGAGTCCGGCAATATCCTCATTGCGAAGATATTTGCTTTTCTTTACGCCGCCTTCCGACCATTGATGATAGAAATAAACGTTGCCGCTTACAGTCTTTTTGGAGATATAGCCCTTGGGGAGTTTACCGATCTTTTCGGTTAATTCCGCTATTTTCTGTATTATAATTCGGTCAGGCATGAATTAACCCCCCTTTCTTACCACCGTTATTATACCCCGTTTTATCCGCCTTGTCAAAGGCAAATAATAATTTTCTTTTTCTCTCGATTACTTGGCATTTAATTGACTTTGCTCCCCTGTGATGTTAGAATAATCAAAATTAATTGACACCTTTGAGCTGTTCAGAACAGTTGTTGAGGAGATGCTTAATATGAAATTGAAATCAGGTAAAACGATCGTACGAATTATGGCGCTCGCAATGGCGGCGGTGATGTTTGCCGCGGCGCTCGCAATATTTGATCCTGCAAAATCGCGTAAAACGTACGCGGCGCAGACAGGCATGATAACCGGTAAGGAAATATACAGCGAAAATTTTGACGCGACCGAAAACGGAAAGCTGCCCGAAGGCTGGGAACTTAATCCGGAACTTAAAAACGGAGGAAGCGCGGCCGTAAAAGACGGAGCCCTTATCATTGACGCCACAGGCGTGGAACTGGGGAAAGTTCTGCTGCCCGCCGCGATCCGGGAAGGAAACGTCACTTTTGAAGCGGACGTCAGTTTTTTGTCCACAAGAGACACGAGCAGATGGATGTCGCTGGTCGTAAGGCAGCAGGACAGCGATCAGAATTACTACCACATGTGCGTCAGAAGAGGCACTTCCGCGGGCAACGGCGTTGAGTTTGCCATCCGGTCTCCCGGAAACTGGAACGTAATGAATACCGCTTCGTCCAAAGTCGAGCTCGGGCTAAATAATCCGGTCCATATCAAGATCTCTGTCGCAGACGACATGGTCTACGAGTACGTGGGGAATGACCGCGTGCTCATTTCCGACGGGCTCATGTCGATCGCGAATTATTTCAAGACGGGCAGGCTCGGGATCCAGGCAAACTTCTCGGTAATTAAAGTTGATAATATAAAAGTCTCGGAATGCTCGTACGTCGTTGACCCCGACGCCGTGGTCGAAGACAAGTATGCTTCGCATAAATTCCTGGTTACGCCCGTTATTTCGCAGGCGGCGACTGTCGCGACAGCCGAGTCCGCCACGGAGCTTGACCGCCTGATCGCGCTTGACCAGCGGCCGGAAAATATCATTCTGCACGTAAGCAACGACGGTAAAGTTGTCAGCTCCGACGGAAAAGAAACCATCGGAACGCTTGCCGAAGTGACCGAGAAAGTGTTCCGCAAGATGATACCGGTATACTACGTTTCGACCGAAGAAGCGGCGGATGCGATCAACGAATATCTAAAACAGAGCAAATTCGTCGACTGCCTCCTGATGTCGGATAACGCCGATCTTATGCAGGCGATGCGCAAGAGAAATAAGAAGATAGGCGGCGTGATGGACTGGACTTCGGTGGGAGCAGATCAGCTCACGCCTGGAAGACTTGACGAACTCATTTACGCGACGAACGAAGCCACGGCAAAAACCGCGGTGATCTCCGAAGAAATTGCCCTCAAGGACAACGTCGAATATATGCAGCACCGCCTCATCACGGTCTGGGTAAACGAATTGGCCGCGGCAGACGATGACGTAATGCTTCACAACTCGATCCAGAGCGGGGCCAACGGCATTGTCACCGACACGCCCGAAAAGCTTATCGAGGCATACAAATTTTACAAGGACGATCCGTACGTACTTGTAAGAAATCCGATGGTAATAGGACACAGAGGATTGCCCTCGTCCGCGCCTGAAAACACCGTCGAGAGTGCGAAAGAGGCTATCGCGGCCGGAGTAGACTGCATAGAGCTCGACGTTCGCATCTCTTCCGACGGAAAGATCTACATCTACCACGATAACGATCTGAATTCGCTCACTACAGGCAGCGGCACAATAAACAGTCATACTTCCGCCGAACTCGATTCGTATTTCGTTACAAAATCGGGCGGATACGGCACGTTTAACAAATACAAAAAAGTCAAACTGCCTTCACTTGACGAGTATTTCGCCGCGCTGAAAGACGAGGACGTGATGTTCTTTATCGAGATCAAGGAAGCGAATATCGAGAAGCCCGTTGCAGAATTAGTTGAAAAATACGGTCTTAAGAACAGATGCTGTATGATCTCCTTCGTAAATTCCGCCGTAACTGCTTTCCCGAGATCGGAGCCCGGAATGTCAGTGGGTCAGCTGATGGGAACGCCTTCCGACAGCTCTTACGAATCAAAAGTAAAGAGCATTATAAACACGGTCGTTCCTGAAAACGCGACGTTCAACGCGAGCGGCGTTAACGATAAACGCCTCGTGCGCGCTCTTATGTACCGCGGGATCACGGCCTGGCCATGGACGTATAATCACACAAACACGCGCGATGCATATCTGCTCGGCGCAGGAGGGATCACGACGGACTACTGCAATACAGTTTCATACGTTCCGGTAAAAATCGATATAGGCGGAAATTACTCGCTGAAGCTCAATCCCGCAAAAGAAGGCCTGGATTCGCTCACGTTCTCCCCTTCCGTGCAAAGCCGTATGGGCGAGCTGGATCTTACGGCAAAATATAAGGACGGCACGCCGGTCAACGTCCCGGAGATAGTCGTTCTGGACGGCGCGGAGCACGTTAAGATCGAGGGCAATAAAGTTACGGCGCTTTCTGACGGCACCGTGAGACTTATGTACCGCTTGCTCGCGTCAACTGATCCTGATAAGGTTCCTGACGTGATCGCCGGCAATGCTTTCGCGCTTTACACGCAGGTCGTTACGATAAACATTGATTCCGAAGCCGAAGTCGGCCCCGAAGACCTGCCCTCCACCCCTGCGCCTCAAAAACAGAACGCAAGCGGAAAATCAGTTGAAATAATAATTATCGCTGCGGCTGCCGTCAGTGTTATTGCCATCTGCTGCGTTCTGCTTGCAGTATTTGGTAAGAAGAAAAAGACCGCAAAGAAGGACTAACGCCACACCGATAAAGATTGCACCGTTGACCGCAGCATTTTTCTCTTCGAAAACACGTGCGGCAAATAATTCAAGGATCCACGAACTGTTGAATCCTGCATGTACGAGAACCGGACCCCATATCGATCCGGTTCTTTCGTATATTATCACGAGCAATATCGAAAACAGGAACGTGTAAAGGCCCTGAAGGATATTGCCGTGGTAAATACCGAAAAACACAGAGACCGTAAAGCCGGAGATCAGTACGGCGAGCCTTCTGCGAAGCGGCAGCGCATCTCTCAGCATATTATAGAAAACGCCTCTGAAGATCAGTTCCTCCGCAACCGGAGCGATCACCGACGTGGCAATGATCGCGACCCAGATATTCCCGGAAAGCACGGCGCCAACTGATTCATTGTTAGCCTCTATCCAGGATTCGGGGATCGGAATGAGCGACATCAGGTTAACGAAACCCACGTTAAATGCGACACCGGTCGCAAAGCACAGGAGCCCTGTGAAGATCGCGGCGGGAGCTTTATAAGGTACGGCAAAAATCTTAGCCATATCCCATTTATTGTGCTTTTTCAGGAGCAATATGATCAGCAGCATTGCCGCGATCGATATGGCTCCGGAGATCAGCACTATGACGCCGGTGTTTTCAAGCACTTTCTGCATCGTAAAATTCATGACTTTTTCCGAAAGCGTTGCCCCGGCAATCTCTGAAAGATCGGCGCCTACAGCCGTCATTGAATAGATAATGGTAAAAATAAAAGTCACCACGACCTGCATCAGCGCGTAACCAAGCATGAAAGCAAATGATACACCTAAAGCGATAAGTATCTTTTTAAACGTTTTATTCATTTTCAACGGCCCTCTTTTTCAAGCCTCGACGAGAAGAATGCGATAGCGATCCCGGCGCACAGCGTAAGAACTGCCACGAGAATTCCGGGAACGGTGAACGCTATATTGTACTGTCTTAAACTGATAAGCAGCGCAAGTACGGAGCCGCACAGCAGCCCGAGTATGCCGTAGTACGTACCGGTCCTGAATTTTTTGAACAGAAAACTGATTATTTTTGCAATAGTGAAGATGCCTGCGATTATTCCGAGTGCGAGCGGTATAGCGCAAAGCGCCGCGGAAAACACTTTATGCATATCGCTGAAAGAGACCAGGCCGGAAATTATTGCCAGCATGTCGTCGTAGATCCCGATGAGCATCATCACGAGAGAACCGCTGACTCCCGGGACGACCATTGCCCCGGCGCTCAGCATTCCGCCGAAAAACAGTTTTAATATCATTCCGAACGAAAGTTTCGGAAGCTCGCCCGCCGCGCTTACGGTCTCAGGAGAGAAATACGTCTGATATAATGCGAGAGCGACCACAGCCAGAGCGCATATAGCGAATGGCAGCAGATATTTAAATTTAAAGTTCTCCCCCGCACCTGCCTTTTTAAGTATGAGCGGCACGGATCCTATCACGAGTCCCGCAAAGAAAAGGCCTGTCTGTAGCGGATATTTTTCGAGCGACAGCCCGATCAGTTTGCTGAAAGCAACGACACCGGCGACCAGTCCGAGTCCGACGGGCAAAATGAATTTTATATTCTTTTTGAATTTTTTAAAAAGAGTGTTTATGGCTTCGATCAGCGGGTCAAAGATCCCGGCGACGACGGCAATAGTTCCGCCGCTTACTCCCGGGATGATATTCGCCACACCGACGACGATCCCTTTAATAAACAAGATCAACGCCTCGAGGATCCCGCGTTTTGCGTTTTTTGAAGATCCGTCAGACGGCGCTGCTTCTACCATATTTTCCTTATTTTCTTCGCTCATTTTATTATACCTGTCCGGACGCAAGTGCGGATGGCTCTGCACCGGTCCCGTGAAGTGTTTCTTTTGCTTCGGCTCCGTCAGCCGCATTACGGTTATCTTTACTCGCCTGTGCAGAAGTGTCGGTCACGTCGATCAGCTCGATCTTCGAGACAGAAACTTCATAGGCGGTGCGTTCCGAAACGGTGCCGTCAGGCAGTTTCTTCTGATAAACGCGGCTCTGCATGCGCCCTACTACGGCGACGTGATCTCCGACCTTGCGTTTTCCGCAGAAGCGCGCGTTCCTTCCCCAGCAGATGCAGGGAAGGTAATCGGATTTATTATATGAACGGTTTACGGCAAGTAAAAAGTCTGAAATTTCGCGGTTAAACGGCGTCGTGCGGTACACGGGCGGCTTGCAGATGAATCCGTTCATTTCGACGTTGTCAATATCAGTATCCGGTATCGTTTCCGGAAAGCTTATTTCCTGTGCGAACAACGTGAGCGTAAGCTTCACCTGTCCCCCGTTCAGCACGGAGTTATATGAGCGGAACTGACCTTCGACCATCAGAAAGCGGCCGCTTTTAAGGCCTGCGATATCCGTAAGTCTGTCTGATACGGTCACCGGTATCAGGTCAAAGCTGTCGCTCAGCCTGCGCGTACGGACAATAAATACGTAAAAGCCTTCTCCGTATACTTCATGGCTGAAAACGGGTTCCTTTTCGACGAACCCTGTCAGTTTCGCGATATTATTTTCACTCTGGTTCAAGGTCATATAAAAACTCCCCTCGCCGTTTAGCTGTGCATAAACGGACAATTTATATTATACATAGAAATTTTGCTTTTTTCAATATAAATCGGGCGGCAGCGCCCACTGCCCATTAATAAATTGACCGCAAATTTAACCAAAAAGCCCTATTTTTGACACAATTAACGACAGCAGCGTACTATAATATCACCGTCGCGATGATAAGAGCGGCTGAACAAACAATTTCAGAAGATACGCAATGCCTTATAAAAGGAGTGAATAATATGGATGATTACAATGATCTCGAACAGAACACACAAAACAGCCAGTCAGGCGGTGAAAACGAACTCCAAAGCAGGATACCTATCACTTACGTTGTCACCGAAACGCAATATAATCACACCAATACGTATACCGGCCAGGCAGGCGCCGGGGCAAGCGTGAATCCGGGTGCGGCTTCCGGAGATCCCGGCAGGGCGTCGGGTAATCATGACGGCGGCGGCAACGGAAGAAAAGGTATGAAAATGAGTGCCCTTAAGCTGATCGCTATCTGCCTCGTGTGCAGCATTTTAAGCGCCCTGTTCAGCATCGCCGCGTACAAACTTCTGGCGGGAGATCAGGGGAAAACGGAAAAGGTGCTTTCAGGAACGGAAGAAGTGAAGGCTACGGCCGAAAACTCGTCGCTGTCTGTTTCAGATAAAACCGAAACGCCTGCCGGAACACAGCAGGTGGTCATAAACGTTGACGCGGGCACGGTCGCCCCCGCCGCAGCCGTTGCCGCAAAAGTCCTGCCTTCAGTAGTCGGGATCCAGGTAAAAGTGACGTCCACGTCGTACTGGTACGGCACCACCACGAGCGGGTCGGAAGGCTCCGGAGTCATCCTCTCCGACGACGGATATATTGTCACAAACTACCACGTGATCAGTGCGATGCTAACGTCGGCCGGAGAATCAAACCCCAACGCAGAACTCAGCGTATTCCTGTACACCGACCCCGACACGGCGATCAAGGGAAGCGTAGTCGGTTACGACCAGGGCGCGGATCTTGCTGTGATAAAGATCGAAAAAACGGGCCTTACCGCCATAGAACTCGGCGATTCTGATAAGATCAACGTCGGTGATACCGCGATCGCTATCGGAAATCCGGGCGGTCTTCAGTTCCTCGGCTCCGTCAGCCAGGGCATCATAAGCGGCCTTAACCGCTCGATCCAGATCGATACGACGTACAAATCGCTGAAGCTTATACAGACCGATGCTGCGATCAATCCGGGCAATTCCGGCGGAGCGCTTACGGATATCAGCGGTAAACTTATAGGTATCAACAGCGCTAAGATTGCCGTGGACAATTTCGAAGGTATGGGTTTCGCGATACCGGTAAACGACGTCGTGCGCATCTGCACCGACATAATTAAGAACGGCAACGTAAAGGCCGCTTACCTCGGCATCGAACTTAATACGCAGTATTCGTCAACGTACCTCGAGCAGCTCGGTTATCCGGGCGGCCTGCTCGTAAAGTCTGTAATAAGCGGCAGCCCTGCTGAAAAGGCCGGCCTTGAGGCGGATGATATTATCGTCAGTTTTAACGGTTCTGAAGTGAAAACGGCTGATGAACTGGCAGCACTTAAGAATGAATGCAGCTCCGGTGATAAAGTGGTCATAAGGATCTACAGGCTCACGAGCTCGAGGTTCGGCCGCTGGACCGGTGAATACTATAACGTGGAGGTTACACTGGGATAAGAGGCGAACAGGGTGATGACACGAATTTTGGGCCTCATTCGAACCCCGGGATCGGTTCGCATGAGGCCCAAAATTCGTGTCATCTATACGGCTTCGCAGAAGTTTAAGTGGAGTATATAGAGTTCAGAGTTAAGAGTTCAGAGTTCAGAGTTCAGAGTTCAGAGTTGTCATTGCGTTTCTTTTTCATTCACATGTTACAATTTTGCGAATGGTTTCCCAATTGGCGCATCTTTGATAGTTTTCATTTGGAAAAGCAGTTTTTCTGTTCCACGGTCTGTCAAATACCAGAACTTTAAGCTCCGGCAAATGTTCAAAAAATCTGAACGCCTTTGGTGAATCCTCTACTGCGTAGTTAAATTTCATTTTGTAATAGTCTTCGAGTTCAAGAGTATTATTGCTGTTTTTGATAAAGTGATTCCTTCCGTATTTATTGAAACAGTACAGCTTGGCATGCTGAAGTCCATGCTCATCCAGCCAAATACGGGATGGCTCATAAACGCTTGACGGGCGGCCGGTGATGATCGATACGTCGTATCCGCGGGAAATCCATTCGTTTATTGTCTCCGCAGCTCCCGGCGTCGCGTCAAGCGACAACAGAATCTCCGGCTGGTGCGCCTGAAGCATTAACTGCTCATATTGTCCCGCATCCAGATCAAAGGTCCTGTCCAGTTCAAAATAATAAATCTGTTCATAAGGAACATGCTTATCGAACATCTCCAACGCAAGCTTCGAAAAGGCTCTTGCCGTCTCGCACAGGCAATCGTCAAAATCAACATAAATACGCATTATTGCACAATCTCACTATCTTAAATACCATATACACTTCTATAATTTATAGTCAACCTGGACACCAAAAAACACTGACACCAGTCAACTCTAAACTCTTAACCCTTAACTCCCTAAACTTCATTTGAACATCTGCGAAGCCGAGTGAATGGCTAAGAATTTTGTTTATTTGTTGTGGTCTAGGCATTCATTACCTCGTTCGGTCACGCACGAAGCCGGATAGATGGCTAAGAATTTTGTTTGACCGAAATGCGAATTAATGAAGGGAACGCATG
>JAEEGL010301300.1_pt1 | contig 17976 bp, 13 predicted proteins | sample 9134231 | NCBI WGS metagenome assembly JAEEGL01 (sample SAMN16246548, study PRJNA631951) | gut metagenome | biome: gut microbiome; feature: rumen; material: fiber-attached | host: Bos | place: Iran: Karaj | collected 2018-10 | reverse complement strand
TGGGCACGATTGTGCTTGTTGAAGTTCAGGCCATTGATGGAACAGCCAATCTCCTTGTTCTCCAGCACACGCTCAGCACCATTGCCAAACGGAACAATTGTCACACCCTCACTGCCAATGGGCACTTGGGCAGCCAGTTCGTTCATCTCAGCATAGCCCAGGTCTGGAGCGACATTGCGATGGGTCCACGCGTTCAGAATGCCAGTGCCATTGATGCACAGCAACACGCCCAAACGGGTCTGCTCGTCAGTGTGGTTCACATGAGCAAAGGTATTTACACGCGACTTCGGATCATAGTTCACGTCGCCAAGCACGCCATAGACAACGCCTGAAGTACCTGCCGTAGATGCAATCTCACCAGGGTTGAACACGTTCAGCGAAAGGGCATTGTTGGGCTGGTCGCCGCCACGATAAGTGATGGGAGTGCCTGCCTTGAGACCCATCTCTTCAGCAGCGGCAGCCGAAACGGTGCTTTGTACACTGAAGGTGGGAACGATGTCGGCAATGAGCTGACGGTCGAAGCCGTAATAATCCAATAGGAACTGGGCCACTTGCTTGTCCTTGAAGTCCCAGAACATTCCTTCTGAAAGACCACTCACCGTAGTATTGGGAGTGCCGCTTAGGCGCATGGCAATATAATCGCCAGGAAGCATCACCTTGTAAATCTTCTGATAGATCTCAGGTTCATTTTCCTTCACCCATGCCAGTTTGGCAGCAGTGAAATTGCCCGGGGAGTTAAGCAGATGACCCAGACACTGGTCTGCACCCAGTTCGCGGAAAGCCTTCTCTCCATAAGGAACAGCACGAGAGTCACACCAGATAATGGCGGGACGCAGAGGCTGCAAGTCCTTACCCACACAGACCAGACCATGCATCTGATAAGATATACCAATGGCTGCAATCTCCTCAGCCTTGGCACCACTGTCTGCCATGATCTTCTTCAGGCTCAACTTCGCATTATCCCACCACATTTGGGGATCCTGCTCTGCCCAACCTGCCTTTACAGCCATAATAGGAGCCTCTTTCTCAGGGAAGAAAGCCGTTGAAACACACTTGCCGTTATCGGCGTTAACGAGCGATGCCTTGACAGACGAACTGCCGACATCAAATCCTAATAAATATCTTGCTGCCATAAATCGTTTGATTAACAATCTAATCTTATTACGTTTGGAATGCAAATTTCCCTAAAAAATTTCATTTAACAAAGAATTTGAACAAATTCACTATTTTTTTACCATAATTTTGATGCTATTAAAATATTTTTTCCTACCTTTGCACTTTAGAATATAATATCTACTGACTTTAAAGATTCTATCATATATGAAAAAAAAGATTCTGATTCTTGATGACAAAGAGACCATCGCCAAGGTGCTCTCTATCTATCTGATGAGCGACTACGACGTGCAGTGGCTGCCCGACGGACTCCAAGGTGTGAAATGGCTTCAGGCTGGCAACACGCCCGACCTGATTATTTCCGACATTCGAATGCCTGGCATGCGTGGCGACGACTTCCTGGAATGGATTAAGCAGAACGAGCTTTTCCGCCATATTCCCGTCATCATGCTTTCGAGCGAGGATTCAACCAGTGAGCGTATTCGCCTGCTGGAAATTGGAGCAGAAGACTACATCGTGAAACCGTTCAATCCGATGGAATTGAAAATCAGGGTAAAGAAAATACTGCCCAATTAATCTTTGTTCGCGTACCTTAATATAAATATAATAGGACATGATTGGCGTTGTATATTTAGGTAACAATCCGCAGACAGAAGAGCGTCTGAAATATCTGCCTGGAAGGCAGGTCAAGTTCACCAAGAACTACAAGGAAGCTGCCTCTGCCTGTATTCCACATGTGCGTAACGAGCATTTTATCGTGTTCTACGAGAAGAATGTGCGTACGGAGGACATCACTGCCATCACCTATTTACGCAAGAATTGCAAGAACATCTATATCATCCTGCTCACCGACCAGCTATCTGGTGACGACAGGAAGACTTATCAGAAATGCGGTATCAACGATACGCTCGACATTAACGCATCTGTTACGGAACTGAACAAGAAACTTCAGTTCATTTGTGACCGTGAGAACATTCTTTTCGACGATCAAGTGTCAAAGCAAAAGATCCTACGTTTCAAGATACCTCTCTGGAAACGCACGTTCGACATCCTGGTATCACTGATTGCCATTATCATTCTATCGCCCATCCTCATCCTTACGGCCATTGCTATTAAGATAGAGGATCGTGAAGGTCCCGTACTCTTCAAGTCAAAACGGGTAGGTACCAATTACACCATTTTCGACTTCCTGAAATTCCGCTCCATGTACAACAATGCCGAGCAGCGTCTGAAGGAGCTCAGCAAGAGCAACAACCAATATGCAGAGCATGAAGAAGAGCAGAAGACGGTTATCACGTCACCACTGGGCGAAGAGGCAGAACAGGAGATGTTCGACATGGGAATGGAGTCGGAGATGATGATCAGCGACGAGGAGGTCATGCTCGTAGGTGACGACTTCGTAGTGGCCGAAAGCGACTTTAACAAGCAGAAGGAAGACGACATCAACAACGCATTTGTCAAGATCGAGAACGACCCACGCGTCACCAAAGTGGGTAAGTTCATCAGAAAATACAGCATTGACGAGCTTCCGCAGCTGTTCAACATCTTGAAAGGAGACATGTCGATTGTCGGCAACAGGCCCCTGCCCATCTATGAGGCAGAAAAACTGACAGCCGACTCAAGCATCGACCGCTTCATGGCCCCCGCAGGCCTGACGGGTCTGTGGCAGGTGGAAGAGCGCGGAAAAGGTGGAGCCATGTCGGCAGAAGAGCGCAAGCAGCTGGACATCCTTTATGGCCAGACGTACAACTTCAAGCTTGACATGAAGATCATCTTCCGTACACTCTTTGCATTTATACAAAAAGAAAATGTTTGACTTTCATACTAACCGAATGAACAAGATAGGAAAAATACTTTTCGCCATGTCATTGACCATTGTCGGGAGTGGAGCTTATGCTCAACACACGCTCGACGACAGCGGTATCAATGCGGGATTCTTCGATTCGAGTTTTGACAAGGACATCAACTTCTCCGACTTCCATCTGCCGCCATTGGCTGTTCTCTTTGAGAATGCGAAGTCAAACCCGGAAATTCTTCGCATGGCCAAACTTCAGGAGATTGCCCAGGCAGAAGTGACGAAACAGAAAAAGCACATTTTCTCTTATGTCTACGGACATGCCAGCTATAGCTATGGAAAGACTGACATGTGGGGCAATGGTTCCTCCACCTACAGCACCATGATCTACCAGTTCCAGGGGTCAGAACAGAACTACTGGAACGTAGGTGTCAATGTGAGTGTTCCGCTTGAAGACGTATTAGATCTTAGCCATTCCGTAAAGCGCAAGAGACTGCTTGTAGAAGAAGCACAATTCCAGAAAGACAAAGCTTACGACGAACTGAAACTGGAGATTGTCACTCTCTATGTGCGCATTACGAACAACCTGGCTGCCCTTAGAAGCGCTGGTGTGAATGCGGCCATCTACCAAGGTGCCGGTGAGCTGAACGAGGTGGAATTCCATCAGGGCAACATGGAAATTGAAGACTATGCCTATACAGGTCTTCGCGGCCAGTCAGCCGTCAACAACTACCAGGGACTGCTCACGCAAATCACCACCGACATCGTAACACTTGAGATTCTCTCTCATACGCCTATCCTTACCAATACGACTACTGAGATTACGCTTGAGAGCGGCATCGAAAAGTCGAGGAAGGAAATCGCCAAGGAAAACAAGGCCATGGAGAAGCATATCAAGAAAGTCGTAGAAGAGCAGCGAGCCAAAGAAGTAGAAGTCATCAAAGCTGAAAGAGAGAAGGAAAAGCAAGAGCAGAAACAAGCTGAAAAAGACGCAAAACAAGCTGAAAAAGACGCAAAACAAGCTGCAAAGAACAAAAAGAAATAATTGACCACTAAATATTAAGAGCATGGATATTTTCAGATATATAGTCAGATTCCTATACAAGATTCGTTGGTATCTTGTCATTCTGCCATTGATTGCCCTTATCGTTACATGGTTCCTGACACGAAACATGGAACGCGTATATGATGCCAATACCACCATCTATACCGGCATGATTACTGGCTATAATATCGAAGGCGGTTCGGGTATTGCCGGCGGCAATGCCCAGACCAACATGCAAAACCTGATACTGCTCATCCAAACGGACAACACCATCCATGAGGTTGCCCTTCGACTGTTTGCCCGATGCATGATGTACGGCAATCCTAACAAAGACAACAACTACATCACTGCAGAACATTTCAGGAATCTGAACAACAGCGTGCCTGCTGATGTCAAGGCGCTTATCAATCACAACAGTGAAAATGCAACCTATGCCAGTCTGAAAGCCTATGAAAAGCCGTCACAGGACAACTACCTGTTTGGCATTCTGAACTATCACCCGTACTTTGGCATTAACAACATCACATCAAAACTGAAGGTATTGCAACTGAACAACAGTGACATCATTGACATTGCCTATTCAGCCAACGACCCCGGTATTACATTCAACACGCTTGACATCCTGAACGACGTCTTTGCCCGCCAATACCAGCAATTGCGTTATGGTGAGACCCACAACGTCATCAAGTTCTTCGAGCGAGAGGTTGCCCGACTCTACAAGATGCTGACAGGAGCAGAGAACGACCTTATTCAGTTCAACACACGTCACCGCATCATCAACTACGCAGAACAGACCAAGCAACTCACCGTGCTCAATATGCAACAGCAGAATGCTGAAAATGAGTTGCGCATGAACCTCTCGACGACCCAGGCGCTCATTAACTATCTGAAGAAACAACTGGGCGACCGTGCAAAGATTGTAGAGTCCAACAAAGAATTCACAGACCTTGTCCGCGACATCTCACGTCTACAGTCACGTATCTCCAACCTCAGGCTTATGAACAGTGAGAACGGCGGTAACAACACCGAAGCCCAAATAGAGCTGGCCAAGGCAGAGAAAGAGCTTCGTGCGGCTACCACCAAGGTTAAGGAGCTGACCCAGACCATTGAAAAGAACACCTATAACACCGATACTGGTGTCAAGGCCAAGGATCTGATTGACAGGTGGCTGGAACAAGTCATCCTGCTGGAACAGACGAAAGCTGAGATTGCAGCACAGGACATCATGAAGCAGTCGCTGGACAAGCAGTATCTGAAGTTCTCTCCCATCGGTGCAACTTTGGATCGCAAAGACCGTCATATCGGATTCATCGAAGGCAACTACATGGAAATGCTGAAGGCACTGAATGCAGCAAGACTGCGCCAGCGTAACCTGCAAATGTCGACAGCCACGCTGCGTGTGCTCAATCCGCCAATGTTCCCGATGAGTGCCCAGTCCACCAACCGTATGATGTTTTTGCTGGGTGCATTCATGCTTACATTTGTGCTCACAGCACTCTACTTCTTCATCATCGAGTTACTTGACCGCACATTGCGCGACCGCATGCGTTCCGAACGCATCACGCAGATTCCCGTCATGGGATGTTTCCCGAAAGAGAGCACATTGCGCTATCGCCGCTTCAACAAGACGATTAGCGACATGGCACTCCGCCAGTTGAGCAAGGCCCTACTGCCTCATTTCCGCGAAGGTCAGCAGAACGTGCTGAACCTGCTTTCCACAGACGCAGCAAACGGAAAGAGCTATATAGCACAGGAGCTTGAGAATTATTGGGTCTCCATCGGTCTGCAAGTACGCCGACTGACTTACGATGAAGACTTCCTTGCCGAAGACAGCCGCTATATTATGGCCAAGGACGTGAAGGATCTGTGTCCCGACATCCAACCCAACGAGATTGCGATTATCGAATACCCGAACCTGGACGACAATTCTATTTCACCTGCCCTGCTGAACATGGGCACCATCAATCTGATGGTAACCCGTGCCAACCGCACATGGAAGGATGTCGACCAGAAAGCACTGAAGGAACTACAGTCAAGGCTGAAAGACCAGAGCACCCTCTACATGTATCTGACAGAAGCTAACCGATATGCCGTTGAGGAGTTTGTTGGTCAACTTCCTCCTTATACTGCATTCAACAACTTCGTCTATCGCATGTCGCAGTTAGGCCTGACCGCCGTAGAGAACAGCCACGCCAAATAACGAAAAGATGGCTCTAGATGCATTCAAAGACCTGCCACAAAACATTGGCGGACGAAGAGTAGCTTTACTACTTATCTTGTTCGTCATTGCCATCTACACATTAATTACAACAGGTTTTCCTGTATTTGCCGTCATCTGTCTGAGTCCGGTCTTCATATTATTGGTCATGATGATGTTTAGTCATGGCATGGCCACCTTTTGGACTCTGATTGTTGTCAACTATTTCGTCATGTGGCATGGTTTGCCGAATCTACCCATCCCGATGTCTCTTCCTAATGAGATGTTGCAGATTCTGCTGTTGATATTAGCCCTGATCAACATCCAGGAAAGCCGTTTCGAACGTTGCGGGAACGTTATGTTCTTAGCGGTCTTTGTTTGGTGCTCATTCTGCACCTTAGAGGTTCTCAACGACACTTGCGGCATAGGCATTGACGTGCCCTCATGGTATGCAACTGCACGCTCTCTGGCCTATCAGCTCATGTACATTTTTTTAGTATTCACCCTATATATTTCCAAACCGAAGATTCTTATCAAATATCTTTATGTCTGGGGTGGACTGGCCTTATTTTCAGTCTTTTGGGTTTGGAAGCAGAAAAACATTGGATTTTTGGATACTGAATACCGTTGGCTGATGGGCCGCGGCCGTGAAACACACGTACTGCAAGGTGGTACACTGATTCGTTATTTCTCTATTGCGAATGACGCAGCCAACTTTGGTATTGGCATTGCTTCGACAGCAATCGCTTTTATCGTCTTTGGCATCAACAGTAAAATCAAAAAACACAAGATATTCTTCCTCATTACAGGATTTGCATGTGCCTGGGCTATCTTCCCTTCAGGCACACGTACTGCCATTGTCTGTTTTATGGCTGGAATCATGGCTTATGTGTTTTTATCCAAATCCATCAAGATTGCCGTACCCGTAACAATCATCTTCGGCATATTAGGATTTCTGTTGGTCTTCACGACTGTAGGCAACGGCAACCAGCAAATACGTCGTATGCGAAGTGCCTTCGACAAGAATGATGCCTCTGCCAATGTGCGTAGTATCAATCAGGCTGCCATGAAGAAGTATCTTGATGAAGCTCCATGGGGTATTGGAATGGCGGTTGGTTACAAGAATGTACCGGCAAACAACAAGTTTACATTCATGGCAACAGTAGCCCCTGACTCAGAGTATGTCTTTATTTGGATTCATACAGGTGTTATTGGCATCACCACCTTTTTGATTTGTACTGCCCTCATGGTTCTGGGTGCCTGTTGGATTGTACTATTCCGATTGCGAAGTCCGTCTTTACGAGGCATTGGAGCTGGTTTCTGTTGTGCCATGATTTCACAACAGTTAGGAGGCTACGGCAACCAGGTTTTGTTACAGTTTCCCAATTGCCTCACCTTCTACGGTGGCCTTGCCATCGTCTATGTTCTTCCCTTTCTGGAAGAAGAGTGGAACGCCTATGAAGCTGAGCAATTAGCTATCCAGGAAGAGAAGAAACGTCTTAAACTGGAGAAGAAGCGTGCATCAAGAGTATAAGATATCTGTCATCACCGTCAATTACAATGGCCTTGCCGACACCTGTGCCTTTATTGACTCGATCATCTCCAACCACATTGAAGCCGAGGTGATTGTTGTCGATAATGGATCTAAAGAAAACGAGGCTGTTATCATTGCCGACAGATACCCTATGGTCAAGACCATCCGCAGTGAGCAGAACCTGGGCTTCGCAGGTGGTAACAATTTAGGAATCAAAGCCTCAACAGGCGACTATCTGTTGTTCCTGAACAATGACACGGAACTGAAAAGCGACTGGAATACCGATGCACTCATACGCCGACTGCAATCAGACAAGCATATCGGCATGGTATGTCCGAAGATTCGCTTTGCCTGGGACACATGCCCTATCCAGTTTGCCGGATATACCCCTCTTTCTAGAATCACGATGCGCAACAAGGGCATCGGCTATGAAGAAGAAGAGCGAGGCCAATACAACACAGCCCACCCCACCCCATACGCTCATGGTGCTGCGATGATTGCGAAACGAGAAGCTGTGAAGGAAGTCGGCTTGATGCCCGACTGCTATTTCCTATATTACGAAGAATACGATTGGTCCATGATGTTCCGACGTGCGTCCTATGATATATGGTATGAACCTGCTTGTACCATTTATCATAAGGAGAGTAAATCAACAGGTAAAAACAGTCCGTTGAAAACCTACTACATCACACGCAACCGTCTGCTGTTTGCAAAACGTAACATTCCCGTATACTACCGTTACCTTACCTACATCTATTTAGGTGTCATTGTAGCCATGCGAGACTTGCTTAAATATAGCATCCAGAAACGCAAAGATTTAATTGGAGCAGTTTTTTCCGGCATCAGTGACTTCATCCGTGGAAGGCAAGGACAACGTAAAAACTGAAATAACTTAGCACATTTTTATTTTGCCACCTCGAAATGGTTAAGACGGTGGGTGAGTTTAGCTACGGCAAACATAAGGCGGACGGCGAGGAAAGATGGCAGACAGCCCATGAGCCAAGACTTCAAGAGGCGCAAACGGTCTTGGGGCGAACGGAGTATTTCGAAGAGCGACATGGGATGCCACATGACATCGCGTATCTCACGGTCGGTATAAGGAGGCTGGGACTCGTTGCGCCGAGAAAGTATCTGACAAACAAAGGAAAAACTGTACATCATAAGGATAGCGCAGCGACGACGGTAATAAGGCTTGTCCTTCAGTTCAGCACGCCGCTTTTTCTGGTCGATAGCGGCTACTGAGAGATCCATATAATGGCGCTGAAGTTTCTTGGTACGACGTTTCTGGCGTAGGCGGGTGGCAATGTCTGCAAGGAAGAAATGATAGGTAACATCAGGCAGCAACACGGCACGGGTGATGTAAGTGGGCAAGTCCACAGTGAAGGTGAAGTCCTCGCCATAGCCAGCACCTACAGGTGTTACACGCAGATGGTTGTCACGATAGACACTGATGTCGGTCAAACGGTTCCAATGCATGGCCTGGATGCCCACATTGTAAGCATAAAGAGCAAACTCATCTGGCTCAGTAAAAACCTTCATGGGATAGTGTTCCTCTACCCTCTTCACCTCACAGCCGTCCTCAATGAAAATACGCTCATAGCTGCCATATACAGCCTGTGCATCATATTTCTTTGCAGCATTGTAGAGCAGGCTGATCGTGTTGGGTTCTATCACATCATCGGCATCCATGAAGTAAAGGTAGCGGCCTCGGGCTTCGTCTATAAGGCGGTTACGTGCCTCGCCCGTTCCCTTATTCTCGGGCTGACGCACAATGCGGATATCACATCCTCTGGCATGATTTTGCTGATACTCTTCGGCAATGGTAATGGATGCATCGGTTCCGCAATCGTCGCAAAGAAGTATTTCAAGGCTCTCGAAGTCCTGCGCCAAGACCGAGTCAAGCGTAGTACGCATGTACTTCTCCACATTATAGACAGGCAAGCCTATCGTTACTTCGTATTGTTTCTCCATGAGCAGTTTTTCCTATGCAAACATGTTCAGCACTTTCTCCACAATGGGCCCCATGTCGTAATACTTATATTCAGCCAGTCGGCCACCAAAGATGACATTCTTTTCCTGCCGGGCCAGTGCCTCATATTTCTTATAAAGTTCAGAGTTGCGTTCGTCATTGATGGGATAGTAAGGTTCCATACCGTCTTCCCACTCTACAGAATACTCACGGCTGATGACAGTTTGGGGGTTCTTGTCAACAGCATCGGCAAACGCTTCGAAATGCTTATGTTCAATGATACGGGTATAGGGAATCTCAACCTCTGTATAGTTAATCTGTGCCAAGCCCTGATAGTTTGAAGTGTCCAACACTTCGTTCTCGAATCTTACAGTACGATATTCCAGTTTACCATAGCGGTAATCATAGAACTCATCTATCTTTCCCGTAAAAACAATCTGGTCGAATTGGGAATTGAGAATGGAGAATGGAGAGTTACTGCGTTTCCGCTCTTCGAAGAAATCCACGTTCACCATCGTGTCAACGCCCTTCAGCAGACCTTCAATCAATACATTGTAACCTCCGATGGGCACACCCTGATAGATATCATTGAAATAGTTATTGTCATAAACAAAACGTACGGGCAGACGACGAATGATGAAAGGAGGAAGCTCAGTACACTTACGTCCCCACTGCTTTTCGGTATAGCCCTTGATGAGCCGTTCATAGATGTCCCTTCCCACCAGCGAGATGGCCTGTTCCTCCAGGTTCTTCGGAGTTTTACCTTCCATCTCCTTACGCTGCTCTGCAATCTTCTGTCGGGCCTCTTCAGGTGTCAGCACTCCCCACATCTGAGAGAAAGTATTCATGTTGAAAGGGAGGTTATAGGCCCGGCCTTTATAGAATGCTACTGGCGACTCGGTGAAACGGTTGAATTCTACTATAGAGTTGACAAAAGTCCACACCTTCTTGTTTGAGGTATGGAAAATGTGAGGACCATACTTGTGTACATTGATATTGGCAATCTTCTCACAATAAAGGTTTCCCCCCAACTCAGGACGCTTGTCAATTACCAGGCATTTCTTTCCCTGCTTATTTGCACAATGAGCAAAAACAGCTCCATACAAGCCGGAACCGACAATCAAATAATCATATTTCATAGTTTCAACCGTTTAATTGATACAAAATTATGAAAAAACCATGAAGAACCGCTGTTTTCTCTATCAATTAATATTTTTTTATGATTTATTTGGCTAATTCAATAAAAATAAATATCTTTGCCGCATAAATTATGCGGACAGCATGCATTCCCAAGAGAAGAGACACAAAATTGCCTATTGTTTGCCAGCTCTGTATTTGGCAGGCGGCATGGAACGTGTGCTGACGACAAAGGCCAATTACATGGCCGAACATTTTGGATATGACATTACCGTCATTCTGACCGACGGCGGCGACAAGCCGTTTTTCTATCCCCTGTCGCCTAAAATCAAGGTTATTAACCTAAACATCGGCTTCGAGGAACTTTGGAACCAATCATTCCTCAAGAAGATCTTCCTTTACCTGAAAAAGCAGCACCGGTACAAGAAAGAGCTGACCAAGGCACTCATGCGCATCCGCCCCGACTTCACTGTCAGCCTGTTGCGGCGTGAAATCAATTTCATCAACAACATACACGACGGAAGCAAGAAAATCGGTGAGATACATATCAACCGTGAGCACTATCGCACCTTTGAAGAGCATGAGTCGAATTTCATCAAAAAACTTTTCTCCGCATACTGGCAACACACACTGCTCAAGGAACTTCGTAAGCTTGACAGTTTTGTTGTGCTGACAGAAAAAGACAAAGAAGCATGGACCGAACTGAGCAACATACATGTCATTCCCAACCCCATCTCTTTCATGCCCACCGAGCATAGCCCGCAGACCGGCAAAAGAGTCATTGCAGTAGGACGATATTGCCATGAGAAGGGCTACGACCATCTGCTCAAGGCATGGTCGATGATTCAAGACAACTGTCCAGAATGGAGCCTTGCAGTCTATGGCGACGGTGAAAGAGCGCCCTACGACCAAATGATTGACAGTCTGCACATAGACCGCAAACGCTGCATCCTAAACGGCCGTACATCCGATGTGGCATCAGAATTCGTCAAGAGTTCCTTGGCAGTATGCAGTTCACGCTTCGAAGGCTTTGGCCTGGTTATTGCCGAAGCAATGGCCTGCGGACTTCCAGTTGTGTCATTCGACTGCCCATGGGGGCCACGCTCCATCATTACCGACGGAGAGGACGGTGTGCTTGTAGAGGATGGAAATGCACAGAAACTGGCCGATGCCATACTGGCAGTAATTCAAGACCCCGACAAGAGACTGCTGATGGGCACCCGGGCAGTTGAGAACATACGTCGCTTCGGTGTCGACGCGATTGCCAACAAATGGAAGAAGCTGTTTGACGAATTAAACTAAAACAAAACATACAATCATGGAATGGTACGAGAAATATCTTAGCATCTATGAACATCCTTTTAGCGACGTTCCTCAGAACATCATAGAGGAAACACACGACCGGCTGGCAGCACTACAGAGCGACACCCCATTAGTGTCAGTCGTCATTGTAGCCTACAACGAAGAACGCCGCCTACAGGCTTGCCTGTGGTCGCTGAGCGAACAGCAATGCAAATATCCCATCGAATTCATCGGTGTCGACAACGAATCAAAGGACCGCACAGCCGAAATCTACCAGAAGTCAGGCATACCCTATTATACCGAGTATCAGCACACCTGCGGCTATGCACGTCAATGCGGTCTGAACCAGGCAAAAGGCAAATATACCATGTGCATTGACTGCGACACCATGTATCCCCCCCACTACATAGAACTGATGGTCGACAATCTGGCAAAGCCCGGCATCTCAGCCGTTGCCGCCATGTGGAGCTACTATCCCGACAAGAACCATTCGAAGCTGAAGATGAAAGCATACGAGTTCTGCCGCGACCTCTATCTGCGCATTCAGAACATCAACCGTCCGGAACTAACCGTGCGAGGTCTTGCCTTTGGCTACTACACCGAGAACGCCAAGAAGGAGGGCTACCGCGTAGAACTGCTTCGTGGTGAAGACGGCTCCATGGCATTGGCCATGAAGAAATACGGAAAGATCAAGTTTGTCTATGACAAGCGCTGTCGCGTCATCACTGGCTATGGCGGTCTGAAAGAGAAGTCCATTCTCACAGCCATGTGGAACCGCCTGAAATTCTATGGCATCAGCCGTCTGTTTTACAAAACAGATCATTATGAAGACGCAAAGGACAATTTCCTGAAGTCAAAAGAAGGAAAATAAAAGCAGTCCTGCTGAAAAAAACATAGAATAACATGAGTTACTGGTGGATATTACATATATTCGATGCACTGTTGTTTGCCATCGTAGCGCTAACAACAGTCTATCTTCTGTTTTTCTCCATTGCGTCGCTGTTCAGCAAGCATTCCGAGGTAAACAAGGCTAAACGCATGAACCGCTTTATTATCCTGATTCCAGCCTACCGGCAAGATTCAGTGATACTCCATTCGGTCAACTCCGTATTAGGTCAGACCTACCCCCAACGCCTGTTCGATGTGGTAGTGATATCCGACCATGAAAGCGAGATGACCAACATGCGGCTCGCCCAGCTGCCTGTAACCCTACTCACGCCAAACTTTGCCGTTAGCACCAAGGCCAAGTCGCTTCAGTTTGCCGTGTTGAATTTGCCCCAATACAAAATCTACGATGCCGTGCTGGTGCTCGATGCCGATAATGTGATAGAGCCAGAATTCCTGGAACAGATGAATGATGCCTTCGAGGTAGCTGGTACAAAAGTCATCCAGGCCCACCGTCTGTCGAAGAACCGCGACACCACAGCCGCCCGTCTTGATGCCATCTTTGAGGAAATCAACACCTCAATCTTCCGCCGGGGTCATATTTCCGTAGGTCTTTCTGCAGCTATCAACGGTTCGGGTATGGTCTATGACTTCGAATGGTTCAAAAACCACATTATGAAGGTTCACACACAGGGCGAAGACAAAGAGCTTGAAGCCATGCTCATGCGTGAGAGTATCTTTGTCGACTATTTCGACACCATCCACGTGTACGACGAGAAGACACGCAAGACCGACGATTTCAACCGTCAGCGCGGTCGCTGGGTGTCCACTCAGCTCCACTCTCTGCTCACCAACATACGCTACCTCCCTTCGGCACTTTTCAACCGCCGCTACGATCATGTTGACAAAATCATCCAGTGGTTGCTCATTCCCCGCACCATTCTGATGGGCATTATCCTGATTATGAGCATCGTCCTCCCGTTCGTTTATTTCACCATGGCTATCAAGTGGTGGGCCATTGGTGCTCTTGTCATGTTTGCTTTTGCACTGGCCACTCCAGACTACCTCGTTGACAAGAACTGGGATCGCGACTTCCTCTGCGCCCCCATCGTCATCATGGCGGGTCTTTTCAACATTGCCCGTGCAGGCAGAACTGAAGTCCACCACAGGTACAACTCCCTCCGCCGATTCTATCGCAGGCTCATCCCCCAAAAACATAATCGGAAATGATCTGGCAGTTCCTTCACCTCGTCGACGTCTTGTTGTGGCTCATCCTCGCAGGGTCAGTGCTCTATGTTACCATCTTTGCCCTGACTTCACTTCTCCCACAGCGAAAGCCGGGAGTACCTGCTGCCGCATCGGGCGACGAGTCTCAAAACCGCTTCCTCGTTCTCTTTCCTGCCTACAAGGAGGACAAGGTCATCTGTCATTCTGTCGAGGCTTTCCTCCACCAAACCTATCCTGCCCACCTTTATCAGGTAATCGTCATCTCCGACAGCATGCAGGCCGCCACCAACCATCGGCTCTCCACGCTGCCCATTACTCTTCTCCAGCCCGCCTTCGAGCGGAGTTCCAAGGCTCGCGCCCTACAGTATGCCATAACCTTAGCTGAGAACGGAGGACAGGATTCTAAGTTCACTCACGTAGTCATCCTCGATGCCGACAATATTGTGCAGCCCACCTTCCTCAGCCAGCTTAGTGATGTATGTGACCTGGGCTATCGCGCCATCCAGTGCCACCGTATGGCCAAGAACGACGACAACGATATTGCCGTGCTCGACGGTGTGAGCGAAGAAATCAACAACACTCTCTTCCGTCGTGCCCATAACGCCATCGGTCTCTCATCGGCCCTAATCGGTTCTGGTATGTGCTTCGACTACCAATGGTTCTGCGACAATGTCAATCGCCTTGAAACTGCTGTTGAAGACCGAGAGCTCGAAACACTTCTCATGAAGCAGGGTATCTTCATCAAGTATGAACACAACATCCACGTGCTCGACGAGAAAGTAAGCAGTCAGGACAACTTCCAGCGTCAGCGCCTGCGCTGGATGACCGGCCAAGTTCAGGCTCTGCTTCAGATGCTGCCTTACCTTCCCACCGCCTTTCGCCAGGGCAACGTCAACTACGTCGACAAAACCCTGCAGCAAGCCCTCATCCCCCGCAGCATCCTCCTTGTTGTTGTTCCCTTCATGTCGCTGCTCATGACCCTCCTTGCTCCCGTGTGGAGTGTCAAATGGTGGATCATGCTGGTCGTCTTCTGTGTGTCACTCTTCGTCGCCATCCCTTCTGAGTTGCGCACCAAGGCCATTTTTGGCCATCTCGTCATCCTACCCCGCCTTGTTTGGCGCCTATTGAAGAACATCGCCCGCATAGACCGCAAGAACACAGACTTCATCCATACCACACACGACAAGTAGAAAGTATCTCAGAAAAGGGCTGGCAAAATCTATTTCCGACAAGGCTGCCCTATACAGTTGTAAAGTTTGTTGGCTTGCTGAATGTATAGGCGACCATTCATGACAAGTTTACGGCATGAGAAAATGGGGGAGTCGCAGGAGAGTGTAGAGATGCCTGTTTGTGAAGGTTCAGCTCTTTCATAAGGTCCCAGGTCGCGAGCCTTGCCAGTAGTGGTACGTTCGAGGAAAGGGAAGTCGGCTATAAGATTGGCTGGCAGGTCATAGGCAGCATTGCCGGCATCAACCATCTTGCTGTCAGCGGCCAGTCGGCCAAAGCGTCGCGGCAGCGAACCGTCGATGGCACGGGGCTTGAGAGCTTCTTCCTCCTCAAGCGAGACAAAGTCGTCCATTCCAATGCCTGTGACGAGGTGATTAGTCCAACCGTTCTTCGACATGGGCGAAGAAAGAGCGTTGTAATCGTCACTTCCCACGCATATTTCCTGTTTACCCAGGCAGATGTTGTTATAGAAACGGGTGTTGGCATCGGAACCACCCGACTCAAACATATAGTCATAGCTGTTGTTGAAACCCAGACAGCCAATAAGCACATGGCCGCCCTTGTGGCTATTGCAGTCGAAGCCTTTCACCGACGAGCTTGCATTGCAGTTAAAGGCGATGCAGTTGTAGGCGTAATGAATACCTTTCGATGAACCACCCGTACCGTTGCCACCCAGTTTGATGCCGTTGCCGTTGCCTGAGAACGACATCGAACCACTCTTCGAAATGAAGTCTTTCACCCATAGGTGGTCTTCGGCCTTGCCTGAGTCCCATGCCCAGCACTCGGCCAGGACGACGTCGAAGTCGGTCTCATAGAGATCCCAGGCATCGTCGCTATTGTGCCAGGCTCGGCAGCGTATGAAGCGGTTGCCAATTCCGTTGTGCATCTTGCATGCAAAGCCATCAGCATCACTACCATAGTTTGAATCGTAGTCACAGTTATGGTGTGAGTCGCAGTCGATGACGTCGTTGTAGGCACAGTAGGTTCCGTCGTTTTGCGACAGACCCGGGAAAGTGTCGCTGAACTTATGACCGAAGCCCAATTGTAGTCCCGTGTCCAGATTGTAGGAGAACTCACAGCGCTCTATCCGATTGTGTGACCCTTCGAGTTTGATTCCATTGTCGGCTGCATGGGTGATGTGCAGGCCGAAAAGCCACCAGTAGTTGCCGGTAATCAAGATGCCGCGCTCCCCCACACGTTCGGCTGTCAGTCCGTTCTTGAAATCAAAGACCGGCTTCTCGTCCTGATAACTACGGACGACGATAGGTGCTTCAGCAGTGCCAGAGGTCTTGATGCGAACAGTGAACTTGCCGTCGCTCTGAATGCCCTGTTCGTAAGTGCCACCACGACATACAATATGGTCGCCTGCCACAGCCTTGTTGACGGCATACTGTAGATCGCGCCAAGGCTTTGCGATGGTGCCGTCGCCCGTCTGGTCGTTGCCATCAGGGGCAATGAAGTATTCATGTATCGGCGTAGGGAAAGCCTTCGTGGGAACGGGAATGCCCTCAGTCACGTAGGTGGGGTCATCGGGTTCCGGCTCAGGCTTCTGGCTTACGGTGTTAAGTGTTATCTCGACGTCGTCGATGTAGATGGTAGCACTCTGACAGGTGAAGCGTAGAAGCACCTCAGTATCTTCTTCCTTGCTGTCGCATTTGAACGAGCTGCTGCCGTATGGCGTAGACGACGACACGGTGGCTGTACCCAGTTCTGTCCAGGTGGTGCCTCCGTCTGTAGATTTTTCTATCACGAGTTTCTTACCGCTGCCTGAAGCACGGTGCTTCAGCGATACACGGCCTGGCTGGCACAGAACAGGCGTGACAAGATAGCCCTGGGCCGACATGGCAGCACGCATGCTGTTGTTGTCTTTCTTGGCAGCAACGCCCTTTACCTTCCATGTGCCTGATGCGAGACTCACGGTGGTCTCAGCTGATGGCGCAGACGATGGCAGTCCTGTCTCAAATGTTTCCTTCAGCGTGTCGGCAGCCTGAGCAACAGCGATGCAAAGCAGCATCGAGAGTACGGCAATGAACTGTTTCATATTCGTTACGATTAGCGGTTCGTTTTTTAGTAATTTGTAATCCGGTGTTTTAAGACGGTGCAAAAGTAGACAAAATATTTGAAACAGCAAGAACTTTCAACAGTTTTTATCCTGTCTCTCGCGTACATTATATATTATGTGACTTCCGAGGTTGCAACAAGTCCATAAAAATATGACATGTGGTTAAAAATAGATAATTGACACGTCGGGATTGCATTTTTTTCTCATTTTCTTTGGTAGTGTGCAGGAAATCGTGTAACTTTGCGCAATTCAAGAAAACAAACAATTAATTTGTGTTAATCGTAAATAATAACTGATTTATGAGTCAAAAGAGAGTTTACCTCTTCGGCAACGGTAAGGCCGAAGGTAATGCAAAAATGCGTGAGGAACTCGGTGGCAAGGGTGCTAACCTGGCCGAAATGAACCACATCGGTGTTCCCGTTCCTCCTGGTTTCACAATTACTACTGACTGCTGCAATGAGTACTATCAGGTAGGTCAGCAGA
>JAEEGL015881942.1_pt1 | contig 17977 bp, 12 predicted proteins | sample 9134231 | NCBI WGS metagenome assembly JAEEGL01 (sample SAMN16246548, study PRJNA631951) | gut metagenome | biome: gut microbiome; feature: rumen; material: fiber-attached | host: Bos | place: Iran: Karaj | collected 2018-10 | reverse complement strand
TATATAACTGCCGAAGGTGCCAAGGAAGCAATACTTGGAGATCCGGTTTCTATCGCTGAAGGATTTCAGATGAGATCCGGATCAAATGATGTCCATATCAGTGATAGTTCGAGCCACTGGGGACATTTGGTGACGGTAACGGATGAACTTGTAAAAAGTGTCACCATCGGCAAGGATATTCTTGGTGAAAGTTCCAGAGAATTCAACAAGGAAAACTTTGATTTCGGAACTGCTGTGATAGGTGGAGATGCGGTTGAGGCACAGGCGGTTCTGATCAGGAATACCGGCTCGATCCCTCTTGTGATCGAGAGCATCAGTACCGAGAATTATATTGTTGAGGATCTTTCCTCAAGTATTATCGGGGTGGGCGGAACAGTTACCTTTAAGATCCGTCCGGATCTGGAAAAACCGAAATTTTCAACCGCAGGTGAGAAGACTGAAACGATAACGGTTAAGTTTTCCGACATTGAAATGGAAATTACGGCAAAGATCCGGATGGTCGAAGCTGCACCTGCAATTGCCGCTGCTCCTGCTCTGCTCGATTTTGGAACCGTGCCCAAGGGCTATACCGGCTTATTTGATACAAAAACCGTGGTAGTAACCAATACGGGAAATATTGCTGTTACATTGAATGAGCCTACTATTACAGGGACTGTTTTTGATATGGGTGCTTTGAGTAAATCGCATCTTGCACCCGGAGAGAGCGCCGAACTTACCATCTCCGTAAAAGACGACACGGCTGCGACAGCAGGTGAACACACGGGAACACTTACCATTACAGGAGAACATAGCGTTACTTCTTCCGTTTCCCTAAAACTTGTTGTAGAAGATGTCGGAGATAATATCTGGATTGAGGACATTCCGGATCAGGACTATGCGGGAAGCGCGGTCATGCCTGAAGTGAACGTCTATTTCGGAAGCCGGAAACTGACGGACCGGGATTATTCGGTCAGCTATAAGAATAATGTAAACGCAGCCGGCAAGGACGACGGCACCGCTCCCACGGTGATCGTAAAAGGAAAAGGGAATTATGCCGGAACTGCGTCAAAGACCTTTACGATCAAACCGCTTGATATCAGTCATGCGGATGCACCGGACCTGCTTTATGCATATAACTCCAAAAAGGCACAGTTTGGCAAGACCAAGGTCACATATGACCTCGGCGGCAGGACGGTGACCCTCAAAGAAAACACGGACTTCACCTATGAATGGGAAGCGGGAAAAGATTACAAAACTGCCGGTACATATACTACGACCATAAAGGGAAAAGGAAATTACAGCGGAGCAAAGACATTCCATGAGGTCATAGCAGGTGACGGCAAGACCTTGATCTCCAAGGTGTCGGTATCCAAGATCCCGGACCAGCCGTATCAGGGCAAGAAGATCATTCTTTACGGAACACCGGGATCAGATGAGACCCGTGCAGTTGATAAAAAAGGTGACCCGTATGATCTTGTCATCAAGAACGGCAGTACACCGCTTAACTATGAATCGGACTATACATTGTCCTATACGGAGAATCTTGAGATCGGAACGGCTGCCGTGACGATCACCGGAAACGGCAATTATGTCGGAAGCCGCACAGTGACCTTCAAGATCACGGGAACAGCGCTCAGCAAGGCAAAGACGGAGGACTTCGTCGCTTCCCTGTCATATACCGGAAGCGAGCGCAAACAACCCATGAAATTCTATGTCATGAAGAAGAATTCTGAAGGCGTAAGCTATAAGGACTACCTGACGGAAAACGTGGATTACAGGGCAGACTATACGGACAATACCGAGATCGGAACCGCTACGGTGACTTATACCGGGATCGGCGCTTACACCGGAACCGTAAAGAAGACCTACAAGATCACCGGCACCGCGATGAAGGATGTCACGATCCCCAAGGACTTTACCGCGACAACGGGCAAGTTTGCCTATACATCCTACATGAGCGAGGACTGCTATGATGAGCACTCGGGTTCGTTCATCTACACGGGAGGCGCGTTTGAGGTGGCAGGTCCCGCAGATGCCGCATCAGAACAACCAAACAACGGCGTTCAGCTAATCCGTTATGATAAGACTACGGATACAAACACAAATTATAAAAACGGTGTTGATTATACCGTAACGTACAAGAACAATATCCTGCCGGGAACAGCGACCGTAACTTTTACCGGAAAGGGACGCCTGACAGGAAGTGTCAGCAGGACCTTTAAGATCGTTCCGTATAACATTTCTACGGATTGCGGAAGCCGGACTACGACGGCGACCATCCCGGAACCGGGCAGTTATACTTACACAAAGGGCGGCGTGAAACCGGAACCTGTTGTCACATGTAAATGCTTTGACCCGGTAACAAACTCGTGGAAGGAGGTTACCCTGACCGGTGAGGCATATACCCTTACGTATTCCGGCAAAACGGATGAGATCACCGGAACAGCGAAGCCTGCGGTTACGGTAAAGGGAAAAGGTGCGTTTACCGGATCGATGGCACCGCTCGAATACACCATAACCACAGCGACCCTTGAATCTGATGCAAAAATGTCGGTAACGGATGTTGTATACCAGAATAAAGCGGGCATCTGCAAACCGGTGATCACCGTTACAGACATGGCGACGGGCGCAGTTCTGAAAGCCGGCACGGATTATGAAAAGACCGTGAAGTATACCTATGCAGAAGCCCGTGATGTGACGTTAAAGGGCAAGACGACACTTGAACACAGGAATGTTGATGACGTAGTCGGCGCTAAGGATATCGTTCCCGCCGGAACGAAGATCAAAGCAACGGTCACGGGAATGAAGAAATACATCGGATCCGATCCTACGGATCCTTCGAAGCTTTCTGCCACGTTCCGGTTCATAGATCCGATATATGATCTCTCTAAAATGAAGATCACGATCCTGCCGCAGACCTTCACGGGAGAGAAGATCACGCTTACGGGAGAGGATGTTGTCTTTGATACGGAAGGAACGGATCCTGCCTTTGATACGGATTATGAGATCCTCTATGATGATGCTTCCGGGTACACGGATAAGGGAAGCTACAAGGTTACCATCAAGGCAAAACCGGACAGACCTTTCGGAAACAGCAAGACTGTCAGCTTCAATATCACGGCAAGATCCATGGATTACACGATCCATTATGACGGAAACGGGGACGCCATGGCGCAGAAACTGCATGATAAAAATGTCGATCCGGGGAAGGATCTTGACTGGTATAAAGGAAACTACCGTCTTACTTCGATGAAGGATTCCGTGACCACAAAGGGAGGGAAACTGCCGAAGAACACGATCGCTGTACAGAAGAAGACGATCAAGAATGGTAAAGAGGTCTGGACCAATGTGCCGGCTACGGTGATAACCTTTGATAAATGGACGCAGAACCCTGGTGGCGGAGCCGCTTTTGAAAATCAGGGCATCTTTCATCCTTCATGGCTGACGGTCTTCACATACGGAAACGACATAACACTTTACGCGCAGTGGAAATAGGATGGTCCCCTGGGGACGGGGTTAGTGATCCGCTTTGCGATCAAAAGACTAAGGATCAGGAGGGATTCGGAGCCAAAATGAGAAAATACGTGATGATTTCCATCCTGCTGGTGTCGCTACTTCTTTCCGGATGCACCCGGATGGCGCAGACGCAGAAAGAAGGCACGACTGCTCCGGCAGCGGAAGAGAACATAACGAAAGAAAATGCGGACGGAGAGACTGAAACAGGAGAGGAAGAGCAAATGAATCCGGATACGGAATATGAAATGACACCGATGGCGATCGTTGCGGTAAGAGTGGGGGATCGTTGTTTTACGATCGATCTTGCCGATAATTCGTCTGCGGAAGCTTTTTTTGAAAAGATCAACGGAGAGGATCTCGAGATTCACATGAGCGACTACGGCGGGTTTGAAAAGGTTGGGAATCTGCCCTGGGATCTGCCGACAAATGACGAACAGATCACTACCAAACCCGGTGACATTATTCTTTACCAGGGAAACAAGATCACGATCTATTATGACGAGAATACCTGGAATTTCACAAAACTCGGGGAACTGAGAGGCGGCACTCCGGAAGATATCGAAGAATGGAAGGAAACCTTTGGCGGGAAGGAAGATATCACCGCGACCTTTTTCACAGAATGGACAGAATGAGCCCTTGGGGACGGGGTTCGTGGTCCACTTTTCAAAGACAGAAAAAATACTGGCCGGCATCTGCCGACCAGTTTTTTTTACGCCGGTATGCAGTTTTCAGTTTCATGTCACGGGTGCCGGTGTTGAAACCGTTCGTGACACGCCGCTTTTTAGCCTGAAGCTTCTTTTGGTTCTTCTCGACCATGATTTTTCCTCCTTATCAGGTAGTTGCAAACGGGTTTCCCTACAAAATTATTATCGACAAAACATACGAAAAATCAAGCCGGATATTTCAGCAGGAGCGTTTGGCGATCTTGCTTCAGGGATTAAAGCCCTGTCTGTTGCAAACCCCTAAAAAATGCTATAATGAGACAATGCGATTCCGGGTTGGGGATCGGCCAATGCAAAAAGGACCGGTAAGATGATGAAGACTGACGAAAAGAAACTGTATTTTGCCTCTGATTACATGGAAGGAGCGCATCCTGCGATCATGCAGAGGCTTGCGGAAACCAATCTTGAGAAGAGTGCAGGATACGGGGCGGATGATTTTTCCGAATCCGCAAGGAACAGGATCCGAAAAGCCTGTGGAGCTGCGGATGCGGACGTGTATTTTCTTGCAGGAGGCACGCAGGCCAATGCGGTGATGATCGATGCAATCCTCCGGCCTTATCAGGGTGTGATCGCCGCAAACAGCGGACATATCAGCCTGCATGAGGCGGGCGCCATCGAGTTCTGCGGGCACAAAGTCCTGCAGCTTGAACATGAGAACGGAAAGATCACGGCTTCCGCGATCGAAAATTTCGTTGATGCATTTTGGCAGGATGAAAATCACGAGCACATGGTAATGCCCGGCATGGTCTATATTTCCCAGCCGACGGAATACGGAACGCTGTATACGCTTCATGAACTGAAAGAGATCAGCAGCGTCTGCAGAAAGAACAAGATCCTGCTGTATATGGACGGCGCCAGACTGGCCTACGCGCTGGCCTGTCCGGAAAATGATGTGACACTGAAAGATATCGCTTCGCTTTGTGATGTGTTCTATATCGGAGGCACCAAGTGCGGTACGCTGTTCGGAGAGGCGGTCGTCATTCCGAAGCATGACCTGATTCCGCATCTGTTTACGATCATCAAGCAGCACGGTGCTCTGCTTGCTAAGGGCAGGATCGCCGGCATCCAGTTTGACACGCTGTTTACGGACGGACTTTACGAAGAAATCGGAAAAACCGCTATTGAAGCAGCGGACAGGATCCGTGCGGCACTGGCGGAAAATGGATATCAAACGGCCTTTCATTCCCCGACAAATCAGATCTTTGTTGTCTTGGAACAGGACCGTTATGAAGCATTAACCGCAAATGTAGAACTGGCATTCTGGGAGCATACGGATGACGGCTGTACCATCATGCGGATCGCAACCAGCTGGGCAACCACGCAAGAAGATGTCGACAAACTGATCGACTGCTTGTGAAAATGGACCACTAACCCCGTCCCCAAGGGACCATCAGGAGTGATATGAAGAAAAACAGTTCGTTCAGTAATCTGCTCTATGCGCTGAAGCAGGTCTGGCTTGCAGACAAACTGCTTCTGATCTTCACGCTCTTCAAGAACTCGATCGAGCAGATCTTCTATGTTTTCTTTTTTGTCTATCTGACAAAATATATTTTCAACTGCATTGAAAGAAATATCCCGTATACGAACCTCTTCCGGTTTCTGGTGATCGCCTGCTCCCTCCATATCGTCGTTCACTTTATCTGCGGCTGGTATGAGGCGTACCGGAAAGTCAAAACGCCGGCGGTTTACCGTCAGATCTTTCATCGCGTGATGGATATTTCCGATGATCTGGAGCTGAAGGACTATGAATCCCCGGATTTTTATGATAAATATGCGAGGGCGCTGGATCACTGCGTGGATGATGCGATCGATCTTGCCATCAAGACCGGAGTATATATCGGGAACGTGATATCGACGGTCATGTCGCTTGTCATTGTGATCTCCGTTGACCCTGCCTTCGTGTTTTTCCTGATCGTTCCGATCTTTTTCAGTTTCTATTTCGGCAGGAAAAATTCCCGCACGCAGTATGACAGAGAGCAGAGTATCACACGCGACAAGCGTATCGCCGACTATGTGAAACGTGTGTATTACGAGAAAAAATATGCCGCGGAAGTGAGGCTGTTCGATATCAATTCCCTGATGCTTGAGAAGCAGGAAAACGCTGTCTTACAAATGGAAAAGGTTTCTTTGAAATACCGGCTGAAATCAGCTTTTTATTCCTTCCTGATGAAGGGCAGTTATTCTATTCTGGCGGGAGTCCTTGCGTTTTTCTATGTCGTTCTGAAAGTCAGGTACGGCAATGTTACGGATGTATCGAGCTATGTTGCCATGATCACGGCCATGGCTTTCTCAACCGACCAGTTAAAGGCAGCGGTCGAAAACAGGATCTTTTTAAGTAACGGCGCCAAACTGTTCCAGAATCTAAGAGAGTTTTTGGAACGGGATCCAAAGGAAAGATCAGACAGGCTTAAAGTCATTGAGATCGCATCGATTGAACTGAAGAATGTATCGTTTACCTATCCGGGAGCAAAGGATCCTTCCATCAGAAATGTCAGTTTCCGATGGAACAAAGGCGAAAGACTGGCGATCGTCGGATACAACGGGGCAGGAAAGACCACACTGATCAAACTGCTCATGGGACTATATCCGGTCACGGAGGGACAGATCCTTGTGAATGGCATGGATATCGGTCTGATCGATCCGGAATCGTACAGGAAGTGTTTTGGCACGGTTTTCCAGGACCTGCAGGTTTTTGCAATGACGTTATCCGAAAATGTTCTGATGCGGCGGCCCAAGGATGAAAACGATCATGAAACCGTCAGGACAGCGCTTCAAAATGCGCAGTTCGATATCGCGCATCCGGGACTTACAGGCGGGCTCGATACCGTGATCAGCCGTGAGTTTGACGAGGAGGGATTTGTGCCTTCCGGCGGACAGTCGCAAAAGATTGCGATCGCAAGAGTGTTTGCGCAGAACCCGGATATGGTGATCCTGGATGAACCGTCTTCCGCACTGGATCCGCTCGCCGAATACAACATGTACAACAACATGATGAAACTTTCGGAAGGAAAGGGTGTCGTCTTTATTTCGCACAGACTGTCCTCCGCAAGAATGGCCGATACGATCTATCTCATGAAAGACGGCTGCATCGCAGAGCACGGCAGCCACGAGGAACTGATGGCGCAAAACGGCTTTTATCATGAGATGTTTTTGCTGCAGGCGCAGAACTATCAAGAGAGCATCCCGGAAGAAATGCTGAAAGGAGCGGCGGCCTACTATGGATAAAAAAGAAAACACCGTATCCTTAAAACGCATGATCTCCAATACGATCTTCATGATCAGATATGCGGCGCGCTATGACAGACCTTTGATCGTAAAGATCATCCTGCTCTACGTGTTTTCGGAAGCAGGATGGGCGCTGAATGCCACCTTTATCTTAAAGGCGATCATAGAAGGCCTGACCGGTAAAAAAGAGCTGAAAGGGATCGTTCTCATCCTGGTCCTTTCCCTGATCCTTGTCACGGTTCTTGAGTGGATCGACCAGCTGATCGCAGAATGGTCGCAGGCCAAGCTGATCAGGCTGAGCGGGATCATTCAGAGAGATCTGATCGAAAAAAACAGTCACATGGATCTTCTTTATTATGATGATCCGGAGTACTATGACACCTATGTGATCGTTGCAAACAATGCGGACAGTGCGATCGCAAAGACCGTGACGATCGTCAGTCATATTCTTGCAGGAATTGCGGGACTCAGTGTTGCCGCCGTGTTGATCTTTGGCGTCAATCCGGTGCTGGCACTTTTCCCCGTTGCCGGTTTTACCGTCAATCTGCTGACAAGATTCAAGATCGAGAGGCTGGAATACCAGTGGGATATCGCAAATAAAAAAGCGCTCCGGAAAGCGGACTATTCCAAAAGAGTGTTCTATCAGCCGGAGTTTGCCAAAGAATGCAAGCTGACGGATGTCAGGACGCCTTTAAGAAAACAGTTTGACGAAGCACTGCAGGAAGCCTCCGATGCCGGAAAGAAATATGCGCCCGCATTGACCTGGGTCTCGCTGATCAACTGGATCTGCGTTTTCACGGTTTTCTCCTTTTTCGCGGTACCGGCTTATCTGGGCTATCTGGCGCTGGTGCTGAGATCCATTGCGCTCGGAGAAGTGGCATCCGCGAACAATGCGTCCAATTTTGTCAGAGGAAATCTGAACCGGATCAACTTCTGTCTGGTTGATTTTCAACAGATCGGACAGTATGCGGAAAAATTCCGGGCTATGCTTAATTACAAGCCGGTGATCGAAAAAGCACAAGGCCTTACGCCTGATGCAGGGCCGCAGGAGCTGGTCCTTGAAAACATGAGTTTCAGATATCCGCATGCAAAAAAGAATACGCTGAACAATATCTCGCTTACCATCAGGCCCGGTGAAAAGATCGCGATCGTCGGCGAGAACGGCGCCGGGAAAACGACTTTTGTAAAACTATTGATGCGCCTTTATGACGTGACAGGCGGAAGCATCCGCTATGGTGGCCGGGATATCCGTGAATATGCGACAGAAGAGTACCGGAAAAAGATCAGCGCGGTCTTTCAGGATTACAATATCTATGCGGCTACGCTTGCCGAAAATGTGTTGATGAGAAAAGCCGGAAAAGAAGATGAGTTAAGAGTGGTCGAAGCACTCAAAAAGGCTGATTTTGGCGGGAAACTGGACAAACTGAGCGATGGGATCCATACTAGACTGACCAGGGAATTTGATACGGACGGGACGAATCTTTCCGGCGGAGAAAGCCAGAAGGTTGCGATCTCGAGGATCTTTGCAAATGAGGGGGAATGTGCGGTCTCCATTCTGGACGAGCCGTCTTCCGCGCTCGACCCGGTTTCCGAATATCATCTGAACAGGAACCTGATCGAAAATGCAAAGAATGATACCATTATTTTCATTTCGCACAGACTGTCCACGACACGGATGGCAGACCGCATCTATCTGTTTGAAAAAGGGTCCGTCAAAGAGCAGGGGACCCATGAAGAACTGATGCGCTTAAACGGCCGTTACCGCGAAATGTTTGACCGGCAGGCCCGGAACTATATCGTATGAGCCCTTGGGGACGGGGTTAGTGGCTCATTTTCAGAAAATTCACACAATGGACCACTAACCCCGTCCCCAAGGGCTCACCCAAGGCTTACAGGTACTTTTCTTCAAATTCACTGATCGGGATAGGCTTGCTGAAATAGTAGCCCTGAATGACCTCACAGCCAAGCTCCCGCAGCCTGTCCACCTGTTCTTTGGCCTCAGCGCCTTCCGCAAGGCAGACAAATCCGAGCTCTTTGGCAAGCGTGATGATATGCCGGATGACCGCGATATCCTTGGCGCGTTCGTCTTTCGTGGCAACGCGGTCCACAAAGCTTTTGTCGATCTTCAGTGTGTTGAGCGGCATCTGCGTTAATAAGGACAGCGAGGAATAGCCGGTCCCGAAATCGTCCATGGAAGTCTGAAAGCCTTTCTTCCTCAGTTCTCCGAGCACGCGGATCATGTTGTCCATGTTGTCATATGTCGCACTTTCGGTCAGCTCAAAATCGATCAGTTCGTGGCTGATCCCGTAGGAATCAACGATCCCTGTCAGATGTTCGACCAGATCCACATCATACAGGCGGGATCTGGAAAGGTTCACGGAGACGGGATGAAGTGATCTTCCCTCTTTCTTCCATTTTGTGAGCGCCTCGCAGACCTTTTCGAGAACAACATCATCGATCTTGCCGATGGATCCGTCTTTTTCAAAGAACGGAATAAAACGTGAGGGTGGCAGGAATTCCTTATTCTTATAATTCCACCGGATCAAAGCTTCCGCACCGTCTACGCAGCCTATCGCTAGATCGATCTTTGGCTGCAGATAAACCATGAATTCATCCTGCTTGATCGCCGTTTCCACATAGGCCTTGATATAACTGGCCCACGACACATCATTATCCATTTCATCCGTATAGATCGTGATCTCCGTTCCGTATCGGCCGGTCCCTAGCGCCTGCGCCATTTTCCCCGCATCGGCGACACGGTTTCCGAGCAGCAGTGTGCGCTGCATCGGCACCACGCCGCACCGGTAGAAGATCCTATAGGCGGGATCTTCTTCCAGACGCCCCAGATCATCGAAGAAAGCCGTCAGCGTCCGGATCATTTCCTCCTCAGGCATATCCTTGATCATCACCGCAAAATTGTCATTGTGGCAGCGTGCGCTGGTATACACGAAGTCAGCTTTGTTCATGGCATCGATCACCCGACAAAGGACCCTGTTTGCCACATGATGTCCGTATACTTCGTTAATGACTTTGAACGATTTGATGTCAAAATGAACAAAAGCGTAATCCCTGATCCTGTAATCCGCCGGTGTTTCCAGAAAGGCCTCGATGTGATTCCAGTTACGGTGCGCGGTGATCGGCTCGAAAAATGCCATTCTGTACAGATAATCCTTGTCGAAAGCGTCGATATCATCATGTATGACACGCTTCGCATCATTCCTGCAAAGCTTCCATTCGTGCTGGACCCGGATCTTTTTGTTGTCATAAAACGCACCGATGACCTTGGGATCTTCCTCGATGGTCAGATCGCTGTAAGTCCGCTTTGCATTGCCTTCTTCTGCGATCGAGGCAAAGGCAGCACGAATGACTTCAAGCGTGATGTTATGCTCTTCATCGATCTCAATGGAATAAAAATATGCGCCCGGAAAGGTCATGGCCTTCAGACCCTCGGGATAAGCAACCTTCGGATCGCCCGGCCTGAACTCAATGCCGATCACTTCTTTGTTCAAAGAGGGAAGATAGAACACGCCGGGAAGATCGTATGTCCCGTATGCACCCGCATGGTTTGCGACCTGCGCAGGGATATTTCCCTTGTAAAAATCATGGATATCCGCCTCTGTGGCATCCATGTAGTATAACGTTCTGTCCGGTTTGTAGATCTGGATCATTTTGTTTATGACCATGGCATTTCCTCCGCTTTCTCCCATTATACCATAAATGGTCCCTTGGGGACGGGGTCAGTGGTCCATTTTCAGAAAATTCACACAATGGACCACTGACCCCGTCCCCAAGGGACCACCCATGTCCACAAAAAAATTAAAAACCTATTGACATACTGAAAAAGTAGGTGTATGATATGCAACCATAAAGATGTTTTCGCTACATCACCGGAACATCTTAGGACTGAAGAAAGGAGACATGACAAGATGAAGGCAACCTACATCGGAACGCAAATGTGTTGTATGTGCTGTCGAATGCTTTACTCCCAGGCAAGTAATATGGCCGGGTGTATGGCTCATTTGTCATGCACCCACAGAACATGATCTGTCATTTCAGATGAGATAGCCATTGCCTGGGAGGTCATCCCGGGCATTATTCATGTTTGGGAGTATTTAAGGGTAAAAATCATCGTTAGAAACAATCAGGAGGAAAAAATATTATGAGAAGATCACTGTTTACAAAACTGACAGCACTGGCTGCAACATTCACACTGGCGATCGGTGCACTTACGGGCTGCTCCGCAACCGCTACCACAGGAGGAGCGGATCAGGCGCCGACAGAAGATGCCGGAAACAAAGTCTACAGAACCCTGGATGAGATCAAGGCGGACGGAACGGTCAACATCGGCGTGTTCTCCGACAAGAACCCGTTCGGCTATGTGGACGAAAACGGAGAGTATCAGGGATATGATGTTTATTTTGCGGAACGGATCGGTAAAGATCTCGGCGTGAAGATCAATTACGTTTCCACAGAGGCGGCCAGCCGCGTGGAATACCTGGAAACCGGAAAGGTTGATATCGTGCTCGCAAACTTCACCGTTACGGAAGAGAGAGCGGAAAAAGTTGATTTCGCGCTTCCGTACATGAACGTGGCGCTCGGTGTCGTTTCGCACGAGGACAACGTGATCGAAAGTCTCGACCAGATCGGCGCGGATGATCAGGTCATCGTCATTTCCGGAACAACGGCAGAGACCTATCTCGAGAAGAATTATCCGGACATCAAACTGCAGAAGTTCGATACCTATGCGACCGCCAAGACATCCTTCGAGAACGGAACGGGCGTTGCCTGGGCAAACGACAACACGGAAGTGATCGCATATTCCCTCGAGAATGAAGGTTATGTGGTCGGCATCCCGTCTCTCGGAAGCCAGGACACGATCGCGCCGGCGGTTTCAAAAGGCAACAGCTCCCTGCTTGACTGGCTGAACGAGGAGATCAAAGCACTCGGAACTGAGAATTTCTTCCATGCGGATTACGAAGCAACACTTCTTGATACCTACGGAAAAGACTATGAAGATACGCTTGTCGTTGAAGGCGGCGTGGTAGCCGGCGCAGCGGAAGATACGGCGGATGCCGCTTCGGCAGACGGTCTTGATATCCCTGACGGAAACGGTGAGGTTATAAAAATCGCGGCCTCCACAACTCCGCATGCGGAGATCTTAGCGCAGGCAGCAGGGATCCTTGAGGAGCACGGTTACAAACTGGACGTCGTGGAATTTGAAGATTATGTGCAGCCGAACCTGGTCGTGGAATCCGGAGAGTTTGATGCAAACTATTTCCAGCATATTCCTTATCTGGACAGCTTTAATGAGGAACAGGGCACACACCTTGTCAATGCCGGCGGGATCCATTATGAACCGTTCGGGATCTATCCCGGCACAAAATCGGATCTGAAAGATATCGCTGACGGAGATTCGATCGCAGTACCCAATGATACGACCAACGAGGCAAGAGCGCTACTGCTGTTGCAGGATAACGGCCTTCTGACCTTAAAAGAAGGCGTCGGACTTACGGCCACGGTCAACGACATCGTGGACAATCCGAACAACATCAAATTTGTCGAACTCGAAGCTGCGCAGGTCGCAAGAGTTGTGAACGAAGTGGAGTATGTGGTGCTGAACGGCAATTACGCGCTGGAAGCAGGCTATTCCGTCGGGAAGGATTCGATCGCTTATGAGGCAAGCGATTCCGTAGCCGCCAAGACCTATGTGAACATCATCGCGGTGAAGGAAGGCAATGAATCTTCCGACAAGATCAAAGCCCTTGTACAGGTGCTCAGAAGCGATGAGATCAAAAAGTTCATCGAAGATACCTATGACGGAGCGGTCGTGTTCTTTGAATAAGGCGCAGAACCGCATAAGAACAGGGAGGGCCTTTGGGTCCTCCCGTTTACGGTTGAAGGGGACGATATGAGTGAAATAGAGATCCGGAATCTGACTAAAAAATTTGAAGTAAAGGGCATGACCGTTACTGCACTTGACAACATCAGCCTGTCCATTGAAAAAGGCGATATTTTCGGGATCATCGGGATGTCCGGCGCAGGAAAAAGCACCCTGGTTCGTTCGATCAATTTCTTAGAGAAACCGACCGACGGGCAGGTGTTCATCGACGGAACAGATCTTGCAACACTTACCGAAAAGGAGTTTCGAAAGAAGCGGAGCGAGATCGGGATGATCTTCCAGAACTTCAATCTGCTCGAGCAGAAAACAGCACTCGACAATATCTGTTTTCCGCTGGAGATTGCCGGTATGAGACGAAGAGAGGCAAGGAAAAAAGCCAGGGAACTGCTTGCCACCGTGAACTTAAGTGAGAAGGAAAAATCATACCCTTCGCAGCTTTCCGGCGGGCAGAAACAGCGTGTCGCCATTGCGCGCGCCCTTGCGACAGGCCCGAAGATCCTGCTCTGCGACGAGGCAACCAGCGCGCTCGATCCGCAGACAACGGAATCTATTTTAAGCCTCTTGAGGGAGATCAATGAAAAACTCCATATCACGATCGTGATCATCACGCACCAGATGTCCGTTGTCACACAGATCTGTAAAAAAGTGGCGATCATCGATAACGGCGTGCTGGTGGAACAGGGAGATGTCGAGCAGGTGTTTGAAGCTCCCAAAACGGATGCGGCCAAAGAACTCCTGTTTGACAAAAAAGTCAGGTATTCGCCGCTTGATATCCTGCATGAAGCCAGAAAGATCCGGATCGTGTTCAACGAGAATTCTTCCTATGAGCCCGTGATCGCCAACCTGATCTTAAAGTTTCAGACACCGGTGAATATCCTGAAAGCCGACACGAGAAATGTCGGCGGCAGGGCAAGAGGAGAAATGATCCTGGGACTGCCCGAATCACAAACGCTGCAGGAAGAGATCATATCAAGCCTTAAGGAAAGAGGGCTTACGGTAACGGAGGTGGAGGAAGATGTTTGATGCAAAAGTAGTGGCCATGATCCTGGCAGGGATCAAAGACACCCTGTATATGACGCTTGTCTCAACGTTTTTCGGCTATGCAATCGGGCTGCCTTTTGGTATTATCTTAAATGTGACCCGCAGCGGTGGCCTGCATCCCAATAAGGTCATCTACGGGATCGGAGATTTTATCTGCAATATCGTAAGGAGCATTCCGTTTCTGATCCTGCTGATCCTGCTCATTCCGTTTACCAGGCTCATCGTCGGACAGAGTTACGGCTCTACGGCAACCATTGTGCCGCTTGTGATCTGCGCGGCGCCCTACATTGCCAGAGTCGTCGAAACGGCCCTCAATGAAGTGGATGCCGGCGTGATCGAGGCGGCAAGGGCCATGGGGGCAAGCAACCTGCAGATCGTGTTTAAGGTCCTTTTGGTGGAGGCAAGGGTATCACTGTTTTCCGGAGCAACGATCACAACGGGGCTTCTGCTCGGCTACTCGGCCATGTCCGGAACGGTCGGCGGCGGCGGTCTCGGCGACATTGCAGTCAGATACGGATATTACAGGTGGCAGACGGACATCATGATCGTAACGGTCCTTCTGCTGATCCTGATCTTCCAGATCATACAGAACATCGGAACAAGATTTTCCACGCACATCGATCACAGAAAGCGATAGGCAGAACATGAACACAGAAGTATTGCGATCATATCTTCCGTTATTTTCCGAAGCATTCCTCCTGACCGTTAAGATCGGCTGGATCGGGATCGCTTTGTCTTTTTTGATCGGCTTTGTCTGCGCGTTTATCCGGTATTTTCGGATCCCGGTCCTGACAGGGATCGTGAAAGGCTATGTGGAACTGTTCCGGAATACGCCGCTGCTCATACAACTGTTCTTTATTTACTACGGACTGCCGGCTGTGGGGATCAGGGTATCGGCCGAAGTCTGCGGCGCGGTCGGGCTCGGGCTCCTTGGCGGCAGCTACATGACGGAGAGCATCCGCAGCGGACTTGAGGCGGTTCCCTATATTCAGACGGAAAGCGCGCTGAGTCTTGGGATGACAAAAACCGCGCTCTTTGTGCATGTGATCCTTCCGCAGGCGCTTTCCATCAGCGTTCCGGCGCTTGTTGCAAATCTGATCTTTCTGCTCAAGGAAACCAGCGTGTTTTCCGCCATCAGTCTGATGGATCTGATGTTTACCGCAAAGGATCTGATCGGATTGTATTACAACACCACGGAAAGCCTGGTCCTTCTTGTGCTGTTCTATATCCTGATGCTGCTTCCGGTATCGATCGCGGGAAGTCTGATCGAGAAAAAAGCGCGTTTTAAGATGTTTGGAGATTAACAGATGGGATTTGAAGTACTCTTCAAAGGTAAAAATCTGATCCGGCTCCTTGGCGGCGTCGGCGTGGCCATGAAGATCAGCGCGGTCTCCGTGCTCATCAGCATCGTGCTTGGGATCGTGATCGGGATGATCATGACTTTAAAAAATCCCGTGATCAGGGCTGTTACCAGAGTCTATCTGGAGATCGTTCGGATCATGCCACAGATGGTGCTGTTGTTTATCGTATTTTTCGGCGTGACCAAACTTACCGGCCTGAATCTTTCCGCGGAAGCCGCCTCCATCATCGTGTTCTCGTTCTGGGGAACCGCAGAGATGGCGGACCTTGTCAGGAGCAGCATGATCAGCATTCCCGTGATCCAGTATGAGAGCAGCGCCGCTTTGGGACTTTCCAAGCTGCAGACCTATCTCTATGTGATCATTCCGCAGATCATCAGAAGGCTGCTTCCGCTTTCGATCAACCTGATCACGAGAATGATCAAGACCACGAGCCTGATCATGATGATCGGGATCGTCGAGGTCTTAAAAGTCGGGCAGCAGATCATCGAGGCGAACCGCAAGAGTTCTCCGCATGCGGCATTCGGCGTGTTCGCCGTCATCTTTTTGCTGTATTTCCTTGTCTGCTGGCCGATCAGCAAATTGGCCGGATATCTTGAAAAGAAGTGGGAGAACTGATATGAGTGAGATCCTTCGCGTGGAACATCTGAAAAAGAGTTTTGATGAGCTGATGGTGCTTGACGATATCAATCTGAGTGTGCAACGGGGCGAGGTTGTGGTGATCGTCGGCCCGAGCGGCTGCGGCAAGAGTACGTTTCTGCGCTGCATCAACGGGCTTGAGGAGATCCAGGAGGGAAGAGTCCTTCTGGGCGATGAAGTGATCAATCCCGCGCAGAAAGGGACAAATAAGCACCGGGAGAAGATCGGAATGGTCTTTCAGAGTTACGATCTCTTCCCGCATAAGACCATTTTGGAGAACACCACGCTTGCTCCGCAAAAAGTCTTAAAGAGAAAGAAGGACGAAGCGGAAAAGGAAGCGCTGGAACTTCTTGACAGGGTCGGCCTTGCATCCAGAAAAGACAGCTATCCGAGAATGCTTTCCGGCGGGCAGAAGCAGAGAGTGGCGATCGTCAGAGCCCTGATGATGCACCCGGAGATCCTGCTTTTTGACGAGGTGACAGCGGCACTCGACCCGGAAATGGTCAGGGAAGTGCTCGACGTGATCTTAGACCTTGCAAAGCAGAAGCGGACCATGCTCATTGTCACGCACGAAATGGCTTTTGCAAAGGCCATAGCGGACAGGATCCTGTTTCTCGACGGCGGACAGGTCATCGAGGACAGCGCCCCGAAACAGTTCTTTGAGTCCCCGCGGACGGAGAGGGCGAAAAAATTCTTAAGCACTTTTGAATATGACAGATCATAACGCATCAAACAGGGAGCGATCTATGAAAATCAGGATCATAAGCATCATGACCACCATAACCGTTCTTTTATCCGTACTGCTCCCGCTCACGGGCTGCGCCGCTAAAGACGGTCTGAAGGACGTGATCAAAACCGATGACCACACATTTACCTGCACATACAAGGGTGTTGCGCATACCTGTATCCTCGATTTTCCGGAAGGCGGAGAAAAACCGGAAGGCACAGGAAAGGCGGCAGACACGAAAGGGACCCCTCTTATCGTCATGCTGCACGGATACGCCGAAACGCCGGAAGGCTTCCGCACTAAGACTAAATTCCACGAAGCGGCCTGCCCGCGTGGGTATGTCGTTGCCTATGTATCCGGCGCAAGCGATCCGAATGACGCAACTTCAGCATCCGGCTGGAACTCAGGCATCGGTCTGCCGGGTAAAGGAAAACAGACAAACCGGAAAGATCAGGAAAATAAAGGAAATACAGATGAAACCGACAAGGGAAATGACGATACCGGCTTCCTTATTGCCCTTGCGGAACATCTGAAAAAAGAGTATTCTCTTGACAGGAACCGTATCTATGCGGTGGGCTTCAGCAACGGAGCGTTCATGGTGCACCGGCTTGCGATGGAAGCGAACGATACCTACCACGGGTTTGTCAGTGTCGCGGGCATGATGCCGGAAAAGATCTGGGAGGAAAGAAAGGACGATCTGACGGTCAGCTTCTTCCAGGTCACCGGCGAAAAAGATGACCTGATCCCCAAAAACAGTGACGGAAGCGCCAAATATGCCAAGGCACCTGCGATCGAAGAGGTCATGGCGTATTATGCCGCAGGACTGGATCATACAGAGACTTATGAAGTCGGAAAATCGTCGCTTCTTAGC
>JAEEGL011810500.1_pt1 | contig 17977 bp, 13 predicted proteins | sample 9134231 | NCBI WGS metagenome assembly JAEEGL01 (sample SAMN16246548, study PRJNA631951) | gut metagenome | biome: gut microbiome; feature: rumen; material: fiber-attached | host: Bos | place: Iran: Karaj | collected 2018-10 | reverse complement strand
GAGAAGACCTGGGAAGAATTCAAATACTTCGGCTGCCCCGACTATAACAAAGTACTGGAAGAATACGCAGTATTCGAAAAGTACATCAAAGAGAACGTCCCCAACGTCTATTATCTTCCCGAAGATGACCGCACGGGACTGGACTCCATCTACACTCACGATCCTTTGAAGATCACCTGCAAAGGCGCCATCTACTTCCCCATGGGAAAGGCTTTGAGAAGCCCTGAGCGTCTGGCCACGAGAGCATATCTCGAGTCCATCGGCGTTCCCACCCTGGGCGAGATCACCCCTCCCGGAAAGATGGAAGGCGGCGACGTCCTCTGGATCGATGAGAAGACCGTGGCCATCGGCCGTGGTTACCGCACCAATGACGAAGGCATCAGACAGTTCAAAGAACTGACCAAGGACTGCGGTATCGAAGAATACATCGTAGTTCCCATGCCCCACGCAGGCGGTGTGGACGAATGTCTGCACCTCATGTCCATCATAAGCTTTGTGGACACCAAAAAGGCTGTAGTATATTCCAAGTTCATGCCTGTTTTCTTCAGAGAATATCTCATAGATCACGGCATCGAGCTCATCGAGTGCAATGACAAGGAATACGATTATCTCGGCTCTAATGTTCTTTGCATCGAACCCGGTAAGTGTATTACCATCGACGGAAACCCTGATATCGTCCAGAAGATGAGAGATGCAGGAGTTGAAGTAACAACCTATGAGGGTCACGAACTCTCTTACAAAGGTACCGGCGGTCCTACCTGCCTTACCTGCCCCATCACAAGACTGTGATAAAGATTATATGCCTGCCCCCTCTGTTCTCACGGGGCAGGTAATTGTTATGTTTTGGAGAGATTCTTTATGAAAAACGAAACTGTCCTCAATGGAATCGAAAACGATATCCGCAAGTTCCTTTATGGCTATATACGCGCCGAAAGCGTCACCTATTCTCCCAAAGAAAAAGAGGCCGAGAAGTTCCTTCTGAACTATTTCGGAACCATCCCCTATTTCAGGGAAAACCCGGAGCTTTGCGGAACTTATGATATACCCGACGATCCCTTCGGCCGCAAAGTCTGCTTCGGCATGGTAAGAGGCCGCGGAAACAGGGCTGTGGTCCTGATCCATCACAGCGACGTAGTAGGCGTTGAAGACTTCAAGCTTCTCAAAGAATATGCCTTCAAGCCTGACGAACTTGAAAAGAAACTCATGGAAATAAAGGATTCCCTGCCCCGTGACGCCGCAGAAGATCTCGAGAGCGGGAAATGGCTTTTCGGAAGAGGCGGCTGCGACATGAAAGGCGGCGGCTCCATTCAATGGTCTCTCTTAAAGAGATACAGCGAGGATCCGGACTTCCAAGGTAACGTCATCGTTCTGGCCGTTCCCGATGAAGAAAACATGTCCGCAGGCATGCGGGCAGCCACCAGGCTTCTGGCGGAACTCAAAGATAAATATGATCTGGATTACAGGATGATGATCAACTCAGAGCCCCAGCAGCGCAAGACCCCTGAGGAAGGTATCTTCTCCGAAGGTACCGTAGGCAAGATCATGCCCTTCGTCTATGTGAGAGGCTACCTTTCCCACGTTGGCAAGGTCTTCGAGGGCTTCAACCCTGTTAATCTCATGAGCGAGATCGTAAGGCGCACAGAACTCAACATGGACTTCACCGACGCGGTGGGCAACGAGAGTTCTCCTCCGCCCACCTGGCTCTATCTCAAAGACAGCAAGACCGTCTATGATGTATCCATGCCCCTTTCCATGGCAGGCTGCTTCAGCATCCTGACCCTGAACCGGACCCCGGGATCCATCCTTGAAAAGGTGGAGAAGATCTGCCGCGAATCTTTTGAACTGGTAGTGAAAGAAATGAAGGAAAGCTACAGCCGCTTCGTTTCAGTAGCTCGTCCTGTGGCAGGAGAACTTCCATGGGAACCCAGGGTCTTAAGCTTCAGAGACCTCTATAACGAGGCCTTAAGTTGCCACGGCGATGAATTCAAAGATGCCTATGACGCGGAGCTTCAGCACCTCACATCCGGGATCCAAAGCGGAGAAGTCAATATCATCGAAGGCAATTTCCAGCTCATGGATAAAGTTTTTGAATATGTAGATGATCTGGCGCCCCGCGTAGTTTACGGTCTCATCCCGCCCTACTATCCCAACGCCTCCAATTACTTTTTCAAAGATCTGGGAGACAGGCAGAACATATCTGCAGTTCTCAACGATTACACCATGAAGGAGTTTGACCAAAGATACACAAACGAGTACTTTTATACGGGGATCTGCGATCTCAGCTTCTCGGGGATCAGCGAAAGCCGCGAAGTGACGGCGGTGCTTGAAGAATACATGCCCCTCTTCGGCAAGTATTATGACATTCCCTTCGATGCTCTGGAAAAAATTTCAATGCCCTGCATGAACATCGGTCCCTGGGGCAAGGATTTCCACAAACTTACGGAACGCGTTTTTAAGGAGGATCTGTACGAAAGGACGCCTAAGATCCTCAACGAAGCGATAAGGTGGCTTATGAGATGAAGATAATTTGCATAGGAGACAGTTTAACATATGGATATGGAGTGTGGTCATCCCAGTGCTGGGTGACCCTTCTCGCAGAAAAGATAAATGCGAACAGGCGATCCGGCATACGCTGTCTGAACTTCGGCACTAACGGCGACACCTCCGGATACATGCTGGAACGTGCACGCCGCCATATTATCCCTGACAAGGCTGATCCGGGCGACATAGTGATCATCATGGGCGGCGCCAACGACGTGCTGATGTATGGCGCGAATGGCAACGATGCCTGCAACATAATGAAGATCGCGGATCTGGCCAAATCAAAAGGCTGCATCCCCATCATTGGGATACAGCCCGGATTTCGTCCTTCATATTATGCTTTTTACGGGCCCATGGATCCGGATAAGCTTAATGCCGATTTTGATTCTTTTGCAGAACTGGTGCTCAAGGAATCTGGATCGCTGAATCTGATCACCTTTGATCTCAGACCGGTCCTCGCAGATCCGGAACTTTTCTCAGACGGTGTCCATCCCACGGAGGATGGCCACAAGCTCATAGCGGACACAGTGCTTCAGGTCCTGGAGCCGCTGATCGCCGGCTCTGATCACCAGCCTGAGTAATCAAAAGTATATTCGACTTCCTGACCACTCTCATCAAACTTCCAGTAATGGAGGGTTTGTGCAGCGTGGTCTATTTTTATGAAATTACCATCCCACAGCTCGCTGAAGGTATCATCATCAGCCTTGTAATCTTTGTGAGGCGGAAAGTAATCATATTGTGAGACTATCTGGCTGTCCGCTGCTCTGAAGCCATTTTCTTCACGATGCTCGTCGGTCATCAGGAAATAGTTTAAGCTGACCACATCTCCTAATCCGAAAGTAGGATCTATGTGGTAATAATGGCCGTTCAGATCTATATATGACCACTCATGACCTACGCCGTCTTCGATGGTGTTTCCTCCGATCCCTGCAGCGTCAACTCCTGCCTGCATCAGAAGATAATTATATGCTGTTGCAATGTCACCGCATACGCCGATACCTTCTGTAAACAACCTGTATGGTGACAGCCAGTCCACGTACATATCCGACATCTTGGCCTCTGATTCATAATCGTACTGATAATGAGAGCACACGTAATTATAGAGCGTGATGGCCTTCTCGAAGTCTGAGTAATCGTCTTTCAGGACCTCGTTCAAAATATTTTCGACCAGTTCGGAAAACTCTTTTATTTTCTTTTTCAGCTCGTCATATGGGATGGCATATGAGATTTTCGCCTTTCCGTCCACCACCGGATGGTCAGGATCACCGGCAGCAAAGATCATCCCTTCCAGCACCGGAAAGCACATGGTCGGAAACTGCCCTGTGACCCAGTCAAAGGTCTTGCTGTCCGGACAGCTGAAAGTCGTCTTCCCTTCCATGACTGCATCCACCAGATCATACCAGGTATCGATATATGTCCGGCCGTACATGTCCTCGATGAAGGATGAAGTGACCTTGGTCTTGAAAGTATAGTGGCTGCCCACTTCTTCGGTCTCTCCGGCAGGTTCTGTGTCAGTCCCCTCCTGCCCGGTTTCCTCAACTGCAGCCTCTGTGTCATCCTGGGCTGCAGCATCTTCCGTCGGTTTAGCCCCGCAGCCCGGCACTGTGAATATAAGCGCCAGACACATCAGTAATGTGATTATCTTCCTCATAATTATTTCCCCTTAGCTCATCTTGAGCGATCTCTCAACTCCCGCGTCTTTCTGAGCCTGCTTTCTCATGATTTCTCTGTCCGCCTCGGCGTTTTCCTCTATGATGGCAAGTTTTTTGGTATACTTGTCGATTTTCTCAGAATCCTCCAGGAACTTGTAGATCTCCAGGACCTCTTCCATGGCCTCCTTGTTGCTGGGGCTGAGTTTTAACACCTCAAGATAATATTTCAAAGCTTCTTCGTAGGCAGCTCTTACAACATCATCATCCTTAGGTGAAGCTTCGGGATCTGCCTCCAGAAGTTCTTTTTTGCTGTCGTGTGCCAGTTCCCTGTAGGCTGTTCCCAGATAGAACCAGAGTGGCCACCAGGTCCTGTACCTGCCCTCTTCTTCGGTATAGGGCTTGAGGGCTCTGATTCCCTCATCGAACTTGCCGGTGAGGATGAGGTTGTAACCCTCTTCGATCTTCACAGGCTCCCTGAGCTGAGTCAGCCTGATCCTGATGTCCTTCATAGCCTCTTCCAAAGCTTTTTCGCCCTTGCCTGTCAGGTGAGATCTGGAATCTTTTTCAGCCAGTTCCATATACTTCTCCCAGGTCAGCTTGGCCTTGACGTAAAGGCCCATGTTGAGGTAGGCGTAGCCCAGGAAATAGTAGGCTTCCGTGAGTTCCGGATTCTTAAGGGTGGCAACTTCGAAGGCTTCTATGGATTCTGCCTTATAGCGGCCGATGACGTCAGCGATGGTGCCGGGATCTGTCTTTGTAAGCTCTGATGCTTCCTCTGCCTGGGCGATCTTCTCATAGCAGTCCTTCAGGGATCTGCCGTAGCAGTAGTATGCATTGGCATTTTCAGGATCTATCTGCATAGCTGCTCTGAACCAGATGCAGGCCTCGTCATACTTGTTCTCCTGAGCGATCTCCACACCCTGGGCGATGAGTCCGTTGGCGAAGTTCTTATCGAAGTTCTTCAGGATGTACTGAATGTAATTTTCTTTGTATCTGAAATTAGGATCACAGCCAAATACAAAGGCCATGTTCATGGCGATCTTAAGGACCGTGATACCTGTCATTTCCGTCTTTCTGATGGGAACGGGAATGTCCTTCAGAATGTCATAGACCTCAGCCTTCTTAAGATAGTTATCTCAAAGTTCATCAAAAACCATCTCGCTCAGGTGGCTCTGAAGGAGTTCTCCTATTCTGTCCGTCTTAGTTAAATTCATTATTTACCTCTCTTAAGCCTGCAGCTGATTTTTTGCTTACAGCGTCCGGCTCTATAATGTATCTATTTCCCAGCCCTTCCGGATGAATCTTCCGTAATTCAGTTCATCCATGGACTCTCTGGCATCCATATCCAGAGTCTTCAGGACCTCGCGTCCTGCTCCCGGCACTTTTCCTGTCTCTTCCAGGTATTTGCCGAAGCCAAGCATGATGCGGTACTGATCGTCTTTTTTGCGCTCCCTGTTCTGGTAACCGCCTTTGTAATAAAAGTCGGCCAGTTCGCTGAACATTTCAAAAGGCGACATCTCCGCCGTGAGATAATCCAGAGTGTGAGTGAAACCTTTTCTGTTATAGTAAGTGTCCAGCATGCGGTCCATTTCCTTGAGATGCATCATCTCTCTTGATGAGATCCATGAAGTGGATACCACCTCATAAGGCGCGTGGTCTCTGTAAACTATGCCCCAGTCTGCTGCTCTGTAGTGGATCTCCGTGCCCTTAAGGACCTTCAGGAAGCCCATCTGGAAGACGTCTGCCTTCAGGCGGTACACCTTGTCGAAGCCTCTGGCAAAGGTGGTCATAGTCTCATAGGGAAGGCCTGCGATGAGGTCCACGTGAGTGTGGCAGCCTCCGCCCTTCCTTATGAGTTTCTCCGTGTTATAAAGCACCGGATAAACATTTTCGTTCCGGTTCACAGCTCTCAGAGTCTCAGGATTTGCTGACTGGATACCGATCTCCACCTGGAAGAGTCCCGGTCTGGCCTCTGCCAGAAGATCGATGGTCTTATCATCCAAAAGATCTCCGCACAGTTCGAAGTGGAAATTGGTGATCCCATTATCGTTCTGTACTATGTAATTGAGGATCCTGTAGGCCCTCTCCTTATCGAAATTAAAAGTCCTGTCGATGAACTTCACCTGCTTCAGTTCTTTGAAAAGGAAGTACTTCAGCTCCCTTTCCACCCTGGTCACATCCAAAGCCCTCACGCGTTTTTCTATGGAAGACATGCAGTAGGCGCATCTGAAGGGACAGCCGCGGCTGGATTCATAATACACCACCTTGTCCTTCTCGGGCTCCAGGACCGAATAAGGGAAAGGAATGGCATTGAAATCCAGAGGATCGATCTGCTCGTTGACGTATATGAAGGTACCTGCCCTGTAGGTGAGGCCCGGGATGGTGCTGAGTTCGTCTTCTTCGGTCATATCCAGAGCCTGGCGTTTGCCCGTCAGAAGCTGGATCAGTCTGAAGAAGGAATATTCTCCCTCTCCGGAGATGACGAAATCACACCAGTCGTTGGCTGTCATATAGTCGACACCGCTGAAACTGGTCTCAGGACCTCCTATGAGGATCTTCATCTCAGGTCTGGCCTTCTTAAGATCAGATGCCAGGATGGTGGTCTCCTCTATGTTCCAGAGGTAGCATGAGAAGCATACAAGATCATAGTTCGACCTTAAGATCTCACTGTAAATATAGTTCAGCTCATTATTTATACTGAACTCGCGGATCTCTGCCTCACAGTCCTCGTTGACGATGACAGTATAAAGATACCTCAAAGCCAGGTTGGAGTGTACATATTGAGAATTTAAGGTCGTAAGCAAGATCTTCATAATAACTCCTTACAGCATTCTGAAGCGTTCGTCTTTGAGAAGCCGCTGATCCTCCATACAGCGTCTGAGGGCGGCTATCATCCTGTCGTTGTCCTGAGGAAGGTTGCCCTTGAGGGATACGTAGTTAGATGCGTGGTTAGACCTGAAAACGCAGGTCTTTTCCGGTCTGGCACGGTCCAGCATGATGGCAGCTTCCTGAAGCACCTCCAAAGGCGTCAGAAGCTTGAACCTGCCCGCCTTGTAGTCTTCAAGAAGGGGCGCGGGACGTTCCAGCATAAGGGTCAGGAAACTCACGTAGGAAGCGTTCATCTCGGCGATCATTTTGCCGGATTCCACAGCGTGCTCCTCCATGAGTCCAGGTCCTCCCAGTCCCGAAATGAAAGTCACGGAAGTCTGAAGGCCTGCGTCCTCCATCTTGTGGACACCGTCGATCAGTTCCTCTGCCGTTTCGCCTTTTTTGACCATTTCAAGGACCTTGGGGGAGCCGGATTCAGCTCCCAGATAGACCATGCTAAGGCCGTGGGCTCTCAGTTCCCTGAGTTCCTCATCGCTCTTTCTTAAAGCATCGGATGCCCTGCCGTAGGTGGTGACTCTTTCGCACTCCGGGAAGAGTTCCCTTATCCTGTCCAGGATGGTCAGGAGTTTGGAGTTCTTAAGGCACAGAGCATCTCCATCACAAAGAAAGATCCTTCCGACCCTCCTGTAGCTCTTCCTTGCCCATTCCAGGTCCTCCAGCACGTCCTCCATGGGTCTCAGCCGGAACTGTTTATCTTTATACATATTGCAGAAGGTGCACTTGTTGTGGGAGCACCCTACCGTCACCTGCAAAAGCAAGCTGTAGGCTTCACTGGGCGGTCTGTATATGTTTCCTATGTATCTCATAAAATCTCCCTTAATCCGCAAAAAACTTTCTGGCGAAAGTTTTTTGCGAAAAAGATAATAATATTACATTCTTTCAGGTGCTTCCATTCCCAGAAGTCTCAGGCCGTTCTTGATAGCTGTCTTGGCGGCGACTACGAGAGCCAGCTTAGCTTTTCTCTCTTCCTTGTCGTCAGTCAGGATGTGCTCATCGTGATAGAACTTGTTGAAGGCCTGTGCCATGTCAACGATGTGACGTGTCAGGATGGAAGGTTCATATTTCTCACCGGCTTCGATGATCACGTCTGTAAGAGCATAGATCTCCTTGACCAGTGTGTAGGCTGCGTCTCCTGTGATGTATGAAGGATCGAAGCCTTCAAGATCGTTGGCATCTTCTCCTGCGTTTCTCAGGATGGATGCGCATCTTGCGTAGGTATACTGCACGTAGGGGCCTGTCTCACCGTTGAAGTCAAGTACCTGCTTCCAGCTGAATACATAATCCTTGATACGGTTATTTGAAAGTTCGTTGAATACTACGGCTCCGACGCCTACCTGCTTGGCTGTCTCTTCGATGTTATCTGTAGCAACGCCCTTCTCAAGGATGATCTCTCTGGTCTCTTCGATGGCTCTGTTGAGTACGTCTTCAAGGAAGACCACACGTCCTGCTCTTGTGGACATGGTGCCCTCTTCAAGGCTTACGAGACCGAAAGGAACGTGGATGATGTCCTTGGACCATTCATAACCCATGAGCTCCAGAATCTTCTTGAGCTGCTGGAAGTGAAGGTTCTGCTGAGAAGCCACGACGTAGATGTTCTTGTAGAAGTCATAGGTGGCTTTACGGTACTTGGCGCAGGCCAGGTCGCGTGTGATGTACAGAGTGGATCCGTCTGACTTGAGTATAGGTGCAGGAGTCAGTCCATAAGGCTCCAAATCGACGATTTCAGCGCCTTTTGACTCAACAAGAAGGTTCTTATCCTTTAACTCCTGAACTACCGCAGGCATCTTATCTGAGTAGAAGGATTCGCCTGCGTAGGAATCGTATTCGATGCCCAGCATATTATATACTCTGGTGAATTCCTTCAGGGATTCATCTCTGAACCACTGCCAGAGTTCAGTCTCTTCTTTGCCGCCCTGCTCCAGCTTGGCGAAGGTCTCTCTTGCTTCATCATCGAGAGCAGGATCCTTCTCCGCTTCTTCATGGAACTTGGTGTAATAGCTCAGAAGAGTCTTGATGGGCTCGCGTCTTACGTCCTCTTCATTTCCCCAGTGACGGTATGCAACGATCATCTTGCCGAACTGTGTGCCGTAGTCTCCCAGATGGTTGATCCTGGTGACCTTGTATCCCATGGCATCCCAGAGGAGATTGATGGAATTGCCGATAACCGTGGATCTGATATGTCCGATATGGAAAGGCTTGGCGATGTTGGGGGATGAGAACTCCACGATGACGGGCTTGCCCTCTCCGACATTTGATCTGCCGTATTCGTCTCCCCTGTCCATTACTTCCTCGATGACATCCTCTACGAACTCTTCTTTGGAAATGAACATGTTCACATAGGCGTTGACCTGTTCTACCTTCTCAAAAATATCGTTTTCAGCGATACCCTCGGCTATTCCCTTGGCAATGAGCGGAGGAGCCTTGCGGAGCACCTTGGCCAGTTTGAAGCAAGGGAATGCATAGTCTCCCATCTTGCTGTCCTGAGGTGTTTCGATCATGTTCTTTATTTCATCAAAACTCAGGTCTGCTACCTGCTCGCTGATGAGTTTGGCTATTTCTTCCTTTAAGTTGATCATTGTTTTCTCCTTTATTCTTATTACTGACTTCATATTGAAAGATGATTCGGAAAATCATCTCCGTATTTGAAATATGAGATCATCTCGTTGGTGAGAGATACTCCGTTATATTTTGTACGTATTTCGTCTCTTGTGAGCCAGACTGCTTCGGCCACTTCGTTGGTGTCCTGTACTGCTATCTCATCGGATCCTTCAATATCGCAGATGACTCCGAAAAGAAGGTTTGAAGCAAAGCCCCAGGGCTGAGATTTATAGTAGCGGATATTGGCTGCCCTAAGTCCGGATTCTTCCATTACTTCTCGTCGCACCGTATCCTCTATGGTCTCGCCCACTTCACAGAAACCTGCGATCAGCGCCGTACCTGCGTAGCCGTCTTCCTCTCTTCCTCTGTATCTTATCATGAGGAGCTTGTCATCGTGGATGACAGCTATGATAACTGCGGGAAGCACTCTGGGGAATACCATGTATCCGCAGGAGCTGCACCGGCATGCTCTCACCTTTGAATGTATCTGCATGGGCGCACCGCATCGGCCGCAGCGTCGGTTGTCATTATACCATGTGGCAAGCTGGAAGGCCGTCTCTGCTCCGAAATATACATTCTTCGGAAGAGGTTTGTTCTCAAATGAGAATGGCAGGAACTCCATCCCGGTGAAGGAAAAGTCCGGCGTTTTCTCATCGTAATAGATAAAACCATAGTATGAAGTATCATCTATGCTGAAGAGCCAGACCAGACGGCCGCCCATTCGGGCCATCTTTTCCTCAGCCATCTCATCATCCGGTTCAAACCAGTAATCCCTGAAGAGCTCAGCCTCGGGAAGCGCCATGACGCCATTCTCATCAAGAGACATCAGAAGCTTTCTTCCTCTGTTCTCAAATACAGCTGCCAGATCTCCCTTACCTGGAGCCTCGGGTCTGTATTCATTTGAAAAAACAGCGTTGTTTTCCAGATCCTGAATCATATATAACTCCTTTTATTTATCAGCCTTTTCAAAGTCAAGTTCAGTCATGACTTTGATTCCCTTTGATTTGAGCAATTCCGCGAAGACTCCGTCTCCGGGGACCTTGATGCTTCTGAAGGTCCCGTCGTATATGACTTCCGATCCGCAGGAAGGACTTCTGGCCTTGAGTATGGCTCCTTCGATATCTTCAAAAGTCCGATCCTCAAGTACAGCTTCAAGACATCGTCGGGCGCCTGTCATAAAGGCTTCCGTCAGATCCTCTCCCTGAGTGTTCACCACCCTGTCTCCCAGTCTCTCGCAGGGGTATCTGGGAATGGGAAGGCCTCCCGAGACTTCAGGGCACACGGGAACCGTATCCTTATCTTTCAGGAAATCAACGACGCCCTGATGATAATTGTTTCCGCCGCTGTATTTGACATTTTCGCCCAAAAGGCATGCGCTCACGATATACATGGTCTACTCCTTGAACTTGACGATGGTCACTCCATCGCCGCCCTCGTTGTAGTTTCCTTTTCTGTAAGAGGCTACGTTAGGCGTATTCCTCAGCAATTGTCTTATGCCCTTCTGAAGGATGCCGGCTCCTCTTCCGTGGATGATGGTAACGTCCTTAAGGCCCGCCACATAAGCATCATCCAGGTATTTTAGCACATCTTCAGTGGCATCGTCCAAAGTCTTTCCCACCACGTTGATGGAAGCGCTTACGGACATGGCCTTGGTGCGGTAGATCTCACCGCCTTTTTTGCCGGTCTTGCGGTCGTAGATGGTCTTTTTCTTCTGGTTGACTCCCTGTGGGCCGCCCTCTACAAGCATCAGATCTTCAGCGTTGACGTAGATCTTCATGACGCCGACCTGGACCTGCATGACACCGTCTTCGTCGGGTCTAGTCAGGATCTCGCCGATCTGATCCAATGTCAGCACTTTTACGCGGTCTCCCACCTTGATATCCTCGACGGATACGGGGTTATCATTTATTTCTTTCATGAGTCCCTGGGAATATTTATCCTTGGACTCTTTTATTCTTCGTTTATTCTTTTCGAGACGCTTGTTTCTCTCTCCCAGGCTCTCCAGTTTAGCCAGTTCCTTCAGTTCCTGCTGGACCTCCTTAGCGGTCTCATCGGCGTCTTTCAGGATGTCTCTGGCTTCTTCCTTGGCTCTGTCCAGAACTTCTTTCTCGTGCTTATCAAGAAGCTTCAGCCTGCGTTCTATCTCTGCCTCTCTCTTCTGGATCTCCAAAAGGATTCTGTCCGCTTCGATCTTCTCGGCTTCCGCCTGTTTCCTCTCGGTCTCAATGGAACTGATGACTTCTTCGAACTCCATGTCCCCTCTCTCGATGAGCTGGTTGGCTCTGTCGATGATGTAGGATCCGAGACCAAGTTTCTGAGATATCTCGAAGGCATTGGATTTGCCGGGAATGCCTATGTTAAGCCTGTAGGTAGGGCTCAGGGTCTCCACGTCGAACTCCATGGAAGCGTTCTGGACGCCTTCGCTCTCGATGGCGAATTTTTTGAGTTCGTTGTAGTGAGTGGTGGCCACCACGTTGGCTTCGTTTCGTTTAAGCGTTTCCAGGATGGCTATGGCCAAAGCGGCTCCTTCTGTGGGATCCGTTCCTGCTCCCAGCTCGTCCAGGAGGACCAGTGAACCATAGGCCGCCTTATCTATGAACTCCACGGTGTTTTTCATGTGGGAGCTGAAAGTCGAAAGGCTCTGCTCTATGGACTGTTCGTCTCCGATGTCGCAGAATATCTCCTTGTATACGGGGATCCTGCTCTGTGACGATGCCGGAATATGGAGACCCGTCATGGCCATCATGGACAGAAGTCCGATGGTCTTAAGGGTGACGGTCTTGCCTCCTGTGTTGGGTCCGGTGATCACAAGGGTCCTGAAATCACCACCCAGCCTCACGTTGATGGGCACTACCTTCTTAGGGTCGATAAGAGGATGTCTGGCATCCTTTAGTTCCAGATAGTATCCTTCATCGATCTGAGGTTCTTCACCCTTCATCTTCACCGAAAGCCTTCCCTTGGCGAAGATCACGTCAAGATCTATGAGGATCCTGTGATTGTTCAGCAGGTCGTGGAAGTGTTCTCCCACTGCGTCGCTGAGTTCCTGAAGGATCTTCTCGATCTCTGCCATCTCCATGAGCTCCAGTTCTCTCAGGCGGTTATTGGCCTCCACGATGGCCTGTGGCTCAATGAAAAGCGTAGATCCTGAGCCTGACTGATCGTGAACGATGCCGGGCATCTTCTGGCGGTGCTCTGCCTTAACAGGGACCACGTACCTGCCGTCTCTCATGGTAACTATGGAATCCTGGAGATAGGTACGGTTATTCTGTGAACTTACTATGCTGTTCAGTTTGGCTCTGATGGACTCATTTTCCCTGCCTATGTCTCTTCTTATACGGGCCAGTTCCGGGGATGCCGAGTCTGCCATCTCATCCTCTGACAGGATGCTCCTGTCTATTCTGTCACGGAGTTTGGGGAAGGTAACCAGCACCTCCGCTTTTCCGTGAATTACAGATAAATGTGGCAGATCCTTCTTGAGGAAACTAACCACATTCTCTGTCACCTTCATATTATAGAGGATCATCAGGAGCTGCTTCATGGTAAGGGCGCCGCCCTTTCTCACCCTGTGAAGCAGAGGCTCTATGTCATAGAGTTCCCCGACCGGCAGAGTTCCTTTGCGGATAATTACCTCGCATGCCTCCGTGGTCTCACGGAGGAGATCCCTTATATAGAGGAGATCTCCTCTGGGTGAGAACCTTGATATACGCTCCTTTGCCATCTGAGAGCCTGCCTCACCTGAAAGCATACTGATTATTTTGTTGTATTCAAGTATTTCCAGTGCTCTCTTGTTCATGCTGTCCTCTTATGTTTCCCGGGCTTACCGTTTGAGCTTGCCCAGTTCGTCTTTAAGCTGGATATTTTCCATCTGAAGATCAAAATATGCGGATTCAAATTCCTTGACCTTAGCTTCCAGCTTAGCAGCGTAGTCTTCGATCTCTTTCTTGTTTTCGTCAGCCTTGGATGCGCCTTCCTTGTACTGGATGAAATTCTGCTTGGCTTCATCCCAAAGCTTCATGTAGTGCTGTGCATCATTTTCCAGCTGGACTTTCTCTTCTCTGAGTTTGGAAACTTCCTCTCTTACGCTGAAGAGTTCATCAACAACGTTTACACAGGCTAAAGTAGCAAGAGAGCCTGCTTTGCTGCTGGAAGTGAATTTGGCGATCTCTCTCATCTTCTCATCGACATAAGATGCGATCTCCTGAATGGTCTCGGGATCTCTTTCTCCGGTTATGGTGTATTCCTGGCCGTTGATCCTAACTGTTACTTTATTGTCTTCCATTACTAATTCCTCCGCTCTTTAAGGATCTTTTTGGAAAATAACTTACATTTCTCTGAGAACAGCGTTCAGTCTGCTCTCTAATTCCTTAAGCACCTTGTTGTGTACAGGTGCAATATCATCGTCTGTCAAAGTCCTGTCGTCATGTCTGTAAGTCAGGCTGAAAGCAAGGCTCTTTTTGCCTACGGGGATAGGAAGTCCTCTGTAGATATCGAAGAGCTTCACATCTCTTAAGATCACGTCAGCTGTTTCCTTGATGACATCTTCGATTTCTCCCACGGTGACGTTCTCGTTTACCACCAGGGCGATGTCTCTCGTGATGGAAGGATACTTGGCAAGGGGCTTGAAGACTTTGGTCATGTCAGCAAGTTCGATGACTGTTTCCAGCATGAGCTCTGCTGCATAAGCTCTGGTTCCGATGCCGTATCTGTCGCTGACTTCAGGATGTACCTCACCCATGATGCCCAGTTCCACTTCTTCAGGAAGAGGTCCGTTCTCCAGTTCCGCGATATGCTTCGCGGTGATCCTGGCGCATCTGCCGGGGTGATATACTCCGTATTCGCTCTCCGCTGTGAACTTCACATCCTTGATTCCCAGTTTAGCCAGGAATTCGATGATGATTCCCTTGAGTGAGAAGAAGTCTGCTCCTTCTCCGTACATTCCGATGGAAAGGTTATATCCTTCATAAGGCAGTCCATCCTCTTCAACCAGGTTGGCTGTGAAGGTGTTTCCGATTTCGAAAGCTCCCATGGAAGGAAGATTTCTGGAATAGTTTCTGCCCATTACTTCCAGCATCTGAGGTGTAAGGATGGTCCTCATTACAGAGGTATCTTCACCCAGGGGGTTAAGGATCCTGACGAAAGCTCTCTCCCAGGAATCCTCGTCTATCCTTACGTTGTCAACGCTCTTGGGGCTTACGAAGGAATAGGTCTGGATCTCATTGAGGCCCATGGAGATAAGGCTTTCTCTCACGTTATCTCTGATGTCTCTTGAATAGGACTGAGAAGCTTCGTTATTTCCCTTGGGGATGGTTACGGGAAGCTCATCATATCCGTAAAGTCTTGCGACTTCTTCAACGATGTCTTCTTCGATCTCTATATCCTGTCTTACGGTGGGAGCTGTCACATACATGTCATCTCCCTCGCCTTCCACCTTCATCTCCAGAGATTCAAGGTAGGATACCATCTGCTCTCTTGTGAGCTCGATTCCAAGTACCTTGTTGATCCTGGATACTCTGGCGTGTACCGGCTTGGCAGTTTCAGGGTTCGGATAGATATCGATCTTGCCGCCTACGACCTTACCTGCTCCTACCAGTTCTACCAGATAGCAGAATCTGTCAGCAGCAGCTTCCGTAAGGTTGGGGTCGATACCCTTCTCATATCTTCCCGATGCCTCTGTTCTTAAAGTGAGGCGCTTGGAAGTTGTTCTTACTGAATTTGAGTAGAAGTTGGCGCTCTCAAGAATTACGGTATTGGTGTCCTCCTTGATCTCGGAGTCAAGACCTCCCATGACGCCGGCGATACCGATGGGCTTCTCGATATCGTTGATCATGAGCATCCTGTCATCGAGAGTTCTCTCAACTCCGTCCAGGGTGGTGAACTTTTCACCTTCTCTGGCTACGTCGACCACGATCTTGCGGCCTGCCACGGTATTGATGTCAAAAGCATGCATGGGCTGACCGTATTCAAGCATTACGAAGTTGGTGATGTCGACGATGTTGTTGATGGGACGCATTCCGGCGTGGATGAGTCTTCTCTGGAGCCACCAGGGTGAATCCTCGATCTTGACATCCTTGATGATCCTGGCGATATATCTCTTGCAGGCATCATTTCTTACTTCTACGGAAATGTAGTCGTTTACGTCCTCAGTTTCCTCACTGCACTGAGTTTCAGGGTATTTGAGAGTCGTGCCGAAGGTTGCGGCAGCCTCTCTTGCCATACCGATCATGGAAAGGCAGTCAGGTCTGTTGGGTGTGATCTCGAAATCGATCACAGCATCTCTGAGTTCCATGGCATCAACGATCTCCATGCCCAGTTTCCCGGCCAGTTCCCGGTCGTTTTTCCTGTCCAGATTCAGGATCCAGATGCCGTCGCGCTGGTTTACAGGAACAACTTTATCGTCAAATCCCAGTTCTCCGAAGGAACAAAGCATTCCATAGGAGGCAACTCCTCTTAATTTGCCTGATGTGATGGTCACTCCACCCTCCTGCTTCGGCTGTCCGTGAAGAGGACCCGGCAGGTGGGACTCGTGAAGAGCCACGGGAACATAAGCGCCTTCAAAAACATTGGCAGCGCCTGTTACGATCTGAAGAAGTCCTGTTTCTTCATCCTTGCCCTCGGCTTCTTTTTCTCCGATATTAAGTGAGCATACGACCAGTTTATCAGCGTCGGGATGCTTCTCGATCTTCTCGATCCTTCCGACTACTACATTTGTTATATCTTCTCCGGTCTCCTCCATGGTTTCCAGGTTGGATCCGGACATTATCATTCTGTCACAAAAGGTTTCAGGCGATACGTTTACGTCTGTATAATCCTTAAGCCACTCCAGTGAAACTATCATTAGTACTGTCTCCTTTATTTATTTGAACTGTTCTATGAAACGCATGTCGTTTTCATAGAGAAGTCTGATGTCATCGATTCCGTACTTGAGCATAGCTACACGCTCAACTCCCATTCCGAAAGCAAAGCCTGTATACTTCTCAGTGTCGATGCCGCCCACCTTGAGTACTGAAGGATGCACCATTCCGCATCCCAGGATCTCGATCCAGCCGGATCCCTTACATACTCTGCATCCTTTGCCTCCGCACTTGAAGCAGGATACGTCCATTTCAGCAGAAGGCTCTGTGAAAGGGAAATGGTGAGGTCTGAACTTGGTTCTGGTCTCTTCGCCGAACATCTGCTTGGCGAAGCTGTCAAGTACGCCCTTAAGATCTGCCATGGTGATGCCCTCGTCTACTACGAGGCCCTCTACCTGGTGGAACATGGGTGAATGAGTAGCGTCAGGTGTGTCGCATCTGAAGCATCTGCCGGGAGCAAAAACTCTGATGGGCGGTTTCTGGGACTGAAGGGTCCTCACCTGTACGGGAGAGGTCTGAGTCCTCAGGAGCACTTCATCATTGATATAGAAGGTATCGGTCCAGTCTCTGGCGGGATGGTTGGGTCCTGCGTTGAGTGCGTCGAAGTTGTTATAAACGGTCTCGACTTCGGGTCCCTCTGTAAGGGTGAATCCCATGGACTTAAATACTTTGGAGATCTCCTCTATGGTGATGGTCACAGGGTGCTTGGTGCCCAGCTTGTATTCTTTGCCAGGTTCTGTGACATCGATCTTTTCTGCCTTGAATTTAGCCTGCTGAGCTTTCTCCTTAAGCTGTTCAAAGGTGCGGTTGAGCATGGCTTCGATCTCACCTTTGGCCTTGTTTGCCTGCATTCCCAGTTCTTTTCTCTCTTCGGGGCTCAGGCTTCCCATAGACTTCAGGATACTTGTGAGCTGGCCTTTCTTGCCCAGCATCTTTACTCTGATGTCCTCTGCATCCTGAATACATTCTGCTTCCTGAAGCTTAGCTTTGGCTTCATCAAGGATTTGCTGTAATGCTTCTTTCATTCTGTCTTCTGATCCTTTCATACATTAAGATGCCCGCGGCAACGGAGGCGTTGAGACTCTCCGTGTTTCCCGCCATAGGTATCCTTATTTTCATATCTGCTCTTTTCAGGAGTTCCTCTGATACTCCGTTTCCTTCGTTTCCGATGACTATGGCGCAGTCCCGTGAAAGGTCGCACTCATAGTAGGCCTTGTCGCCGTCCATGGCGGTAGCTATTAGAAGTTTACCGCTGTCATGAATGAATCTCAGTACTTCCTCGTTGTCTTCTGCCATAAAAACAGGCACTCTAAACAAGGAACCTGCGGCAGACCTTATGACCTTGGAGCTGTAAGGATCCCCTGCCGCTCTGAGGAATACGGCAAGATCACAACCCGCCGCATCGGCAGTTCTTAACATGGTGCCGATGTTTCCGGGATCCTGCAG
>JAEEGL016030132.1_pt1 | contig 17978 bp, 15 predicted proteins | sample 9134231 | NCBI WGS metagenome assembly JAEEGL01 (sample SAMN16246548, study PRJNA631951) | gut metagenome | biome: gut microbiome; feature: rumen; material: fiber-attached | host: Bos | place: Iran: Karaj | collected 2018-10 | reverse complement strand
TATAAAAGAAAGTAATTTATGTTTCCTTTTAAAACATAATATTTTAATAATCAAAGAAATAAAAAATCATTCATAATCCAGAAAAAAGCCGTAACTTTGCCACGGAAAGTTGCCAGAGTGGTCGAATGGGGCAGACTCGAAATCTGTTGAACCCTCCGGGGTTCCGGGGGTTCGAATCCCTCACTTTCCGCCAATAACCGCTATAAACTACTAACAATAAGTATTTTATAGCGGTTATTATTTTGTCTTGTACTGGGAATTGTACTAGTTTTTACGTCGGATTTTCTCGAATATTAGTGGATTTTTGTAGAGAAAAGAATCCAATTTTCTAACATTAAAAAGCCATTTTCGTCCGGCTTTATATTGGATTTTTTCCTCAAAAAGAACACCATTATTAACAATATCCTGCGCTTTATTTATGCCACATCCAAGATATTCAGCCAAGCCTCTCACTCCAGCAATATGCTTCGGCTTTGCATTTTCGCTTGAATTATCTGTCGTAGAAATTTGCGCAGATTGTTCAATAGGAATTGTCGAGACTACACCCGCAGTTGATGCAAAAAAGCCCAAGGAAGCCGCTACAGCTCCATAAACTACGCCTTGGACAAACCTTATCTCACTCTCGGCGTCCTGCTGATCGTCTTTTTTTGCTAATAATGTTGGAGAAATCAAACTAATTTTTTCGCCAAATTGGGCCAGAACATTAAACACGGTGTCCATAAACACCGAAGAATCCACACCACATGTATACATTCATTTTATACGGTTATTTTTGGTGTAGCAGTGCTACTATATATTATACCGAAAAAAAGTGAAAATGTTTCAAAAAAACAATACAAAACAACACTTTTTCAGTTTACTCCCCTCTACTTCCCGTTCCTGAACCGCAAATACATCGCCTCCGCCATCTCCTTCATCACACGTTCATAGAATTGCGGGTCTTCAAACAGTTTGGCGAATGCGTCCATCTGTTCCATATAGCACTTTTGGGCGATTTCTTGGAACGCCTTGGGAAAGATAGCCGTAGCAAACATAGCGGCATCAGTGTTCTTCGCTTGCTTCTTCAAGGCTGCACTGCCTTTGCTCATCTTGTCGTATATGGTCTCCACAATCACACGATCTGCCTCAGTGAACTTGCCAGCATACATTATGTTGATTTTGTCAATAATATTCGCCAACAAATCACGCTTTTCCTCCTTGAATGCTCCTTCGCCTCCTTTCTCCGCTTTGACCTTGTTCTTTCCGTGTTCCAGTTGAATGCTGCCGCTGAAGGTCTCAGTCAGTTTGTTATTAATTAGAGCAATCTTGTTGGTCAAATCCACCTTCTCGTGCGGATTCTTCGGTAACAGTTTGTATAGCAGTTCGGTATAGACGTATGTCTTGTAAAGTTCCTTATCGAATGTCCTTACAATCTGCGCCATATATGCGTAAAAGCGGTTGAAGTTGCGAACCAAGAACCTCACTTTGAACTTATCCTCAACGGGCAGGGTCTCGTATGCCGCCATCGTACTCTTGAACGCACTTGCCAATTTGCCCATATCGGTACTATTCTGCTTGTTTGCGGAGTAAATCTTATATACCTTCTCCTCGTCATCGCTGTTCCATAAGTGGTACTGCTGAACGTCGTTCAAGTAGCGATAGACCATATTGATATCCACGCCTTCTTCCAGCACAGTGTCCTCAAAGAACGGTTGGAACGACTGCTTGATACTGTCCGCATCGTTGACGAAATCCAACACATAAGTGTCCACCTTGCCTTCGTGACTGCGGTTCAATCTTGATAAGGTCTGCACCGCTTTCACACCACGCAGTTTCTTATTGACGAACATTGTGTGTAGCAATGGCTCATCAAATCCAGTCTGGTATTTGTCGGCGACAATCAGCATATTGAACATCTCGCTGGCGAAGAACAGTGGCAGTTTGCCCTCTGTTATCTTCTGACCATCCGCCGAATTGATTTGGCTTTCGGTGTACTCCACTTCATTGTATTTCACCGTTCCGCTGAACGCCACCAATGGTTTCACTTCGTCATACCCTTTCTTCTTGCAGTATTCCTTCATTGCAAAGTAGAATCGGACAGCATGCGCACGTGATGGAGATACCACCATTGCTTTTGCTTGACCATTCATCTTGTGTAGGGTAATCTCACGGAATTTCTCCACCATCACCTCTACGATTTGGTTGATAACGAACTCGTGGCTGTCATGGTATGCCTTAACCGCTCTAGTTGCAGGCGGTTCTTCGTACTCTGGGTTTTCCTCTATGGATTTGGCAATCTCGTATGAAGTTTCTATGGTCGTATAGAATTGAAGTACATCCAATATAAATCCTTCATCAATTGCCTGCCGCATTGAATAGTGGTGGAAAGCGTCATATCCTTTGTCTGTTTTATCGCCAAAAGTTTCCAAAGTTTTGGGTTTGGGCGTGGCGGTGAAAGCGTAAAAGTATAGGTTCTTATGCTGTCCTTGCGTGAGCAGAGTCTCCATCATCACATCCATCTCGTCCTTCAGTTCAGCTTCAGTCTTTTCCTCGATTTCAGCCATTTCTTTTAATGCCTCGTCCGTGTCGGCCAATGCTGCCTTCAACTTCTCGGCACTCTTACCACTTTGCGAACTGTGCGCCTCATCAACGATAATGGCGAAGTTCTTACCGATATGGGCATCCAATTCCTTGTATATGAGCGGGAATCGGTGAAGTGTGGTGATAATGATACGTTTTTTGTCGTTGATTGCCTCCTTCAGTTTGGAGGAGTTGTCCTTGTCGGTGATAGTTTCAATCTGACCTTCAAGGTGTTCAAAGCCGAGAATGGTGGCTTGCAGTTGGGCGTTCAACACACGGCGGTCTGTAACAACGAATACTGTTTGGAACATCTCCTTGTCGAAGTCATTATGTAGAGAGGCGAGGCGATATGTCAGCCATGCAATGGAATTGGATTTGCCACTGCCCGCCGAATGTTGCAGCAGGTAGTTTCTGCCCTCTGTTCTCGCCTTGGTGTCGGCAATGATTTTCTCCACTACATCCAATTGGTGGTAACGAGGAAATATGAGGTATGTGCTTTTCTTCTTCACCTGCTTACCCTTCACTAATGAGATTTTCTCCTCGGTAATCTTTGAAATGTAGCGTTGCAGCAGCGAGAGCAGCATCTCACGGTTCAGTACACGCTCCCATAGATAAGAGGTCGGATAACCGTCAGGGTTTTCGGGGTTGCCGCCATCACCGATATTGCCTGCCCCATTGCTACCTTGATTAAACGGCAGGAAGCGGGTCTTTACCCCTTGCAGTTGGGTGGTCATTGCCACTTCGTATAGGTCAACGGCGAAGTATGCCAATATGCGGGTATTGAAATTGAAAATCAGTTCCTTCGGGTCTCGGTCGTACATAAACTGATGTTTGCCGTTAGCTACGCTCTGACCAGTAAGTTGGTTCTTCAGTTCCAAGGCAACCACGGGAATGCCGTTCACCGACAGCACCATATCGACGGTATTGTGGTTGTCCGTGGAATAGGCGAACTGACGAGTGCATTGCAGGATATTGGCGTGGTATCGGTCAACCAAATCCTGATTGAGATTGCTGCTCGGTTTGAAGTAGCAGAACTTGATGGCTACGCCTCTATCCTTTACGCCGTTGCGCAACACGTGAATCAGGCCATAGTTGGCCACATCCGCTTGGAACACCTTATAGAGTTGATCTGCCGATTTATCGCCGTATAGGTTCAAATAGCGTTGCCACACTTTCGGCTGCGTGTTCTGAATGAACTGCAACAACACAGGCATATCAATAGCCCGTTTCTTGTCGTAGGTGCTTTGATCCCCTTTAATATAACCGCCTTCGTTGAGAAGGTAATACTCTATGTCAGCTTCGAAGTTTTTCTCCTTTGTTTCCATAATATCCTAATCTAATGATTTGTCCCAAATTTGAGCTGCGATAGCAGCATACACCCGGCAACGTTCTTGAATATCATCTTTCGTAAAGTCTGTATAAAATTTAAACGGGATTCCTTTTTGTGTGAAGAATTGTACGAATGAAGGGTTGTTCTGATATGTACCCTCGCACATTGAGCGGACAAGCAGATTTTCCTTTATATAATGGGGCAGTTTGTTCTTAGCTGGCAAATCATTCAATGATTGGTTCACCCCATTGGGTAGAAGGACAAGGTCTCCAATGGTGTTTCGGCAGTCATCAAAATCCGTTTTTTGCGGAAAAATTGCGGTGAACCATTCGTAATGGTCGCTCCAAATATGCTCAATTTCAAACGGCTTGCAGTCGGGATTTTTCAGATACTTCACAATATTGTTGCCCATACCACTTTGTTCTTCGACATACGAAGTAAGACGAGCCAAAAAGTATTTGACAAAATATTTGTTAGTTCCATGCATCCTAAAATTCGGCAATGACTCGTTGAAGTCTGGAATTTCTTCAGTACTATTAATTAGTGTATTTTTTAAATCTTCAAGATTATTTCCTCTAATGCTTCTAACAAGGTTACACATAGTGTATCTTTGGGAACTTGCACTAAACAGACGATAATTGGTTGCCCTTCGTACAACAAAGTTGTCGAGGAATCGTGCAACCAACTCTATCTTCTTGTTGCATGTTTCCTCATCATCCGTCACAACCAATGGTGCAAGGTAAAGCGGATATCCCAACGAAGGCGCTATACCCCAATGGTTGTTGTAGAAAACGTGAGGCAATGCCGTAGTGAAAGTCTTTTCCGCTTCTTTAATCTTTACAAATTGGTTGAAATAGAAGCGGTACGTTGTACTAATGAAACTCTCTATATCTCCGCCAATAGCTTTTGCGAGTAGATCCTTATCATAATTATCCTTAAACCAATTATGGAATCGTGTACCAATGTTCTCAAAATCCTGGTTGACAGAACCCGCTTTTGACGGACGGATAGTCTGTGCGTATTGGGAACGCAACCAAGACTGAAAAAACAAGGTTTGCGTAGTATTTTTTTCAAAATCGTCCAATACGAACATATCCTTCTTCCATTGGTCATTCACACTGTGTCTCCTATCATCGTGTGTAAACTTTGACAGGATAAAGCCTTTCAGCATATCAGAAGGAGTAAGCGGCATACCTCTGTCATTCATGGTTTCAAATATGGTGTATGCATTTTCGTCTGACATAGCAGAAATTCGAACCATTATCAGATTCTGCTTTATCCAATAGACAAACGCACGAAGGGAGTCCTCTTTAGTATTAAAGTCGTCAATGGGGAAACAACTACAAATGTCCTCATAACGAGCCACCATTGTTCTCGTGCTTTCGTCATCGGTATCGGAAAGCATGTATGTGCCACTCTCGTACAAGGACTTCAAACATTCTTCTCTTTCGGGAACTTGGATATTGAAAGACTTCTCACCGTAACTGTCTGAATAAATCATATTGGACAATTGTTCCGCCATAGTTTTGTTGGTAGCGTGGTAAAGATATATAAGTAACAAAGTGAGGGATGTTATACGTTGCTGTCCGTCAATGATACTGAAAGTGCCGTTTTTTTCGCTCACCACGATAGAGCCCATATAGTATGTACTATACTTGGCTACATCTTTCGGTTTGTCGCCGTCCTTGTAGTTGTCCATAAAGGCACCGACCAAATCGGAAATCAACTGTTCTATATGTATGGTCAACCATTTATACTCTCGCTGGAAATAGTCAACGGTGTACTTTTTGTTCCCTAAAATTTCATCAAGGGTGTATTCCTTGGCACGGATTACTTTGTCTATGTTTTCCATTATTTTGTTAGCTTGCTAGTTTCTTGTTCTTATTTTTCCATTTGTGATTTTGCGCGGACAGTATTCCACCTTCCCTTCATATCCTCTTCATATATCGCCTTGTTGTATGAATACCCAATCGGGTCGCTTGCGGACATTTCTATGGTGAAGAACACATATTGCGGGTCATAATCCAAATAGATTTGCTTAATCTCGTCTGTAAATACGGTAAAATCAATGGATTCGCCGTCTTTCCATGGATGAGACTCCGACACTTCTTTTTTCAGAATCTTATGGTTCTTGGAATATCGATTGGTGACCTCCTCGGTCTTATTCTCAAAAATCACCTTCAATGCACCTTTCATATTGGCGTAACTAATTGATTTTCCAGTATGATTGACCACCTTCCCTTGGATCTTGTATGACACGCCTTCATTCGACAGCATCAAAGTGTCGGTAGTTACATCTACGATTTTGAACGGAGCGTCTTTGTCCAATCGAGAGTGTCCATACTCTCTTGACATATACTCTTTTGTGTTCATGTATACAACGGTCTTTTCTTTGATGTTTACCTCCCAAAATCGCCCCCAGTTCTCTTCATTCACAAATCCCACTTGATATACATTCTTAGTGTCAGTTTTTACTGCCATCCAGTGCATCTTTTCGTTTGGACTTTGCTCCGCTATCATATTGGCAAAGTCCAGCCACGTTGAGGTTTCATAGTCAAGGCCATACATTGAAAAACCTGTCTTAACCATCCATTGGGTCCACACATTATCCATATCCCCAAATTGAGTAATAAAACCCGGATCTAACTGCATCTTAGTTTCCTGACAAATCTTTATTGCCTCCTGCTCACGCTTTGACTCGCAGGAACAGATTAGCATTGTACAGCATATCAACAACGATAATATTGAATATTTTCTTTTCATAATTACATTTAATATTCTATAATTATTACGATTAAGTAATATCCGCCATGAAACGGATATCCGATTTTTCACAACACATATTTATTTCTTCGATGGTCAACCCCAGTAAATCCAAAATACAGCAGGTAAGCAATACCTTACATTTTTGTGTTAAAATGTATAGCTCTCGCCCCTCTACTGCCAAGGGTTTTTCATCATCGGGAATAAGATGTGAATACTTGTCTCTTGATTGTGTCAACACCTCTGTGTCAATATTGATTCTCTTAATTACTTCCACGTCTTTAAACCTATCCAGCAAAACTTCAACCTGGGCTTTATATTTGCGCTTGTCAACGCTTCCTTTTTTTTTGTTTATGAACCGTTTGTGATACCCTTCTAATGCATGCGCAATAATAAGAAAATCAGGAAAGTCAAATGCATTGTAGCGAGAAGATTGTATCAGATAACGACAAATGGGAGAAATCTGTATGTAATTTGAATGCCATCGCTTCATCATATCGGGAAGTCTATCTTTCAACTCCGGAAATTGAATCAATGCATGTTGACGAGGTTTGTCAGAAGGTTCAACAGAATAGAATAAATGGACTGTAACACCCTTAACGCGGAAAATTATTTCTGTGGGATGTTGCTGAAAATATTGAGCGATAGAAACGAATTGGGTAAACTCAACAATAAGTTCAAAAAAATGGTTAATGGATACTATACTTTCCGTTTGGAACTTTATATATGAAGACTGTTCCACTTCTCGCTTGAATGGGAATATGCGAGTAGAAATATATTCAAAGATCATTGCACGCTCGCCACTTTCAAGCTCGGAATCAACCAGTGGTGAATGCATATCGGTTTCATCTATAACAATACTGCTTCTGCCGTTTTCCTGATGCAACGATAATCTGTTCGTTGAGGCCCAATTATGAAGATATGGATATTTAACCACACATTCAGTAAATGCGGGTGTGTCAGACGAAAGAACATGATATCCCCAAAGTGTATATCTTACAGAAAAAGATATTAACGCATTATCTATTTGTTGATGGAATCTTACGTCAAAAAGCGACACAGAGACATTGTTGAAAAGAATTCCCCAAATCACACTAATATTGCCATTGTTAAATAGAACCTTAATAATGTCACAATCAGACAATTCCAATATTGAACATTCTCCTTTTGTAATCTTGATTCTTCCTCTCATTTTAAGAGGTTGTTCGGCACTGTCATCCGAAGGAATCCAAAAGTCGCCAAAATATTCCCGTGGCCCAATCATTCACTCACCTCCTTCTTCCCCGTCACATACTCAAAAATGACGGATTTCTTGTATTCCTTCAACGCCTCAATCTTCTGCTGCTTTATGGCAATCAGTTCGTCAATCTCGGCACACTTTTGGTCAAGGTAGTCGGCAATGGCACGCTGCTCGGTGAGAGGGGGAAGGAGAACTCGCAAATTTCTTAATTCGGTCTTGTTAAATTTGGCTTGTGCAGTGCTTTGGCATATATCAAATATGCTTTGTTTACCTGCTCGTGAGAAAAAATAATAGTAATAGTACTTGTCACTCCCATTTGTTTTGAACATAATCGAATTGGGCGCAAGGCTCATTCTCTTATACAATTGAGGAACAATATACACATCGCCTACAGAAGCTCCAATATTAGGAAGAACGACTTCCCCGCCGAACAAATTGGAGTTCTGAAGGAAATTATAAGAATGTTCAGAAATATAAACCTTTTCAGAGCTTCTCGTTGAACCTGACAAATCTGCTGTGCGAACAAGCATTGCATAATCGGGGACATCAAGATACGGAACATTAATTCGTAAACTTTCAAAACTACCGCTTGCTACAAAATCTGTTATAACGGAACATATATTGTTCATCTTCACAACACTCCATCCTTCGGGTATCTCCCCAATCCATTTCACACCGCTATCCTTCATCGGCACGTTGGGGTCAAGTCCTTTGGTGACGGCTTCGGTGATAACCGACTGCTTGTAGCGTTTCAGTTCGGCAATCATCGTCTCCTGCAAGGCGACGAGTTCGTCTATCTCGGCACACTTGCGGTCAAGGAAGTCGGCTATGCGCTGCTGGGTGGGGAGAGGGGGAACAGAAATGGTAATCCGTTTCATCTCCTGCCAACGGGTTGTCCATAAATCATCAACGATACCGTGTCCCCATTTATAGAACTCATCTGCAAATTGCTCGGTATGGAAAAACCAATTGAAATACTTGGGATTCATTTCTCCACGCGGAGTCAGAATGGTGTTAATCAATGAAACAGACCCGTCATAGTTGGATATTCCGCAAGAGCCACGTCTATCAGAACGACTGTTAATGGCAAAATCCCCAACTCTTACCAACTTGCGGTTGTCCCCATCGTCTGTTTTTGCCGCTGTTTCCAATTGAGGAACAATCCCCATCTTCCCGACAGAAAGTGGTGGATAATCCTTGTCACTCACCTTCTCATTTCGGAGGGTGTATAGATTCCCAATCATATCGGACGACCAATCACTTGGTATCTCTCCAATCCACGGAATACCGCTGTCTTTCATTTTCCGTTCCATAACCCTATCCCAATATCTTGTTCATCAATTCGGTTTCCTTCGCCTCCAACTCTTTGAGGTGGGCAAAAATTTTGTCGCTTGCCTCCAACGGAACATACTTGTAGAACTCCCTTGTGAACGGGATTTCATATCCAATCTTGGTCTGCTTCTCCACTATCTTCGCCTTCGGTTGGAATGGCAGCACGTTCTTCTCCATATACGCCTGCACGTCTTCCTTCCACGGGATAATCTCAGTGTCCTTTTCAGGTTTCGCCTTCTTGTCGGTCAGCTTATCGGAAGGGAACTCCACCGTCACCTTGCGGAACTTGAAGTCCTCGTTCTCCTTCACCTTGCTCTCCACCACCAAATCGCCATCTGTGTAGGTGGCATCCGTGAAGGCATTGTATGCTTTCGTTATCAAGGCGATGCAGGTCTCATCAAACTCATTGCGCTTGTTGCCCAACGGTTTGCGTCGCTTCACACAGCTCTTGCTTGCATCAATCAACTGCACCTTGCCCACACGCTCGGCAGACTTTTCTTTTGTAATTACCCAAATGTAGGTGGCAATGCCGGTGTTGTAGAACATGTCGTTTGGTATCTGCACTATCGCTTCTAACCAATCATTCTCCAACAAATAACCACGGATATTGCTTTCCCCGCTGCCTGCATCGCCTTTGAACAATGGAGAACCATTTTGGATAATCGCCATACGCCCATTGTCCTTAAGTTTGGCAACGCCGTTCAGCACGAACAGTTGCTGGCTATCGCCAATGGCAGGAAGTCCGGGCGCAAACCTCCCGAACTCGCCTTTCTTGTGCTCCTCCTCCACGTCTTTTTGTTGCACTTTCCATTCCCTGCCAAACGGTGGATTGGAAATAATATAGTCAAATGTAAAACCTTCAAATTGGTCATGAGCCAGCGTGTCTCCGTACTTCATATTCTCCGCATCGCCGCCTTTGATAAGCACATTTGACTTTGCAATGGCAAAGGTCTGATCGTTAATTTCCTGTCCAAATTCGGTGAGATTGGCATCGGGATCAATCTCGTGCAGTTTCTCGGACAGGCAGTCCAACATCTGTGAAGTACCCATCGCCATATCATACATCGTGGCGGTGATACCTTCCTCTTGTAAATGGGATTTGTGTGGGGCAACTAAAAGTTCTGCCATCAGGTAGATAATGTCTCGAGCAGTAAAGTACTCACCCGCCTTTTCGTTATAACTTTCAGAAAATTTCCTAACCAACTCTTCGAAAATGTACCCCATATCTACAGCGGTGATAGCATCCAACCCCATATATGCCTTCTTGGAACAGAACTCTTGAATGATATGATATAGAATACCTGTATTGTCAAGTTTTGTAATTTCATTGTCAAACTTGAATTTTTCCAAAATATCAATCACGTTGGTGGAGAAATGGTTCAGGTAAGAACGAAAATTGTCGGCAAGATTCTCCGCATCTGACAACAAACTCTCCAATGTAAAGGGAGAAGTGTTGTAGAAATCAAAACCTGACGCTTGTGTAAGAAAACCCTCCTTTACTGCAAGACCTCGGTTATCAAGCATAGCATTGGTTTCAAGCACCTTCTGTTTAGTAGGTGCAAGCACATCAGAGAAACGCTTGATGACGCACATAGGCAGCACCACATTGCCGTATTCATAAGGTTTATAAGGGCCCTGCAGTTTATCGGCACTTGCCCAAATGAGGTTTGCTTTCTCTTGGATATTTACCGTCGTCTGCTTGGACAGTTCTTCGGTGGACATAGAAATAGATTTAAAATAATAAGTCACAAAGATACGAAAAAATGGCAAACCGCACTTTTAAAAGGGTAAACTGCATTTTTCAAAGGACAAAACACACTTTTTAAGTGATTTTAACAAATCAAAACACCGAAAAGAGAAAGCATCCCCATATCATGACTATGCCTTTAATAAATATGGAAAACGATATACACCCATGAAAATACGCTTCACGAATAAAAGACCAGAAACTCTGTACTCGGAAGAAACAGCAAACCCATACGATTATTGGGACGCGTTAACGGTATACGCCCCCCCCAAAAAAAAAACAGAGACAAAATCAACCAAACCGCAAAATACTACTCCCGAGACTCTTTGAATAGCTTAACAATAAAATAGAATACAACAGGACCTATTGTATATACGAGAAAATCGAACCAATCATAATTGTACCCTCTACTCCCTACATTAAAAGGCCATAAATCCAGGTTAAAGCTATCAGGTTCACCGAAGTAGATGCAAAGACAATTGAAAACAATTAAACACAAATAAATAGCCAACCATTTTTTTTGCTTTGGTTTAAGAGCCATAACCATTGAATTTTTCTGATAAATATTTATGAAATTATTTTGCTACAAAAATAGTTGTTTTTCCTTAATAATTTTTCCAGTTTTTTTTTTAAAAATTTCCGCATCTTCTGGGAAACCGACGGCATCCCGCACAGTGTCCATCGGCGTCTATTCAAGGCTCCCCAACCGTTTTAATCGCCGAAAATGATATACACAGTGGACACCAACAACACGATCAACGCAACAATACACGATAAAGGAAGTGATAGTATTTGTGCCACTACATTACCGATAACAGCAAAAACACCTAGGACCAATAAAAAGGCTATCACGAGAATAATCAATGCGATAACTATTATGAATTTTAGAAGATTCCACATAAGATTACAATACTAAAGTATTCTTTATTCTTTGCACGCTTGAAGGGGCTATATCACAAAGCTTTGCGGTACGCCTTATAGAAGTACCACGCTTTAGTTCTCGAACCACTTTCGGATATTTCGTTTCAATTTCTTCTTTTGACATTTTCGAACCTCGCGGTCTTCCCATTCCAACCGTACCCATTTTTGCTATTCTCGCTCGGTATCCACTTTGCAAGCGGAATTTGATGGCCTCCCTCTCGAGCTGTGCGGCCGTCCCCAGCACAGCTATCATGATGGTAAGATATGGGTTCTCGTTCCCCTCGGAGTCATAGATATATAAACCTTCTTTTTGGAAGAACACGTTGATTTTATGTGTTTTACAATATCGAACCGAGGCAAGAACTTCATCAACATTTCTACCCAAGCGGCTTAGTTCGCTGACCATAAGCAGATCTATTTTATTTGCTCGACAGTATTCTAAACAATCAAGCAGAACAAATCTTTCCTCATTCCTTCTTGCTCCACTTGCATATTCTTCATATATCTTACTGATTGTCAATTCATTATTCTTTGCAAACTGTGACAAGTCGTTAACTTGTCTATCGGTTAATTGTCGATGAGACTCTAAGGCCGACGAGCATCTCGCATAAATGACAGCATTTCTCATAAATATCTGTATTTGATCACGTTATAGCTACAAATTTACAAAAAAAATCCCATATACGCAATACTTTTGTATTCAAAAAAGTTTTGATTTTTGTGAATACGATAATAGTGTGTTCAATAAAGTAATATAAAGGTTTTTTAAGTACACTCTTTTTATCGGTACAATACGATAACATGGGACGGTCCTTGTGTAAAAAAGATACCTATGGTATCTTTTACCGCGAGTAAGCTGCTCTTCACCATCCTCGCTCGAAAAACGTGGATCCCGTCCGGTGGAGAACTGTACACAGATACCTCGGGTATCCCGTCGCGGATCCGACGATGTGGAAAGATCTGCCTTATTACTACGCAATTAGCATAGTCATCTAAACAGAAAATCACCAGGATTCTGCTGTTTTTTGGATACCCGAGGTATCTGTGCCGCCTGCACTTCTAGTCATCTATAAGACTATGATTCCCCATACGACCATCCGTGCTAACACACTGATTTATAAGTTGTCGTAGTTGTGGCAAGCGAGACGGCTGCGTCTCCGGCATCTCCTCCTTCACTGCTCTTATTGTTTCCATCACTTCATAACGTCGACTCTTTTGCACCATAGAGCGGATGATCATATCAATTCGGCATAAATCATAATTATTAACTTCCAGAATACACCTATAGCTATAATCTTTCAACGACATTTTCAGCGGCTCTTTTTGTTCATCAACACTACCGAAGATATCATCGAACACTCTTAGTATAGGATTCTCATTGCTGCATAAGACATCCATTAATTTTGTTTTTTCTACCCCTAATATCTTCCGTAGTTCTTTTACACATTTTACTTTTGCTTCAACTCTTGTCTTTCCCCTATAATAATCTAGAATTTTCACTCTGTCTCCTTCTGAAAGAAGATTGAGGAATCTCATATTTCTTTCCAAATTCAACTCCAAAATCTTATCGTAAAACGTTAATGACGTCGCTTTGTTAATAACATCTTTAGAAAATACGATCCCGCTTGAATATCTTCTCCGTTTATACCGTCGAAAATTGTGAATTTTCCGGTCCAACTCATCAATTAGGCCATCATCTAACTGGATAGGAATATCGATGGTAATATCGGCACTCGACACATAACTTTCTGAAATAACACTCTCCACATCAACTTCACACACACCCAATGCCGTCAAATTTCTCAGACAATCTTGGATAGTTGTCTTACAAATTTTTTTGGGGTACTGTCCCAGCAAGATTTTGGAAGAAAATTCAATGGTCAGTTTATCACATTCCTCTTCTATATATATAAGAAATGGAATTCTAACGTCATCCTTAGAACTATAAACATAACGAACTATCCCGTTAGGTTTTTCAATCTTCGAGAAACCAGATATTTTTTCTTTCAGATAGGATGCGTTTGTTCGCAGTTTGATTCTATCAAATGTTACCATCGCATTCCTTCGTTATTTTTAAGGAATGCAACGCACTCTGAATCAGCACAAATAATTTTTTTAGCGGAATAAAACCCATTTGATAATGTAGTTATTTTTGTGGGCGGTCATTACTTCCATAAAAAGTGCCACCTCATATATATTATACAAAAAAAATGAAAAAATGTTTCATTTCGACGAACTTTTTTTGGTTTTCGATGTCGAAGTAGATACAAAGATGTTCTCGGGCACGCATACGGTAACGGCGGCCTAACACAGGGGGGCATTAAGATATAAGGAATCGCTTAACTTACTAATACACAACACAACTCGGGACACACCTATAGAAAGAACAATGAAAACAAATGCGTTTTTGAATACAAAAAAAAGAAAAAAAAAACTAAAACTCTTAAAATATTTCAAAATCTAATCAAAAAAGTCTTTTGTTGCTTCATCAAAAATTCCCATCAACATTCCTGTTCCTTGCATACTGAGCTTTTTATACGGCGCCATCGATTTAGCATCAGAGTGACTCGTCACCATAGATATCAACTCAACTGGCCCACCTGCATTGAGAAGAATGGATACAAATGTGCGACGACCGATATGACTTTCCAGGTTTTGACGCGGGGTGCGTTTTATTATTTTCTCTGTAAACTTGTATTGATAATCTATCCATTCACCCTGAAGTTCTGCTAGTTGTCCTATTTTCTTTAAATACTTGTTATATTTCTGATTACTTAATACAGGGAATAATAAACCATCGGGGTATTCATTATCACAATATTTGGCATATATTAAGGTTGCCATTTTCCCCAGTGGAAATTGAATCCAATCATCATCCTTCTCTGTTACCTTCCACATATACAATCGTCCTTTATCATCTTTTTTCACATTTTCCTTTTTCAACTGACTGATATCACTGTATCTTAATCCTGTACAACACTGGAAACAGAAAAGATCTCTGACTCGATCAAGAGCACATCCATCTTCTAAAGGTAGTGTGAAAATTTGTTTTACTTCATTAAGTGTCAAGGCTCGGACTTCTTTATGTCCGTCTGGAAGTTTCGGATTGAAAAAACCGAAATCAGGGTTGATATGACAGCCTTTCCGCTCAACCCATGAAATGAAGCCTCTGAAACAAGAAAGATTATTTTTTATCGTTTCATTGTACATCGTCCTACCCCAATCCTGCAGGATGTCATTCATCGTCGCTGTAGACAAATCATCAAAAGCAATATTTGGAAACAAATTCTTTATTTTAAACATTAAGCGTCGATGTTTTTCAATCATATTACTATCCCATCTACGTGTTCTACTTGTTTCCTCAATATAGGCTTCGAACATTTTAAAAAACTCGGATTCAGATTGATTCTTCAAATTTTTAAATTGTTCTACGAATCGATTCTTTAAATCGCTATATGAGACACTTTCTTCATTGGCAATAGCCTTTGAAAAATATTCACTTATAAAGCTTATTTGCTTATCAATCATCGCGTTCAAGACATGATATTGAACTCCCTTTACCACGCAACCATGCTTTACACGTCTTTTTCTCAAATCCCATTCCTTCATTTGCACACTGATACCGGTATACAAACTATACTGCTTATTACAAAAACTCAATCGTAATATGACAGATCTACTTCCAAGTTTGCTGGGTGTCGCCAAAGACACGTTGATTCTAGGACTAATTATTCCCATAACTCATTAAATTTATTTTGGCGCAAAAGTATAAATTTAATTTGATAGCGGCGACTAAATTAGAAAATAATTGTACTAGAAATTGTACTAGAAATCACCAAAACAATAGCAAAAATATGCAAACAAACAAGCTCGTAATTATCTTACAATGTGTATGATAATCAAAACAGTAACACACAATAGCAAACATAGGTTCGAATCCCTCACTTTCCGCAGCTTATAAAGCAAAGGAGTGAAGTTGAACTTCACTCCTTTTTGATTTGAAGGGTCGGCAGCGACAGCTTGCTGTCGTCTGAAGAACCTGAAAATCAAATCAAAGACCTGTAAAACAGGTCTTTGATTTATAAGATGCAAGGATGCCAGCGCAGCAATAGGGATATGCAATCACTCCTCACAAAAAAAATCGGATACTAAAAAAGATACTAATTTTTCGCCTTATAGCTGTTTTACCCTTTACTAATTGTTATTCTTAATGATCTTGAGAGACGATATAGTGCCATCCGAACATACCACTCTGACAAAATACATTCCACTTGGATATTTTGAGAGGTCAATCTTTAACGTGTTGTCATGCGGTTCAAACAATGCAAGGGTATTGCCCACAGTATTAAACAACATCACCGACTCCATGGTATTTTCCGATTCTATAGTAAATAGTCCCTTAGTTGGATTAGGATAAAGTTTTAGTCCACTGTTCTCATCGAACGTAATGGCTTCCATACCTTCCTCTGGTTCATCATATTCTTTCATTAATTTTTTCTGCCCCCAATAAGAATTCGAAGCCACAAGCGCATAGGGGAAATAGTTATAATGCTGTATTACAAGATTTTGATTCTGACCCATTGCCAAACAGAAGACATGCCCATCAACATTTGAGGCTAAAGCATGAACTGGCCCATCTGCATCAATTTTTATTCCATCGACATTGAACCTAACCCAACGACCATTATCGTTGTATATACAATCCGTATTATTCTCCGAATTGATATAAAACACTTTTCCCGTTATATCTGTTTGAATTAGCGCACCTTTAGCATTATCCATTGATATTGAATTAAAGTTTGTCACAGATCCATTTAAATCAGAACGGCACCAACTTCCTGTATTATTATTAATACTACCCATTTTGTTGTCTATGGTTCTAAAAAAGACTTCCCCGCTTGGTGCTATGGCTATAGGTCCCTGAACAATACCTGCAGCTGCATTATTCAGATTCTTTTGTTTCCACGTGCTACTTGAATAATCATAATATATCGCTTTAAGATTATTATTTGCATCAACATAAAAAATTTCGTTCTGACTATTCGATGCCAAAGAATTACCAACCGAAGAAGAAGCGGAACCATTCAAATCAGAGCGATGCCATGCTCCTGAAGCATCAGACCAAACATTATTAAGTTGATTGTCCTTGGTCCGATAAAAGACCTGATTATTAGATGTAACTGTAATAGGACCCTTGGCTTTCTTATTTGTCACATTACCCATATCATCTAAACACCAACGATGTCCAGAATAATCATAATAAATAGAATTGATGTTGTCTTTTTGGTTAATGAAGAACACACGAGTGCCATCATGACTAACTGCGAGACTACCCTTGACATTTTTTGCAACAAGATTCAAATTTGAACGTTTCCATACCCATACGTCCGGATCCCACCATATTGAGTTAATATAGTTATCATCTGTCTTATAAAACACTTGTGGCGTATTTTGGTCGCAAACTATTTCACCTACTACATTTAAATCCGGGTCTGGTTGCAATGCACTACGAACCCAAAAAGTAAGGTCACAATCCTTATAAGCAACAAATACGGCATCACCATATTTATTTCTAATACCTTTTGATTTAGCGTCCAGGTCCCTTATACATTTAGGAAATTCAAAACGAAGAACACACTCAACATCAGATTTGTTAACTATTATTCCATAAGTTTCAACCAATTCTCCCGTAATGCTATCAAACAGTCGATTGCCAGTTTCCGTATTATACCATTCTATACGATAGCGAACTCCATCCATAATGTCGGGAGTCTTTGTCATTTTGAGTTCAATAACATTACTACTCGAACTTGGTTCTGGACGATCATTCTTGCAACAACTCTGCAAATAATCTGAGGAATTGTAAAATAATGATCGGAATATAAAATTCATATCTTGCGCCCAACCATATAGAGTGTCTTGGGTACTATTTATCATATAGTATACTTGCAAATTATTGAGACATTCGATATTACCACTGTTATCATTACATTCAGAAACATTTGTCTTTCCATGAAAACTCTCTGATAAAAGAGGCATGTTCTTTGTAAAAGTATAAACAGGTTTAAAATGGTAATATAGTTCTG
>JAEEGL016542369.1_pt1 | contig 17979 bp, 12 predicted proteins | sample 9134231 | NCBI WGS metagenome assembly JAEEGL01 (sample SAMN16246548, study PRJNA631951) | gut metagenome | biome: gut microbiome; feature: rumen; material: fiber-attached | host: Bos | place: Iran: Karaj | collected 2018-10 | reverse complement strand
TATTCTATTAAAAAACGTTTTGAACTCATTTTGAACTCACGGAGCAAATAAAGAAGCCTGAAACGCAATAATTTCAGGCTTCTTGAGATTTCTGTATGTTATTCAAGCTCTATCGTTGCCGGGGGCTTGCCTGTGCAGTCATAGAAGACTCTGCTGATGCCCTTGACTTCGTTTACGATCCTGTTGGTGACCTTGTTGATCAGTGACCAGGGGAGCTCGGCGGCTTCGGCGGTCATGAAGTCCGTTGTCGTGACGGCACGGAGGAGGCATGCGTAGTCGTATGTTCTCTCGTCGCCCATGCAGCCTACCGAACGCATGTTGGTAAGCGCTACAAAGTACTGGTTGGCATACTTGTCAAAGCCTGCGAGCTGCATCTCTCTTCTGAAGATGGCGTCAGCGTCCTGAACGAGCTTAACCTTCTCCGCGGTTACTTCGCCGACGATCCTGATGGCAAGACCGGGACCCGGGAAAGGCTGACGGAATACGAGATTCTCGGGGATTCCGAGCTCAAGACCGGCCTTACGCACTTCATCCTTGAACAGGAGGCGCAGAGGTTCGATTATCTCTTTGAAATCAACGCAGTCAGGCAGTCCGCCTACGTTGTGGTGGGACTTGATGACGGCACTCTTGCCGAGACCGGATTCGATAACGTCGGGATAGATGGTGCCCTGTACGAGGAAATCGACCGCGCCGACCTTTTTCGCTTCCTCTTCGAAGACCCTGATGAATTCCTCGCCGATTATCTTACGCTTGGTCTCAGGCTCTGTGACGCCTGCGAGCTTTGAGTAGAAACGCTCCTGCGCGTTGACTCTGATGAAGTTCAGATCGTAAGGGCCGTCGGGTCCGAAGACTGCCTCTACCTCGTCGCCTTCATTTTTTCGAAGGAGACCGTGATCAACGAAAACGCATGTGAGCTGCTTGCCTACTGCCTTGGAAAGGAGTACTGCAGCGACAGAGGAATCAACGCCGCCGGAAAGGGCGCAGAGAACGCGGCCGTTGCCGACCTTTTCGCGTATTTCCTTAATGGATGTCTCAACAAATGAGTCCATCTTCCAGTCGCATTTGCACTTGCAGACGTTCTTAACAAAGTTGGAAAGCATCGTCGTGCCTTCGACTGTGTGGACAACCTCGGGATGGAACTGAACGCAGTAGAGGTTCTCTTCGACATTCTCGGCCGCAGCGACCGGGCAGACTTCGGTGTGAGCCGTGATCTTAAAGCCGGGAGCGGGTTTCGCGATATAAACGGTGTGGCTCATCCAGCAGACTGTCTTAGGCAGGACACCTGTGAAAAGTCTTGCTTCTGTATCGATGACCACATCAGTGTGACCGTATTCTCTGACGGGAGCTGACTTGACCTCGCCGCCCAGAAGATAGTTCATGAGCTGGGCGCCGTAGCAGATGCCGAGCACCGGGATCCCAAGCTTAAAGAGTTCGGGTGAGCACTTGGGAGCGTCGTCTTCGTAGACCGTGCTGGGGCCGCCCGTGAGGATGATTCCGGAAGGATTGAGCTCCTTTATCTCTTCAATGCTCATTGTGTAGGGTCTGACTTCACTGTAGACTGACAGCTCTCTGACTCTTCTCGCGATTAACTGGTTATACTGGCCTCCGAAATCGAGGACAAGGATCATTTCCTGAGCCATGGAATCTCCTCCCGAAATATGAATGGAATTATTATGCAGTTATTATACTCTGTGCCTGAAAAAACTGTGTTTGTCTTTTAGCGCAAATCGCTGTTCTTTTTGGCGTTTTATGTTTGGATAAGTGATACATACGCGATAACGTGCGAATGGCCCTCTTCCCACAGACGGAACTCAACGGTGCCGTATCTCGGTATAGACTTGTCAGGCATCGTGATTTCGAACTCGACCGTTCCGTCCTCCTCAACTGTGAAAGTTACCGAATCCCCGTAATGATCGCCATTGACGTACCAGTCGTACATGAGCGTTGTCCCCTTATCGAAAACATGATCATACAGCAGAAGGACCGTAATATCGCCGTTGTCCAGGTTATAGCCTGCCGTGTTGAGCCAGCCCGGTTCCTTGCTGTACTGCATGTAAACGCCGGAACTGTCGGTCCCGGAAATACCGTAAACAATTGACCCGTCAGACCAGCCCGGCATGACCTCAACGGTGTTGAAGGCCTGGTTATTGTAATTTGCCGTGCCCTCCCAGATTACATTATCATTGATGATCTCGTCCTGCTGACTGTCGGTGCTGCTGTTTTTTGTATTCTCGAGCTCCAGTAAGATCTCCTCATAGTCCTGTTGGGAAAGTTCGCCGGCGAAGTAAAGCGCCTCGGCGGCCTTCTGGAGACCATTCAGATACCGCTCATCGCTGATATTGACAGCACGTTCTACCTCATCCGGATAGATCGGGAATACCATGTCATCCGTATAGATCGCCGGATTATCACATCCGGGATCCACCATGAAGATAACAACATATTCCTCGCTAGCCATGTACGGAATCTGCTTTGCAAGATCGTAGTAAGTCTCCGCGTAATACTGGTTCCAGATCTCTTCGTCGGACATGCTGCTGACCATATACAGGGAGCGGATGACGCCCATACACATCTCTTCAACGTGTTCATCGCTTGAGAAATAGTCAAGAATTGCTTCCTTTGAAGGAGCAGAACCGCTTATCAGCGCCCTGTACGGATAGTCGTCAGGGATATCGATCGAATAGCCCTGCGCTGCAATGTAGGAATAATAGGCTTTGACGAATTCCTTTGCCGCTTCATTTATATACGGATTATCGAGATCTGTATCATCAAGGACTCTTACTTCCTCAAGGTTAAACGAATAATAGGGCTGATCCAGGATTCCCATAGCGAGACCGTCGATGATCCCCTCAAAAGCCTTCCTTGCCTCCTCTGCCGATATCGAGGCAATATTGATCAGCCCGTAGCTGTCATAGAGGTCTCCGTATTTTTCCGCAGATACCTTCTTGATAAGCCAGCGTCCCTCATCCTCATCGAAAACATAATTGAAGGTCAGGTTGGTGTCGCTCAGGTCCTTATAGTAATCGATCTCTGTCAGATAATCGGTCTTGGACATGTAAGAGATGCTCCTGCCCTTAAAGAATTCGTACATATCGAGGTATGTCAGCCTGACTCTTGCCTTGGCCTTAAGCTCTTTACGGTCGACCTCAACGCTCTTGAATTCCTCGACTTTGGCCTTGGACGCGAATTTAAGTATAACTTCTGCCAGGTCTTTATTACTTGTATTGAAATTGTACGAGAATTTGCCGTCTACAAGATCTGCCATATCCTTGGTATTGCCGGATGCATATGTCTCTACAAACTGCTCGGTAATACTCTGGATCTCCGCGATATCCTTTGCCTCTCTGGTATTGCAGCCTGTCTGAAGAAACAGGTTGGCGAACATGACCGCAGTCATGAAGATCACTGCAGCCTTTGTTTTTACACTTTTCATATTCAATTACCCCGGATTTTATCTGCGGATTATCTCTTCCCTTACAGGACCCGTAGATACGATCGAGACGTGTACGCCGATCTCCTTTTCGATGAACTCGACATAATCCTGGGCTTCCTTGGGAAGCTTGTCATATTCGGTTATGCCGCGTATCTCGCCCTTGCCCTTCCAGGAAGGAAGATATTCAATGACCGGCTTGCATCTGTCGAGCTTTGTGGGATTCGGGAAATCCTTTGTGATCTCGCCGTCAACCTCATATGCCGTGCATACCGGGATCTTATCCAGATAACCCAAAACGTCGAGGTTTGTGAGGGCAACGTCCGTACCGCCCTGGAGCCTTACGCCGTAGCGTGTGGCAACGCAGTCGAACCAGCCGACTCTTCTCGGACGTCCTGTTGTGGCACCGTACTCGCCCTTGTCTCCGCCTCTGTCTCTTAACTCTTTAGCAACTGCCTCATCGAGGATCTCGGATACAAAAGCGCCGCCGCCTACTGAAGATGAGTAAGCCTTTGTGACTACGACGATCTTCTTGATCTCATAGGGCGGGATACCTGCGCCTACGCAGCCGTAGCCTGCGAGCGTTGAAGAGGATGTAACCATCGGATAGATACCCATGTCAGGGTCCTTCATGGTTCCGAGCTGGCCTTCGAGGAGGATCTTCTTGTCTTCCTTGAGCGCTTCATAGAGGTAAGCCTGTGTATTTGTAACGAAAGGCTTGATGAGTCTTCCCTGCTCGAGCATCTCCTCCAGGAGAGCGGCAGGATCGATGGGATCCTTATGATAGAGATTTACGAGAAGGGCATTCTTGATCTCAAGAACCCTCTCGATCTTCTCTTTCAATGCTTCCTCATCGAAAAGCTCCGATACCTGGAAGCCGATCTTTGCGTATTTATCTGAGAAGAAAGGAGCGATGCCCGACTTTGTGGAGCCGAAAGCCTTTCCGCCCAGTCTCTCTTCCTCAAATTTATCGAAATCAACATGGTAAGGCATAACGACCTGAACCCTGTCGGATACGAGGAGCTTCGGATTGAGGCCCTGTTCTTTTATGGAATTGTATTCGTTGATGAACTTGCGGATATCAAGAGCGACGCCGTTGCCGATGATGTTTACGATATTCTCGTGGCAGACGCCTGACGGCATGAGATGAAGCGCAAATCTGCCGTGATCGTTGATGATCGTGTGTCCTGCATTTGCTCCGCCCTGGAATCTGATTACGATATCCGATTCATTTGCAAGAAGGTCTGTGATCTTACCCTTGCCTTCATCGCCCCAGTTAGCGCCAACGATAGCCGTTACCATACTTATTCCTCCAAAATGATGTCTCTTCTCGGGGTTTTACTCAAAACCCGCGCCAATTATAACAGAAATAATATAATAATGGGGATTTTATGTTTCTTCATCATCAGATGCCGCCTGATCATCATCCCAGGTCCTGTCCTCAGGGTCTTCATCTGAGTTCTCATTGGTATTCCAGCTCTTTTCTTCCGTCTCTGCCGTCTCTCTTGTCGTCCCGGCCGTTGTCTCAACCGGCTTTTCCGTCTCTTCGGGCTCTTCCTCGCCTGCCAGCCTGCAGATTACGACCCTTCTCCATCCTTCGGCCCCGTATTCATAAGTGCATGTTACAAGCGTCAGCTGCCTGGTCTTTGTAATATTTCCCAAAGCGTAATGGATCAGCTCATCTGCGCTTATGATCTCAACCTCGTCAACGTAAAAGACCAGTCTCTCGCCGTTCAGATCCGTAAAGATGACCTCATCTCCTATCTCCACGTCCCTCAGGAAGTGGAACATCGAGCCGTCCCTGTAGTTATGTCCGAGGATCGTGGCATTTCCCACCTCTCCGGGCATGACGGAATCCACATAATGTCCCAGACCGTATCTTAAAGATATCTGGGAAGCCTCATCCCAGACGGGATATCTTATGCCGATACTGCTGATCTCAAGGATACCGATGGAGCATAATTCGACTGTGTCCCCTTCATACTCCTCTTCTTCCTCTTCGGTCATGCCTACAAAATCGTATCCCTCCCCTTCAACCTCATTGCCTCTTACGGGCACTATGTATGTGATCCTGGGATTCTCGGGGTCAAAAGTCTCTATCTTGCTCTCGACAGACTTAAGGGCATCACCCGTTATCCTCTTTCTGTTGAGGCGTTTTATGGGTTCTATCAGAATAAGCGCCACTCCCGCTATCAGGAGAATGACACACAGTACGATCAGGCTTATGCTGACCGCCGTGCTCTTAGACGCATTTTTGCCGTTCGGGTTAAACCGTTTCACTATTCTGCCCTTTTTTCGCAAGATTTTTAATATAAAATGCTTATTCATTATACCCCCAAACCGTGATATTATGTTGTTCGCACGTCATTTTGATTACGGAGGGGTTACATGGAAAGTTCGGTCTGGAATAATGCGCTTCAGCTTCTGAAATTCGATTCAGAGATTGATGTTATTACTTATGATTCCATACTCTGCAAGATGACGGTCGTTTACAATGAGAATAATCTTCTTATCCTTGCCGCAAGAGACGAGTATTCCTTAAGCCTGATCAAAGGCCAGAAGCTCAGCAAGAGCATCGAGAACGCTATAAAGAAGGCCAATGAGGACAAGCCTATCAAAGTGGATTTTGTCCTTGCGGGCGATGAAAAAGCCATCAATTCCACTGTAAATGCGGGCAATAAAGCTATAAGACAGGCCAAATCCGAGGTTGTAACTCCCTCAGGACTTAACGGTGAATACACCTTTGCCAACTTTGTCGTCGGTGACTGTAACCGTTTCGCGCACGCCTCAGCTGTTTCCGTAGCCGCAAAGCCCGGACAGAAGCAGAGAAACCCCTTCTTCTTATGGGGTAATTCAGGTCTCGGCAAGACTCATCTTATGAAGGCCATCGGCAATGCCATCCTTGAGCAGCATCCCGGAAAGAAGGTCATCTATACGACCTGCGAGGCCTTTACAAATGCCTTCGTAAATACCATCGGAAACAAGAATTACACCGAATTCCGCAATAAATACCGCACTGTTGACGTTCTTCTTATCGATGACATCCAGTTTCTTATCGGCAAGGAAGGTGTCCAAACGGAATTCTTCAATACTTTCGAGGCGCTTATCGAGACCGGAAAGCAGATCGTTATAACCTGCGACAAGGCTCCTGCAAACCTCACCCAGCTCGACAGCAGACTTACCTCCCGTTTCCAGGACGGTATTATGTTCGATGTCCAGCCGCCGGATTTTGAGACCCGTAAGGCTATTTTCTTAAGCAAGCTCGAAAATGAGAACTTTACATTATCCGATGAGATAATCGACTATGTCTGTGAGAACGTAACCAATAATATCAGACAGCTCAACGGCGCGTTTAATACTATTTCTTCTTATATTACGCTGGCAAACGGCGAGCTTTCCCTGGATGACATCAGAAGGATCGTAGATCCGCTTATAACCGGCAACAAGAAATTTCTTACTCCTGATATAGTCATCAATGCCGTCGCAAATTACTACGATCTAACGCCCGATAAGCTTACTTCACAGCTAAGAAGCGCCGAGATCTCAAAAGCCCGTAACGTTGCCATGTTTATCTGCAGGGATTACCTGGAGCTCAAATATGACAAGATCGGTCAGCTCTTCGGCGGACGTAAACATACTACCGTTATGCACGGCTGTGACAACGTTGATGAGAGCTCGGAACTCAAAAAGCAGGCAGAAGAGATTTATAAGGCCATCACCTGATTTGAACATCTTTTGTTCGTAAGTGCATAACTTATGGTAGATTCTCTGTAGACGGTTTGTTCACAAATGTAACAGTGTTCAAAAGGGTATTTTTATGAACATGCGCCAGGAGGCTTTTACACATTCCTTTGTATGTCAATATATCAGTAAAATCAACGTTTTTCATGAGTTTTGAACAATTGTGCAGACTATAATACAACTGATAATAGCTTACTTAAAATACTACAGGGACGGATGACTGATTCTCTGAAATGTCCCAAAAACCGAAGTTTGTAACACCGTTAAACTATACATTTTTAATAATTATAAGTGTATAATGTTTGAAATATTTTATATTAATGGAAAGGCGGCACTCTTCAGATGAAGTTCACATGCAGCAGAGATGACCTCGTTAATAATGTATCTATAGTACAAAGAGCTGTTACTACCAACAGCACGGTAAATATCCTTAACGGTATCCTTATAGAAGCGTCAGACGATGATAAGATCAAGCTTACCGGTTATGATCTTCAGACAGGTATCGAGGCTGATGTTGAAGCAAATGTTACTGAGAAAGGTGCTGTTGTTATCGATTCCAAGTTCTTCGGTGATATCATCAGAAAGCTTCCGGAGCCTGAGGTTGATATAGTATCAGACAGCAATTTTCAGACAACCATCAAGTGCGGCCAGGCTGAATTCAAGATCGCAGGTCTTGATCCGGAGCCCTTCCCGAAGATACCTGAGGTTGATGAGAGAGAAGCCGAGAAGATCGTTATCGGCCAGAAGATCCTCAAGAATATGATCAATCACACAATATTTGCCGTATCCAGAGACAATTCACGTCCTGTTCTTACGGGAAGCAATATCGTAAGTGACGGATCTGTTCTTTCAGTAGTATCCATCGACGGTTTCAGAATGGCTATCAACCGTGAGGATATGGGCAGTGATTTTCCGAAGATCAACTATATCGTTCCCGGCAAGGCTCTTACAGAGATGAGCAAGATCTTAAGTGATGACGAGGATGCGGAGATCAATATCTACACTTCAATGCAGAATCTCCTTTTCGATATCGGAAACGTAAGGATGATCTCACGTCTTATCGAAGGCCAGTTCATTAATTTCGATTCAATTATCACAAAGAATCCCAAGACAGTTATTACTATCAACCGCAAGCAGTTCCTTGACGCGGTTGACAGAGCTTCGCTCATTATCATGACAGATGACAGAAAGTGCCCTGTAAGATTCTTAAGCAACAATCCTTCAGAGCTTACAGTTCAGGCTACTTCCGCAAGAGGTAATCTCCAGGAGAACATAGATATTAACCTTGAGGGCGATCTTATCGATGTTGATTTCAATTCAAGATATGTTATTGATGTTCTTAAGAATATCGATGATGAGATCATCAGAGTTGAAGTAAACGGCGGACAGGGACCCTGCATCATCAAGCCTGTTGAAGGTGACAAGTACATTTACCTTATTCTTCCTATCAGAAGATAATGTTTATCAGAAGCATACATCTTGATAATTTCAGAAATTACGGAAGGCTCGATCTGGATGTCGGGCCTTCTGTTAATATCTTTTACGGTAATAATGCCCAGGGAAAGACAAATCTTGTTGAAGGAATATATGTTGCATCAAGCATAGCTTCACACAGAACCAGTAAGGATTCGGATCTTATAAAATTCGGTGAGAATGAATACAAAACAAGCCTGGATCTTACTGATGATGACGGTTCCCTGGTCTCATTGTCATCAAGTTATTACAACGAGAGATCCTCTTTAAGCAGGAACGGCAGATCCGGAAGAATTCTTATAAAGGATAATGCCCCGGTTGATAAGATATCTGAATACATTGGTGTATGTAACATTGTTATCTTCGCTCCGGAAGACCTGAATATCGTCAAAAACGCTCCTGCTTTCCGCCGTAAGTTCTTAAATACGCTGATTTCCAAGATATCCCCGTCGTATTTCAATCTCTTAAGCAGCTATAGCAGGCTTCTGGCGCAAAAGAATGCCCTTCTGAAGACGATAAAAACAAGTGATGATATGCCTGCGCTTGTTAATGAACAGCTTAATTTCTGGGATTTTTCGCTTGCGGACATTTCTGCAGAGATAATCCTCAAGAGATACAAGTTCGCAAAGCTGATCTCTGATACGGCTTCAAAGCATCATTCTGACATTTCAAACGGCCTCGAAAAGCTCTCAATCGAGTACAGCACCATATTTGGCGTTGTAGGGGTCCTGGAAACGTTTCTTAATAAAAACAGTAAATATGACGAATACATGAGTAAAGGCCTCTCAGAGGGCGATTACGGGCGAATTAAGGGTATTATCTCTGATCTGGTGCTCGCAAAGCTCAGATCAGTCCGGAATTATGACATAGACAAGCATATTTCATCTATCGGTATCCATAGGGACGATCTAGTAATAAAGTTGGACGGCCTTGTTATGAAGAATTTCTCCTCACAGGGTCAGCAGAGAACGGCAGCTCTGGCTTTAAAACTGTCTGAACTTGAGATAATCAGGATGTTCGTCTCCTCTACCCCGGTCCTTATTCTTGATGATGTTTTCTCCGAACTTGATAAGAGCAGGAGATTAAGCCTTGTAACGGCCATGAAAGGCGCTCAGATATTCATTACCTGCACCGATAAGAATATGATCGGAGAAGAGATTGATCTGATCCGCGGAACCGATACAACGGCTTTCTATCACGTTGATAACGGCATAATTGAGAAAGATCAGTGATTTTTAGGACAGTTTGTTGAATAAACCCTCCTGAAAGCCGATATCCTTTTATTATAATAAACATATTAATAATGTTATTTATGTTATAATTATATAGATTAGAGGATTTCAGACGGTTTGGAGGATATGAACATGTTCATTCATATCGGCAATGATCTTTCAGTGCTTAAATCTTCTGTTACCTGTGTGGTCAATCTTGAGACGGTCCTCCCTTCCCAGAAGGAGATTTCAGACTTTCTGGAACATGAGGACGAATTGGGCAGACTGCAGTATGTGACGGAGGATATCCCGAAGACATTGGTAATAACCGATGATAAAACATATGTTTGTTCACTATCATCAGGTCTGATATTAAACAGACTTAAGTCATCTGACAATTTCTGATCGAGGCCATTTAACAGCGTTACAAATGCAGAATTTACGGGTGTTTAGCCTGATCTGCTGCAGAAACAGGAGTTTTTACATTTATGAAGGAAAACAACGAGAAAGAATTCAATTTTGAGGAGTCTTCTACTCCAAAGGAACCCTCCTCCCGCCCTTCCGGAGCTGTTGATCTTTACTTCCAGCCTGTTGAAGATGGAGATGACGACGAACTCAAGAACCTGGCAGAGAATCCCAGGGCTCTTACGGAGGACTTTAAAGAGGAATCCATGGCTGATGTACTCGCCGCAGAGGGTGATCAGGACGATTTTGATACATCCAACAGCAGTGAATACAGCGAAGATGATATTCAGGTCCTTGAAGGCCTTGAGGCAGTCAGAAAACGTCCTGGTATGTACATCGGTGATACAACTCTCAGAGGACTTCATCACCTTATCTATGAGATCGTTGCGAATTCAGTAGACGAAGCTCTTGCCGGACGCTGCGATACGATCGATGTAGTCCTCGAGAAGGACGGCTCAGTTACCGTTACAGATAACGGTTCCGGAATTCCTGTTGGTAATCATCCTAAGCTCGGGATCCCTACGGTAGAAGTCGTACACACAGTCCTTCATGCAGGCGGTAAATTCGGTGGCGGAGCATACAGTATCTCAGGCGGACTGCACGGCGTAGGCGCGTCTGTAGTTAACGCTCTTGCTGATCACATGAAGGTTCAGGTACGCCGTGACGGCAATATCTATGAGATCGAATTTGAGAAGGGTAAGACAACTGTTCCCCTTCATGTTGTCGGAACATGTGATAAAAACGACACTGGAACGAAGACTAATTTCATTCCTGATAACAGCATCTTCCCTGATATCGTTTTCGACTTTGATTCAATGATCACGCGTTACCGTGAAATGGCTTTCCTTAACAAGGAAGTAACCATCGATCTGTGTGATGACAGAGGTGCTGAACCTGTTAAGAAGCACCTGCATTATGATGGAGGAATCATATCATTCGTTGAGTATCTCAACAGACATAAGGAAGCAATAAATACACCGCCTATCTACTTCGCTACCAAGCAGGGAGATTCATTCGTTGAGATCGCTCTTCAGTATAACGATTCTTATCAGGAAACCGTTTATACATATGCCAATAACATTGCCACACCTGAAGGCGGTACGCACCTTGTAGGCTTCCGTGCGGCAATGACAAGAGCCATCAATGACTATGCCAAGAAATATAAGTTCATCAAGGATGGTGACGTTAAGCTCCAGGGTGAGGATACAAGAGAAGGTCTTGCAGCTATAATCTCAGTCAAGCTCCCTGATCCTCAGTTTGAAGGACAGACAAAGAGTAAGCTCGGTAATGCCGAGATCAGACCTATGGTAGACAGCGCTGTCTATGAAAAACTCGAGATCTATCTCGAGGAACATCCGGATATCGCTAAGCTCATCATGGATAAGTGTCTGTCTGCTTCAAGAGCAAGAGACGCAGCCAAGAGAGCAAGAGAACTCACAAGAAGAAAGACAGTATTTGAGAACAATGCGCTGCCCGGTAAACTTGCTGACTGCCAGAGCGATGAGGCTGAATTCTGTGAGATCTTTATCGTTGAGGGAGACTCCGCAGGCGGATCCGCAAAGCAGGGAAGAGAGCGTAAATATCAGGCAATCCTGCCTCTCTGGGGTAAGATGCTCAACGTTGAGAAGGCAAGGATCGATAAGGTATATTCCAATGAGAAGCTCCAGCCTGTCGTTATGGCTCTCGGTGCAGGAATCGGTGATGAGTTCGATGCTTCAAAGCTCAGATATCATAAGGTCATCATCATGGCAGATGCCGATGTCGACGGTTCACACATCAGAACGCTTCTCCTTACATTCTTCTTCAGATACTTAAGACCCCTGGTTGACGGCGGATATGTCTATATTGCCTGCCCGCCGCTCTATAAGGTCTATAAGGGTGATGAAGCATATTATGCATATGATGATAAGGAGATCGAAGAGATCAAAGCCGCTCATAAGTGGGAGAATCCTCTTATCCAGCGATTCAAGGGTCTCGGTGAGATGAGCTCAGAGCAGCTTTGGGATACAACAATGAATCCTGTTACACGTAAGCTCCTCAGAGTAACACTGGCTGACGCACAGGAGGCAGACGAGACATTCACACTCCTCATGGGAGACCAGGTTGAACCCCGTAAGGAATTCATCCAGGTTAATGCGAAGCTTGCAAATATCGATAACTGATACGGTTATATTATTAAGTTCTTCAGCGGGTGTTGCGTTCAACGTGACACCCGTTCTTTATTGATTGTTCCACGTGGAACAATCCGGTATGGAATTTGGTTAATCTCTCCAACAAAAATAAGTAATGTTCCACGTGGAACAATTTATATAAAATGATATATATTTATTTTTTATAGAATGATAGAATTATCGTATCATTAATTAGAAAATACAAATTTATAAGGAGTGAAATATGGCAACAGTAATTGCTCTTGTAAATCAAAAAGGTGGCGTAGGAAAGACCACTACAGCCGTTAATCTTGCGGCTTTTCTTGGTAAGAAAAAGAAGAAGGTTCTTCTTATAGATATGGACCCGCAGGCCAATGCTACGAGCGGTCTGGGTATTGATAAGAGAAAACTTGAGCTTACAGTATACGATGTACTGATCAATGAAACACCTATCTCAGACGTGATATATGAGACCAATGCAGATAACGTTGATATCTGCCCTACCAATATCAATCTTGCGGGAGCGGAAGTTGAGCTTGTATCTGTTATATCAAGAGAACAGATCCTTAAGAATGCGATCAGCCCGATCAAAGATGCATATGATTTTATTATCCTCGACTGCCCGCCTTCGCTGGGTCTTCTTACGATCAATGCACTTACCGCATCTGACCGTCTGATCATACCGATCCAGGGCGAATACTATGCTCTTGAAGGTCTTTCGCAGCTGATGGAGACGATCAACATTGTAAAGAAAAAGATCAATCCCCAGCTCGAGATCCTTGGAGTTGTTCTGACTATGTTCAATATGAGAACTCAGCTCTCAAGACAGGTTAAAGAGGAGACAGATAAGTACTTCGGCACTAAAGTATTTAAGACTGTAATCCCCAGAAATGTAAGGCTTGCAGAGGCTCCGAGCCACGGTCTGGCTATCTGTGATTATGATAAGAATTCCAAGGGCGCCAGAGCATATGAAGCACTGGCAAAAGAAGTTATAAAGAGAGCTTAATGAGGAGAATGGAAAATGGCAAATACAAAGAAAACTACAACTAAGACTACAGCAAAGAAAACTGCAAAGCCTGTTGCTAAGAAAGCTCCGGCAAAGAAAACAGCAGCTTCAAAAACGACAACAAAAAAGGCCCCTGCAAAGAAAGCAACAGCAAAAAAGCCTGCTGTAAAAACGACTAAGACAGCTGTGAAGAAGACAGCGGCCAAGAAGGCTGTTCCGGCTAAGGCAGTTAAGAAATCCGCAGTTAAATCTGCAGCTAAGGTAACCGCTAAAAAAGCACCTGTAAAGAAGACAACAGCAGTTAAGAAAGTTACAACAAAATCAACTGTAAAGACGGCTGCAAAGTCCGCTTCAAAGCCTGTAGCAAAGAAGGCTCCGGTTAAGAAGAATATTCTGGCAAGCGCTCCTGTTCCCGCTGCTATGCCTGAGAAGAAGATCCCTGTTAAGACTGTATCAGATAACAAAGCTATGGGTAGAGGACTCAGTGCTTTACTTTCAATGGATGATCTGTCTGCAAATAAGATCGAGTCTGTAGTAGATCTTAAGATCAATGACATCTCCCCTAACGACGGTCAGCCCAGAAAAGTATTTAAGGATGAGTCATTGAATGAACTCGCAGCATCGATCAAAGAGATCGGTGTCATCCAGCCGATCCTCGTTCAGCGTGCAGGTGAAGGTTATAGGATAATTGCCGGTGAGCGCCGCTGGAGGGCTTCAAGAATTGCCGGCCTGACAACGATCCCTGCAATCGTAAGAGATGATCTCTCTGACACGGAGACAATGGCTCAGGCTCTGATCGAGAACATCTTAAGAGAAGATCTGAATCCAATCGAAGAGGCTTCAGCAATGAAGGATCTCCTTGTTACTCATAAGCTTACACAGGAGAAGCTTTCCAATCTCCTCGGCAAGCCTAGAGCAACGATCGCCAATACTATCCGTATCCTCAATCTGGATGAATCCCTTCAGGAGTTTGTAAGCAGGGGAGATCTCTCTGAAGGTCATGCAAAAGTCATCCTCGCTCTTAAGGATAAGGAAGACCAGCGTAAGGTTGCTGACGTAATCATGGCAAGAGACATGAATGTTAGACAGGCTGAAGTCTTTGTTAAGAAGTATATTGAAGCCCAGAATAAGCCCGGTGCAAAGAAGACCGCTGAGATGCCGGATATTCAGTTTACATTAAGCACTAAGGAAGTAGAGACAAAACTCAAAAAACAGCTTGGAAGAAATGTAAAGATCAAGGTCCTTGACACTAAGACAGGCCGTGGCCGTATCGTCATTGACTACAAGGATAATCTCGATCTTGACGGACTTATAGAGTATCTCTGTAACGGTTAATAACAAATATAATTACTGATATCTCCCGGACCCGGATCGTATTATTGTAGAGGATACGTCTCAGTCTCCGGGAGATTTTATTTTTGACTCTTGCAAACCTGTTCAGGATTATGTATACTTAAGTGCCTTTAGAGGTATGGAGCTGTATCGAAGCGGTCATAACGAGGCGGTCTTGAAAACCGTTTGCCTTCACGGGCACCAGGGTTCGAATCCCTGCGGCTCCGCCAAAATAAGAGCCTTTCCGATTTTCGGAAAGGCTCTGTTCTTTTAGAACAATTGTTCTTGAATTTGAGGAGCATAGTGCATATCTGAATTTTGCCGTTATATGTCTGAACGGCTGATAATAGCATTTCTTACATCGGGCCTGTCTTCCATACCGTTTTCAATGGCGATGACTTTTGCCGATTCCAGAGCACCCCGGGCATCTTCTATACGTCCCTCTTCTATACAAAGATCTACAATTGAAATGTAATCAATAAACAGAAGTTCTGCTGTCTTTGAATCCTTTACCGGATATTCCATATACTTAGAACGTGCTTTTGAAGCCTTTATCAGGTTATATAATGCATCTTTTGTCTGTCCATACTCATATTGAAGTTTTGAGAATGATTCCAGGGCTTCGGTATATGTTTTCAACCTGTCAATATTATGTCCTTCCAGATAACCCTGTCTGGCAAGATCCAACATTTTCTGACCGTTATCAAGTGATTCTGGAGGCATTTCGACTGTATGGTACAGTTCCATAAGAGTTTTATGGCATGCACAAAGGTCTGCGCGAGTGTCGGAACAGGGATACTTTGTATCAGCATCCTGAATTAGCTTCAGTATTTTCAGGTATTCCTCTATGATTTCTTTCAGGGGAATATCAGTAAGATCACATTTTTCATCAGCGATCCTCATAAGAGGCGTGTATATCATTCTCAGGGACATGAGGGATTCTTCATATTTCTGATAATGCAATGCATATTCATAACCTTTGATATACCAGTCTATTGTCTCGTCGAAATATTCACTTTTTATTTCCGGAGAGCGTTCGATATGAACTTTTATATCTGCGACATCACCAAGACGCATACATGCAGTGGTTGCATGTTCCAACAGTTTTTTCTGCTCTGTCAGGTTATTAATTGATTCCAGGGCAGTTATCATGGTCCTGAATACGTCTTCGTGGTTTTCAAGATCCCCGGCATATTTGTAATAGTCTCCAAGAACTTGCATTTGACCCAAAAACACTTCCAAATCAGAAATCTGTCTTGATTTTCCGGCTTTAAGATCATAGTAATTGACGATATTCTTTTGGTATTTGATAGCGGCATTATAGTCTCCGTGTTCTTCGACCAGAATGGCCACCATTCTGTCCATTGCTTCAATGAGACCTTTGTCTGCAGCCAGACGGATCATTTGCACACCGAATTCCTTATCCTTAATTGCTCCGATGCCGAGATAATATGCCATACCAAGCAGATAGATGTGTTCGAGTTCTTCACGCTTGGATGAAAACGCCGGTTCCGGCATGGTCTTATACAGCAGATTTCCGATCCCGCTGAAGTCCGCAGCTGAAATGTTGTCTGAATCACAAGGAGCACTGATTACTAATTTTCCTTCATAATTTAGGAGTTTATCCGGAATAGCGTATGCACCGCTTATGGTCTCGATCACCATTATCGGCAATTTGTTCTCGATTGCCCGGCTGAGTTCTTCGCGGACAGCATAGTTATCCGGTTCGAGCATGTTTTCCGTCAGCAGGAAGATGAACAGATTGGAAGAATCGATCATATTCTGGATCTCGATATCATAATCTTCTCCTGCGGTAAGATATTCATCAAACCAGATCAGTGATTCACGGTAGTCAGCCTTTTGATATATATCGGACAAAAGCTTCCTCAAGATCTGGCGGTCTTTTTTCCGGTAGCTGATGAACAAGCGGGTACGGAAATTATCCAGGATGCGTTTATGTTCTAACGTGTCTGTCATAAACTTACTCATCCAGATGTGAAGTCTTTCTCTGAAAGGAAGCTTTGTATCATCTGTGGAATTGGGGAAAAGAACATCCAGGGACGGATAACCACGTAAATTACATAATTTACCGACAAGCGGGCCGACTTCAGAGGTAATACCCAAAGGAAGCAGGGGGATCTTGTTTTTCAGAGCAAGAGGGAGGATCCTGTTGACAACATCGTTATTAGTCTGGAGAGTTTCCTCCGTAAGCAGGAGGATGATGCAGTCCATACTGCAGATCTCGGAGTCTGGAGTATTCGACGTATACCCGGCTTCGTCATAGAAGATGGCTACATTGTAATCTGTCAGGATATTACGGGCAGTATCATGGATTCCGCCCTTGTCCTCAAAGGTTGATGCATAATACATTTTTGGTTTTCCGGACGGGTTAACATTACCGCGGGTTAAATATTTCAGCATACCGGGCCTCTTTTCTAAAATAATATATTTAGTCTGTATTACTATTCTACCGCTCTTTGTGGTACAATCTTCATCTATCTGCACAGCGGTTCTGTGCATAAAACTCTAGAGGAGGAATTAAAAATGGAAAAAGAAGAAGTATTGAAGGTGTACCGTCACTCTCTTGCGCACATCCTTGCAAAGGCTGTGATCGAGATCTACGGCAAGGAAGTACAGTACGCTATCGGACCTGAGATCGAGGACGGCTGTTATTATGATTTCGTCCTTCCGAGAACTGTCACAGAAGAGGATTTCCCTGCAATCGAAGAGAAGATGCATGAGATCATCAAGAGAAGGGAGACCTGGACACGCAAGGAGATCTCCAAGGAAGAGGCTCTTGAGATGTTCAAGGACCAGAAGTTCAAGACAGAGCTCATTATCGATCTGCCTGCTGACGAGATCATTTCGATCTATTACACAGGTGATGACTACGTTGATCTTTGCCGTGGTCCTCATGTAGACAATTCACAGGAACTTTTCAGTGCTGCTTTCAAGATAAAGAATGTTTCAGGCGCGTACTGGAGAGGTGACGAGAAGAGAGACCAGCTCCAGAGGATCTATCTGTTTGCTTTCCCTTCAAAGGACGAACTCAAGGCTCACCTTGCATGGCTTAAGGAAGCACAGGAGAGAGACCATAAGAAGATCGGTACTGCGCTCGACCTGTTTATGTTCCGTGAGACTGCTCCGGGTATGGCTTACTGGCTCCCGAGG